>Ga0070659_100000331_pt1 | contig 36451 bp, 33 predicted proteins | sample KBSC23metaG_FD_64666 | JGI IMG/M metagenome (GOLD analysis project Ga0070659, IMG submission 64666) | Corn rhizosphere microbial communities from Kellogg Biological Station, Michigan, USA - KBS C2-3 metaG | ecosystem: Host-associated > Plants > Roots > Rhizosphere > Soil ... | reverse complement strand
GCGGTGACCGGCTCGTTGATCATCTTGTGGTTCGGCGGCCACAGCTTGAGCGGGCCGACGAGGGTGACGGTGCCGTCGGTGGCGCCGGTGGTCGAGTTCTTGCAGGTGAACTGAACGGTGCTGGCGTCGTACTTGTTGCCGCTCGCGCCCAGCGTGGGCATTGCGATGCCCGTCGCGGCGGCGACTACTGCGCCGATCGCCAATGGCTTACTGACCTTCACTACGAATCTCCCCTTCGGTGTGGGCCGGCCGCGTGGGTACCGGACGGTCGCGCATCCAGGGGAGTCCTTCGTCAACCGTGGGCGGCGCTCCTTTTGTGTTCTGCCACAAAGAATTCGGACATTAGAGACGTTCGACTACCCAATCGACGCATGTCGTTAGTGCTTCGACGTCCGAAGGGTCGATCGCGGGGAACATCGCGATGCGCAACTGGTTGCGGCCGAGCTTGCGATACGGCTCGGTGTCGACGATGCCGTTCGCCCGCAGAACCTTTGCGATCTCGGCCGCGTCGACGTCGGCGCTGAAGTCGATCGTGCCGACGACCATCGAACGCAGCGACGGGTCGGTGACGAACGGCGTGGCGTACGGCGACTTCTCCGCCCACGTGTAGAGCCGGCCGCTCGAATCCGCGGTGCGGCCGACCGCCCAGTCGAGGCCGCCCTGCGCGTTCATCCAGTCGACCTGGTCGGCGAGCATCAGCAGCGTCGCGAGCGCGGGCGTGTTGTAGGTCTGGTCGAGCCGCGACTGCTCGATCGCGGTCGCGAGGTCGAGCGACGCCGGGGTCCACCGGCCGGCGCCCTTGAGCCGCTCGACCCGCTCGATCGCCTTCGGCGAGAGGACGGCTAGCCACAGCCCGCCGTCGCTCGCGAACGCCTTCTGCGGCGCGAAGTAGTAGGCGTCGGTCTGGGCGAGGTCCACCGGCAGACCGCCGGCCCCGCTCGTCGCGTCGATCAGCACCAGCGCGTCCGCGTCGATGCCGTCCGGCCGGAGCACCTGAGCCATCACGCCGGTCGACGTCTCGTTGTGCGGCCAGCAGTAGGCGTCGACACCGTCCTCGGCCCGCGCGATCGCCGCCGATCCCGGCTCGGCCTTGATCACCGACGGAGCGTCGAGGTGCGGCGCGGCGGTCGCGGCCGCGGCGAACTTCGCGGAGAACTCGCCGAAGTTCAAGTGCTGCGAACGACGCTCGATCAGCGCGAACGTCGCGATGTCCCAGAACGCGGTCGCGCCGCCGTTGCCGAGCACGACCTCGTAGCCGTCCGGCACGCGCAGCAGCGTCGCGAGGCCCTCGCGGACCCGCCGTACGACGGACTTGACGCCCGGCTGGCGATGCGAGGTGCCGAGGTACGACGAACCGGTCGCGGCGAGGGCGGCGAGCTGCTCCGGCCGCACCTTCGACGGCCCGGAGCCGAACCGTCCGTCGCGTGGCCTGAGCGCGGGCGGGATCACCAGATCTGCGGGCGTCGTCACCAGCCGGAGTTTACTTAGCGCCGCTGGCCCGTTTTGCGCAGCGAAACCGGACGCGGGATTCAGACTTTGGGGATGTGGTCGTAGCCTTCGACCGCTTCGACGCCGCGGTTGGCCGGGCCGACGTACTTCGCCGACGGCCGGATGAGCCGGCCGGTGCGCTTCTGCTCGAGGACGTGCGCGCTCCACCCGGCGACGCGGGCGCAGGCGAACATCGAGGTGAACATGTGCGCCGGCACCTCGGCGAAGTCGAGTACGACCGCCGACCAGAACTCGACGTTGGTCGCGAGCACGCGGTCCGGGTAGCGCTCCTTGAGCTCGGCGAGCGCGGCGTTCTCCAACGCCTCGGCGACCGCGACCCGAGGCGCGTTGAGCTCCTTCGCCGTACGACGAAGGACACGGGCGCGCGGGTCCTCGGCGCGGTAGACCCGGTGGCCGAAGCCCATGAGCCGCTGCTTGGAGTCGAGCAGCCGCTTGACGTAGGTGCGCGCGTCGTCTTCCTGCGCCACCTCGTCGAGCATCTTGAGCACCCGCGACGGGGCGCCGCCGTGCAGCGGGCCGGACAGCGCGCCGACCGCACCGGACAGGCACGCGGCCGCGTCGGCGCCGGTCGAGGCGATGACCCGCGCGGTGAACGTCGAGGCGTTCATGCCGTGCTCGGCCGCGGAGACGAAGTAGGCGTCGACCGCCTTGACATGCTTGGGATCCGGCTCGCCGCGCCAGCGCACCATGAACCGCTCGACGATCGTGTCGCACTCGTCGATGCGCTTCTGCGGCACCATCGGCTGGCCGAGGCCGCGGGCGGCCTGCGCGACGAACGACATCGCGGTGACCGAGCAGCGGGCGAGGTCGTCGCGGGCCTGCGCGTCGTCGATGTCGAGCAGCTGCTCGAGACCCCACGCGGGCGCGAGCGTGGCGAGCGCGCTCTGCACGTCGACCCGGATGTCGCCGGAGTGCACCGGCACCGGGAACGGCTCGGCCGGCGGCAGGCCGGGCGCGAACTTGCCGTCGACCAGCAGCCCCCAGACGTTGCCGTAGGAGATGCGGCCGACGAGATCCTCGATGTCGACGCCGCGGTATCGGAGCGCGGAGCCTTCCTTGTCCGGCTCGGCGATCTCGGTCTCGAAGGCGACGACGCCTTCCAGGCCGGGCTTGAAGACAGTCTCGTCCGCCATTCCGGGCGCTCCTCGATGTGATGTCCTGCGGATGTTCTCGGCCTCCATTGTCGCCTGACGACGGGCTCCTGAGAAAGTCGGGGGATGGACTCCCTCGACCTGGCCCGGCTGCGGCGCGAGTACTCCGCCGCCGGGCTGGCCGAGTCGGACCTGCCCGCGTCTCCGCTGTCGTTGTGGCACCGCTGGCTCGCGGACGCGGTCGCCGCCGAGCTCGCCGAGGCCAACGCGATGGTCCTCTCGACCGTCGATCCGGACGGATCGCCGAGCAGCCGGATGGTGCTGTGCAAGGGCGCCGACGAGGCGGGCTTCGTCTTCTTCACCAACTACGGCTCGCGCAAGGGCTCGGCGATCGCCGCCTCGGCTCGGGTGGCGCTGCTCTTCCCCTGGCATTCGCTCGGCCGGCAGGTACGCGTCGAGGGCGTTGCGGCGAAGACGTCGTACGACGAGTCCGCGGCGTACTTCGCGTCCCGGCCGCGCGGCGCGCAACTGTCGGCGGCGGCCAGCCGGCAGTCGCGGGTCGTGGCCTCGCGCGACGAGCTGGAGGCGGCGGTCGCGACGGTGGCGGCGTCGGTGGGCGCGGCCGACGTGCCGCTGCCGGACGACTGGGGCGGCTATCGCGTCGAGCCCTTGGTGGTCGAGTTCTGGCAAGGGCGGCCGGACCGCCTGCACGACCGGCTCGTCTACCGGCGGGCCGCCGCTGCCGGGTCCTGGTCGGTCGAGCGGTTGGCGCCGTGACGGCTGGTGGTCCGGCCGTCGACGAGTCCGCCGCGCCGGCGCCGCCGTCTCGCTGGCGCCGGATCGCCGCCGACGTCACCCCGTTGCGGGAAAGCCACGACTACCGCCGCTGGTGGTTCGGCTACTCGGTGTCGTTCACCGGGACGCAACTGACGCAGTTCGCGATCCCGGTGCAGGTGTACGTGCTGACGAAGTCGTCGTTCGACGTCGGCCTCGTCGGGCTCGTGGTGTTCGTGCCGCTGGTCACGATGGGTCTCGTCGGCGGGGCGATCGCCGACGCCGTCGACCGTCGCCGGCTCACGTTGATCACCGGCACGGCGTTGATGGTGCTGTCGGTCGTGCTGACCGTGCAGGCGGCGGTCGGTGCGAAGTTGTGGCTGCTCTACGTCGTCGCCGGAGTGCAGGGCGCGTTCTCCGCGGTCGACTCGTCGGCGCGCGGCGCGATCCTGCCGCGGCTGGTCCGGCGCGAGATGCTGCCGGCGGCGAATGCGTTGGGACAGCTCGGCTTCAACACCGGCCTGTCGGTCGGGCCACTGCTCGGCGGGCTGCTCGTCGGCACCCTCGGCTTCGAGTGGGCGTACGGGCTCGACACCGTGACCTTCCTGGCCGTGCTGTACGGCGTGTGGCGGTTGCCGCCGATGCCGCCGGAAGGCGGCGGCTCGCGGGCCGGCGTCGCGTCGGTGCTCGAAGGCCTGCGCTTCCTCGGGCCGCGCAAGAACGTCTTGATGACGTTCCTGGTCGACATCAACGCCATGGTGTTCGGGATGCCGCGCGCGTTGTTCCCGGCGATCGCCGCGACGTGGTTCCACGGCGGCGCCGGCACGGTCGGCCTGCTGGCGGCGGCGCCGCCGATCGGCGCGCTGCTCGGCGCCGCGACGTCGGGCTGGACCGGCCGGGTGCGCCGGCAGGGCTTCGCCGTACTCGTCTCGGTCGCGGTCTGGGGCGGATCGATCGCGCTGTTCGGGTTCACCCGCACGCTGTGGGTCGCGCTGCTTCTGCTTGCGGTCGCGGGGGCGGCCGACATGGTCAGCGCGATCTTCCGCAACACGATCCTGCAGGTGTCGACGCCGGATGCGTTGCGAGGGCGGTTGCAGGGCGTGTTCATCGTCGTCGTCACCGGCGGGCCGCGGCTCGGCGATGTCGAAGCCGGGTCGGTGGCGGCCGCGTACGGATCACAGGTGTCGGTGGTCTCCGGCGGCCTCGCCTGCGTCGCCGGGGTGGCGTTGCTCGCCGCGATGTTCCCGACCTTCGCGAAGTACGACGCGGAGTCGCCGGAGCCCTAGGTCGAGATGCCCCGCCCGGACCTGGGCAGGATGGGGCCATGAGTGCGGCTGACTTCGTGCCGGCGGGGGCGGACCTCGACGGGCTGCGCCGCGCGGCCGACGGATGCAAGGGTTGCCACCTCTACGAGAATGCGACGCAGACGGTGTTCAGCAAGGGGCCGGTCACCGCCCGCGTCGTCTTCGTCGGCGAGCAGCCGGGCGACGTCGAGGACCGCCGCGGCGAGCCGTTCGTCGGGCCGGCGGGCAAGCTGCTCGACCGGGCCATCGAGCAGGCCGGGCTGAACCCGGGCGACACCTACACGACCAACGCGGTGAAGCACTTCAAGTTCACCCCTGGCGCCGGCGGCCGGCGCATCCACGCGACTCCCGACTCGCGCGAGGTGGGCGCCTGCCGGCCGTGGCTGGTCGCCGAGTTCGGCCTGCTCGACCCCGAGATCGTCGTCGCGCTCGGCGCCACCGCCGCCAAGGCGTTGTTCGGGCCGAGCTTCCGGGTCACGAAGTCGCGCGGGATGCTGCTGCCCTGGCCCGCGTCGGCGTACGAGCCGGCGGAGTTCGAGCGGGCCGACGACGGCGCCCGGGCCGGCGCCTATGCGCTCGCCACCTTGCACCCGTCGGCCGTGCTGCGCGCCGACGATCGCGAGGCGGCGTTCGAGGGGCTCGTCGCCGACCTCCGGATCGCCGCCGGAGCGCTCGTTTAGAATAGGGACGAATCGGGCCGGTCCGTTACGGGCGCCCGCGCTCGTCGTTGTGCCTGGTGACGAATCCTCGGGGGGTGCGGTCGAAAGGAGAGCAGCGTGCGCGAACGAGTCAGCGCGCTGTTCCCGCACGTCCACCCGGCCGTCCCGGTCACCCTCGCCGTCGCGGCCGTGCTCGTCGCCGGCACCGGCGCGAGCGCCGTCACGATGCGGGGCGACGACCCGAAACCCACCCATCAGGTCCGTACGGCGGCCGCCGTGCCGCGGGCGCCGCTGACCCATCTCGCGCTGCCCGCCGCCCCGGCCCCGGCGTCACTGCCCGACGGCATCACGACGGCCACCTCGACCGCGGCCAAGGTCGCGATGGTGCCGACGGCACACCGGCTCGTCGCGCCCACGTTGCTGGTCACCAGCAGCCTGACGCTCTCGACTCACCAGCTGCATGCGATCCGCGCCCTCAGCGGCGTCACCCGGGTCCAGATCGCCCGCGGCGGCAGTGCCCGCATCGCCGGGCACAAGGCCTTCGTGCTCGGCGTCGAGCCCGCATCGTTCCGGCCGTGGACGCCCTACCTCACCGCGATGTCCCAGCCGCTGTGGCAGAGCATCGCCTCCGGTGAGATGACCGCGTCCTTCGACATGGGCCACGACGCGCAGCTCCCGCTCGGCCAGTCCGTCTACGTGCACGGGAAGCGCGGCGCGCAGGTCCGGATCGGCGCGTTCGCGTCGGTCGGGATGGCCGGCGTCGACGCCGTCGTGTCGTCGGCGCGCGCCGCCCAGCTCGGCATCCGGCGCGGCACCGCGCTGCTCGTCAGCGCACCGAGCGCCGACCTACTGTCGCTGCGGTCGCAGGTCCGCGCGATCGTCGGCTCGCACGGTTACGCGTCGCTGCTGCGCGAGATGGTCGTCATCCGCGACGCCGGCGAGTTCCTCACCCGCGCGCAGATCAACACCGTCCTGCAGGCCGCGGCCAGCCGGGTCGGCGTCCCCTACGTCTGGGGCGCGACCGGACCGGACGCGTTCGACTGCTCCGGGCTCGTGCTCTGGTCGTTCGCCCGGGCCGGCATCCGGATGCCCCGGGTGTCGCAGCAGCAGTGGTTCGCCGGCCCACACGTGCCCTACTCCGCGGCGCGCCCCGGTGACCTGCTGTTCTGGCACTACGACCCGACCGACCCGAACAACATCGACCACGTCGCGATCTACGCCGGCAACGGCATGATGCTGGTCGCGCCGCACACGGGCGATCACGTGAAGTACGTGCCGGTGCCGCTGTCCAACCTGGCCGGCGTCGTCCGGGTCGACCCGTCGGTGGCCGCGCAGATCTGAGCCGCCCGCGGAGGGACCAGCTCGTCAGCGCCGGCTCACCGTGGTGACGCAGTGTGTCCGGCGAGGGCACCTGTTGTTCGGCCGCCAACCACGGGACGGCTTGACCGCAACCCGATCGAGGGTGACGTCAACCTGCGGGGTGGTTGGCCGTCCAAACACATGGGTGGGGGCCGTGACCGTCTGTGATCGGGCGGCGGGTCACGTGAACGCCGTCCGTCACGTCACCGCCAGCCGTCATGTCAACGCCGGCCGTCATGTCAGCGCCAGCAGAGCGCGAGCGTCAGCCGCAGCCTCGTCTTCGGATCGTCGAGGGTCGCGCCGTACAGCGCGTGCAGCCGGCCCATTCGGTAGCGCACCGTCTGCGGGTGCACGTGCAGCCGGCGGGCGACTTCCTGCCGGTCGCCCATCGTCGACAGCCAGGCGGTCAACGTCTCTTCCAGCCGCGCCCGGGTCCCGGCCGGCACGGCGGCCAGCGGGGCCAGTACCTGAGCCGTCAGCGCGTCGAGCAACTCCGGGTCGTCGTGGACGACGAGCGCGTCGTAGTGCTCGTCGACGAACACCGGATCGGCGGTGAGCACACCCTCGTGGCGGAGCCTTGCTGCGACCGCGGTCGCGCGCAGCGTGCCCGGCAGCGCCGCGGTGCTGACCGTCGATCCGACGACGGCGCCGAGTCCGGCGAGGGCGGCGGCGAGGCGGGTACGGCGACCCGGCCCGTCGGGATCGGCGACGATCGCGCCGCTCATCTCGGCCCGCCGTACCGGCAGTGCGGACGGATCCAGCCGGGCGAAGAAGTCGTGGCCGCGCGCGGCCGGTACCAGGACCAGCGCGGCCGTCGCCGGCAGTGCCCAGCCGGCACCGGCGGCGGTCGCCCGGACAGCAGCGAGGTCGGCCCGCTCCGACAGCAACAGCTCGGCCAGCTCCACGCGCAGCCGCTCGCGTTCCGCGGCGGTCGCCAGTTGCTCCTCGACGTAACCCCGCGCGGACGCGCTGGACAGGTCCTCGACGAAGACGAAGACGGCCTCGGCCAGCAGTGCGATCGCCTCCGGCGCCGCGCCGCGGCGCAGTGCGGCCCGGGACATGTGCCGCCAGGCGACCCGGGCACCGGCGCGGTACGCCGACAGCAACGTCGCGAGCGAGCGCCCCTCGCGCCACTCCACCCGGCCGACCTCTTCGAACAGCTCGCTCCCGCCGCCCGCCAACGGCCCGGCGCCGCGCGACTGCCCCGCGCCGCGCTCGGCCAGCGCGACGAGGTGCTGGATGGCGACCTGCGCGGTCTCCAGGACCGTCGCCGGGTCCTCCTCGAGGAAGCTCGCGTAGTCCGGCCACTCCTCGCGCAGCAGGTTGACTACTTCGGCGATGACCTGAGGGAGCTCCTCGGTGAGGGGCCCGAGCAGGTCAGGCAGCGTGGTCACGCCGGGCGAGGTCACCACCAAGTTGTATCGCAGTGATAAAAAACTCGCCGCACAACTAACCAGAGACGCGCAGATCGCTCAAGATCATCCAAGAAAAGATCGGTTCGTGGCATCGGGGCTGGCGGCCGACACTCGGGTGACCGCCGCACGAGCCCGCGAGCGCCGGGAGAACTTCCCGGTCGCGCTGCGGGTCCTGCCGGCCCGCTACCGCGAACCCCTGCACGCGGCGTATGCGCTGGCGCGCCGCATCGACGACCTCGGCGACGACCCGGCCCGGCCCGCCGCCCTCCGCCTCGACGACCTCGACGCGCTCGAAGCCGAGCTGCGCGCCTCCGGCGCGGGGCCGGGCTTGCCGCTCGCGCCGTTCCTCGATCTGCTCGCGGCCAACCGTTCCGACCAGACGCTCGCCCGCGTCACGACCTACGACGACCTGCTCGGGTATTGCCGGCTGTCCGCGAACCCCGTCGGCCGGGTCGTCCTCGCGGTGTTCGGCGCGGACGGCGACGACGCCGGCGCGCTGTCCGACGACGTCTGCACCGCCCTGCAGATCCTCGAGCACTGCCAGGACGTCGGCGAGGATCTCCGCGAGCGGGATCGCGTGTACCTGCCGGCCGAGGATCTCGACCGGTACGGCGTGACCGAGGAGCAGCTGCGGGCCGCACACCCGTCGCGGGAACTGCGCCGGTTGCTCGCCGCGGAGGTCGACCGGGCGGCCGCACTTCTCGACAGCGGCGACCTGCTGGTGCGCCGGCTCACCGGTTGGGGTCGGGTCGCGGTCGCCGGTTATGTCGCCGGTGGCCGGGCGACGGTCGACGCGTTGCGGCGCTGCGACTTCGACGTACTCGCCGCCGACGCGACGCCGTGGCGACGCGACACGTTGCGGCATGCGTTGCGGTTGTTGGCGGTACGCCGATGACGACCGCCGCGGCCTACGAGACCTGCATCGACATCACGAAGACGCAGGCGCGCAACTTCTCCTACGGCATCCGGCTGCTGCCGCCCGAGAAGCGGGCGGCGCTGTCGGCGGTCTACGCGCTCGCCCGGCGGATCGACGACATCGGCGACGGCGGCCTCCCGGCGGACGAGAAGCGCCGGCAGCTCGCCGATGTCCGCGCGGCCCTCGAAAACCTAGACGCCGCAACGGATCCGGTGCTGGTCGCGGTTCGCGACGCGACGCGCAGGCACCCGATCCCGCTCGGTGCGTTCGGCGAGTTGGTCGACGGGGTCGAGCGCGACGTCGACGGTGGATCGTTCGCGACGTTCGACGAGTTGGTCGGCTACTGCCGTTGTGTCGCCGGGTCCATCGGCCGGCTCTGCCTGTCGATCTTCGGCGCTTCCGATCCGATCGCCGGCGCGGCGTACGCCGATGCGCTCGGCATCGCGCTGCAGCAGACGAACATCCTGCGCGACATCCGCGAAGACCTGCAGAACGGCCGGGTCTACCTGCCGCAGGAAGACCTCGACCGGTTCGGCGTCGCCCTGCGGCTCGGACCGGACGGCGCGCTGATCGACGACGGCGGGGGACTGGCCGCGCTGATCCGGTGGAGCGCCGACCGCGCGCGCACCTGGTACGACGACGGGCTGCGGCTGGTGCCGTTGCTCGACCGGCGCAGCGCCGCGTGCTGCGCGGCGATGGCGGGCATCTACCGGCGGCTGCTCGACCGGATCGCGGCCGATCCGACGCTGGTGTTCGACCGGCGGCTCTCGCTGTCCGCGTGGCAGAAGTCCGGCGTCGCCGCCCGCGCCCTCACCCGGAGGCGGGCATGAACGTCGCAGTCGTGGGCGGCGGTCTCGCCGGGCTCACCGCGGCCATCCGGCTGGCCGACGCCGGGTGCCAGGTCACGCTGTTGGAAGGCCGGCCCCGGCTCGGCGGCCTCACCCACTCGTTCCGCCGCGGCGACCTCGACGTCGACAACGGCCAGCACGTGTTCCTGCGCTGCTGTACGTCGTACCGCGCGTTGCTCGACCGGCTCGGTACGACGCAACTCACGCACCTGCAACCGCGGCTCGACGTACCGGTGGTGTCCGGCTCGAAAACGGCGCGGTTGCAGCGAAATTCGTGGCCGGCGCCGTTGCATCTCGGCCGGTCGCTCGCCGGCTACCGTGTGCTCGCCCCGATGGATCGGGTGCGCGCGGCGCGCGGCGCGCTGGCACTGCGCGCGGTCGACCGGGACGATCCGCGCACCGATCAGGCGTCGTTCGGTCGGTGGCTGCGCGACCACGGCCAGAACGCCGCGACCGTCGAAGCGCTGTGGGATCTCGTCGGCGTCGCGACGATGAACGTGCACGCCGACGACGCGTCGCTGGCCGTCGCCGCGACGGTGTTCCAGCTCGGGTTGCTCACCGACGCGGCGGCCGGCGACATCGGCTGGTCGCTCGTCCCGTTGCAGCGGCTGCACGGCGACGCGGCCGCTGCGGTGCTCGCCAACGCCGGGGCCGGCGTACGGCTGCGCGCTCGGGTCCGCACCATCGAGCGCGACGGCGACGAGTGGATCGTCCGCACCGACGACGACCGGGTACGTGCCGACGCCGTCGTCGTGGCGACCGACCCCGCGCAGGCCGAGGCGTTGCTCCCGAACGGCGCGTTGCCGCAGCCGAACGGCTGGTCGGACGCTCTCGGCGCGGCACCGATCGTGAACGTCAACGTGCTCGTCGACCGGCCGGTGCTGGCCGAGCCGTTCGTCGCCGCCGTCGGCAGCGACGTGCAGTGGGTGTTCGACCGCACCAAGCAGAGCGGTCTCGCGACCGGGCAACTGCTCGCCGTCTCGCTGTCCGCCGCGGACGACCTCATCGACGTCCCGGTCGCAGAGTTGCGGATCCGGCTGCTGCCCGCGCTCACCGCCCTCGTTCCCGGGTTGCGCGACGCGGCGGTGCTCGACTTCTTCGTCACCCGCGAACCGCAGGCGACGTTCCGGCCGGCGCCCGGCACCGCCGCACTGCGCCCGGCGACCCGGACCGCGCTGCCCGGTCTCGTCGTCGCCGGCGCCTACACCGCGACCGGATGGCCAGCAACAATGGAGAGCGCGGTTCGCAGCGGCGACGCGGCGGCCGCGGCGCTGCTCGCGACGCCGGTCGGCGCGGCCCGAGTGGTGGCGGCATGACGCTCGCCCTGCCGACGACGTTGCTGCGCGCTCGGTCGGTGATCGAGCCGGCGCTCTACGCGGCCGTGGATCGGCTCGATCCGCAGAGCCGCGACCTCGCGCGGTATCACCTGGAGTGCGGCGGCAAAGCGGTGCGACCTGCGCTGGCGTTGCTGTCCGGCCGCGCGGTCGGTGCCGACGAAACCCTCGCGGTGCCCGGAGCCGTCGCGGTCGAGTTGGTGCACAACTTCTCGCTCGTGCACGACGACCTGATGGACGGCGACGTCGAGCGCCGGCACCGGCCGACGGTGTGGGCGCTGCACGGCGCCGCGGCCGCGATCCTCTGCGGCGACGCCATGCTCGCGCTGGCGACGCAGGTGCTCCTCGACGTCGGCACGCTCGACGCGATCGAGGCCGCGCGGCAACTGGCCGCGGCGACGCAGGAGTTGATCCGCGGGCAGCATGCTGACCTCGACTTCGAGGGCCGGCGCTACGTCGGCGTGGACGAATGCCTCGCGATGGCGGCGGGCAAGACCGGCGCGCTGCTCGCCTGCTCGGCCGCCGTCGGCGCGGTGCTCGCGGGGGCGCCGCGGGCCACCGTGCGGGCGTTGTCGACGTACGGCGCGGAGCTCGGCCTCGCGTTCCAGCTCGTCGACGACCTGCTCGGCATCTGGGGCGATTCCGCGACGACGGGCAAGCCGGTGGGCAGCGACCTGCGCGCGCGCAAGAAGTCGCTGCCGGTCGCGTTCGCGCTGGCCGAGGGCGGGCCGGCGAGCGCCGAGCTGATGCGCTGGCTCGCCACCGCGGGACCCGACAGCGATGCCGACATCGCCCGCGCGGCGAACCTGGTCGAGGCGGCCGGCGGCCGGGCGTGGGCAGCCGAGGAAGCGACCCGCCGGCTGGCGCTGGCCGAGTCTGCGATCGCCGGCGCCGACCTCGATCCCGACGTCGTCGACGAATTGGTGAGCCTCGGCCGCTTCGTCGTCGCGAGGGAGAGCTGATGACCCTCGTCGACAGCGTTTCCCTCGACGTCCACGCGTCGGCGCGGGCGACGCTCGACCGTGCGGTCGAGCACCTCCGCTTGCTGCAGGACGCCGCCGGCTGGTGGAAGGGCGAGCTCGAAACCAACGTCACGATGGACGCGGAGGACCTGCTGCTGCGCGAGTTCCTCGGCATCCGCACCGCTATCGAGACCGCGGCCGCGGCTCGCTGGATCCGCTCCCAACAGCGCGACGACGGCAGCTGGGCCAACTACTACGGCGGGCCGGGCGACCTCTCGACGACGGTGGAGGCATGGGTCGCGTTGCGGCTGGCCGGCGACGACGCAAGCGCACCGCACATGGCTGCCGCGAACGAATGGATCCTCGCCGGCGGCGGGGTCGAGCGCACCCGCGTCTTCACCCGGATCTGGTTGGCGTTGTTCGGATTGTGGTCGTGGGACGACCTGCCGAGCCTGCCCCCAGAGATCGTCTACCTGCCGCGCTGGTTTCCGTTCAACGTCTACGACTGGGCCTGTTGGGCGCGCCAGACGATCGTGCCGCTGACGATCGTCGCGACGTTGCGGCCGGTCCGGCCATTGCCGTTCGGCATCGATGAGCTGCGCAGCGGCGCGGCGCCGGATCCGTTGCTGCCGTTGCGATCCTGGGGTGGCGTGTTCCAGCGGATCGACAAGGCGCTGCACGCGTACGCCCGGCACGCGTTCCAGCCGTTGCGGCGGCGGGCGATGCGCCGGTGCGTGCAATGGATCCTCGACCGGCAGGAAGCCGACGGATCCTGGGGCGGCATCCAGCCACCGTGGGTCTACTCGCTGCTCGCGTTGCATCTGTCCGGTCACCCGCTCGACTCGCCGGCGGTCGCGGCGGGCCTGCGCGGGCTGGACGGCTTCCTCGTGCACGAGCCGACCCCGCACGGCGTCGTACGGCGGCTGGAGGCGTGCCAGTCGCCGGTGTGGGACACCGGGCTGGCGCTGACCGCGCTGCTCGACGCGGGTGTGCCGCCCGACGATCCTGCCGTCGCGCGGGCTGCCGACTGGCTGCTCGGCGAAGAGATCACCGTGCCCGGCGATTGGTCGGTACGGCGGCCGGAGCTCGCGCCCGGCGGTTGGGCGTTCGAGTTCGCGAACGACGGCTACCCGGACACCGACGACACCGCGGAAGTGGTGCTCGCGCTGCGCCGGGTCGAGCATCCCGACCGGGCGCGGCTGCGGGCGGCGGTGGACCGCGGCGTGCGCTGGACCGCCGGCATGCAGAGTCGCGACGGCGGGTGGGGCGCGTTCGACGCCGACAACACCCGCGAGCTCGCCTACAAGTTGCCGTTCTGCGACTTCGGTGCGGTCATCGATCCGCCGTCGGCCGACGTGACCGCGCACGTCGTCGAGATGCTCGCCGCCGAAGGTCTGCAGGACTCCCCGGAAGCGTTGCGCGGGGTGCGCTGGCTGCTCGACGCGCAGGAACCGGACGGGTCGTGGTTCGGCCGGTGGGGCTGCAACTACGTCTACGGGATCGGTGCGGTCGTGCCGGCGCTCGTCGCCGCCGGGCTCGCGCCGACCGACCCGCGAATCCGGCGGGCGCTCGACTGGCTCGCCGCCCACCAGAACGACGACGGCGGCTGGGGCGAGGACATGCGCTCCTACGACGACCCCGCGTGGGCAGGCCGGGGCGAGTCGACGGCGTCGCAGACCGCATGGGCGCTGCTCGCGTTGCTCGCCGCTGGTGAACGAACCGACGTCGCGGACCGCGGCGTGCTCTGGCTCGCCCGGACCCAGCGGGCGGACGGGACGTGGGACGAGCCGTGGTTCACCGGCACCGGGTTCCCGGGCGACTTCTTCATCAACTACCACCTGTACCGGCTGGTGTTTCCGGTCAGCGCGTTGGGTCGTTACCTCGATGAGTGAGCTCACCGTCTGCACCGCGCTGCGGGTCGAGTCGGCCGCGGTGCGCGGCTCCGCGCGGGTGCTGCGCACCGGGATGGGCCCGCGCCGCACGGCCCGGTCGATGCGCCGGCTCGGCGGGGACGGCCCGGTCGCGATGCTCGGCGTCGCCGGGGGAGTCGCGCCGACGGTGCAGGTGGGCGACGTCGTCGTCGCGACAGAAGTGCGGGCCGGCGATGTCGCGGTGCGCTGCCCGTCCGCGCCGCTGCTCGCCGGCGAGCTGCGCCGGGCCGGGTTGCGAGTCCACCTCGGGCCGATCGCGACCAGCCGCTCGTTGCTGGGCAAGCAGGCACTGGCGGAGCTCGCGGCGACCGGTGTGCTCGCGGTCGACATGGAGAGCGCGGTCGTCGGCGCGGCCGTCGGTGCCGGCCGGCCGTTCGCGGTCGTCCGGGTCGTCACCGACACGATCGCCGAACCGATCTGGCGGCCGGACATCGTCGGCCGCGGCTGGCGCGCACTGCGCACGCTGCGCGCCGTCGTACCCGTCGTGGCGTCGTGGGCGGCGGTGACCGCGGATCGGTCCGTCCACCTCGCGTCGCCGCGGTCGTTCTGTGCCGGGGTCGAGCGTGCGATCGAGATCGTCGAGCGGGCGCTCGAGCGCTACGGGGCACCGGTGTACGTGCGCCGCCAGATCGTGCACAACGCGCACATCGTCGGCGAGCTGCAGGCGCGCGGCGCGGTGTTCGTCGAGGAGCTCGACGAGGTGCCGATCGGTGCCCGGGTCATCCTCGCGGCGCACGGCGTCACACCCGCGGTGCGCGCCGAGGCGGTCGCCCGCAAGCTGCAGGTCGTCGACGCGACCTGCCCGCTGGTCGCGAAGGTGCATGCGGAGGTACGTCGCTACGCCGCCGCCGACCACACCGTCTTCCTGATCGGCCACGGCGACCACGAGGAAGTCGTCGGCACGGTAGGCGAGGCACCGGATCGCGTCGTCGTGGTCGACGACGTTGCAGCGGCCGCTCGCGCCACCGCCGCGGATCCCGACCGGGTCGCCTACGTCATGCAGACGACGCTCGCGGTCGACGAAGCCGAGGAGATCGCCGGTGCGTTGCGGTCGCGGTACCCGACGCTGGTCGCGCCGCGCCAGGACGACATCTGTTACGCGACCAGCAACCGGCAGCTCGCGGTGCGCGACATCGCCGAGCACTGCGACGTCGTCCTCGTCGTCGGCTCTGCGAACTCGTCCAACTCGCAACGGCTCGTCGAGGTCGTCGAGCGCACGGGTGTCGCGGCGTACCTCGTCGACGACGCGAGCGACGTTCGGCTGGAGTGGATCGCCGGTGCGCGTTCGGTGGGGATCACGGCCGGCGCGTCCGCGCCACCGCGCCTCGTCGACGAACTCGTCGCCTGCCTCGGCGGCCTCGGCGCGATCGACCTGCACGAGCACCAGACCGTCTCCGAAGACGTCACCTTCACATTGCCCCGGGAAGTGAGCTGACCGACATGGCCATGCCGTTGCGCCAGAACCTCCGCCTTGGCGCGTACCTCGCGAAGCAGAAGGTGCGCGGGCGGGAGAAGTTCCCGCTCGTCATGGAGCTGGAGCCGTTGTTCGCCTGCAACCTGAAATGCGCCGGGTGCGGGAAAATCCAGCAGCCGCACACCGTTCTCAAGCAGCGGATGCCCGTCGAGCAGGCGGTCGCGGCGGTCGAGGAATGCGGCGCGCCGATCGTGTCGATCGCCGGGGGCGAGCCGTTGATGCACCCGCAGATCGACGAGATCGTCCGCCAGTTGCTGTCCCGCAAGAAGATCGTGTTGCTCTGCACCAACGCGGTGCTGCTGCCGAAGCATCTGCACCGGTTCACTCCGCACCCGGACTTCGCGTGGATGGTGCACATCGACGGGCTGCGGGAGCGGCACGACGAGTCGGTCTGCAAGGACGGCGTGTTCGACCAGGCGGTCGACGCGATCAAGCAGGCGAAGGCGGCCGGGTTCAAGGTCATGTCCAACACGACCTTCTTCACGACCGACACCGCGAGCGACGTCATCGACGTCCTCGACTACCTCAACGACGAGCTCGGCGTCGACAACATGCAGATCTCGCCCGGCTACGCCTACGAGAAGGCGCCCGACCAGGAGCACTTCCTCGGCGTCGAGGAGACCCGGGCGCTGTTCGCGGAGGCGTTCGGCGAGGGGCGGCGGAAGAAGTGGCGGCTCAACCACTCGCCACTGTTCCTCGACTTCCTCGAAGGCAAGCGCGACTTCGAGTGCACGCCGTGGGGGATCCCGTCGTACTCGCTGCTGGGTTGGCAGCAGCCGTGTTACCTGCTCGCCGACGGTTACGCGAAGTCCTGGCAGGAGCTGCTCGACACGACCGATTGGGACGCGTTCGGCCGCGGCAAGGATCCGCGGTGCGCGAACTGCATGGCGCACTGCGGTTACGAGCCGAGCGCGGTCCTAGCGACGATGGGGTCGCTGCGCGAGTCGATCCGGGCGGCGGTCGCGTCGTGACGCTGCCCGGCTCGCCGGCCGCGTTGAAGGCGCTGCCCCCGGAAGCGCTGCCGGCGCTGGCCGAGGAGATCCGTACGGCGCTGGTCGACGCGGTCTGCCGCACCGGCGGTCATCTCGGGCCCAACCTCGGCGTCGTCGAGCTGACGATCGCGCTGCATCGCGTCCTGGACTCGCCGCGCGACGTGCTGCTGTGGGACACCGGCCACCAGGCGTACGTGCACAAGATGCTCACCGGCCGGCTGCCGTCGTTCGCAACGTTGCGGCAGGCGGGCGGCCTGTCCGGCTACCCGTCGCGGGCGGAGAGCGAGCACGACTGGATCGAGAACTCGCACGCCTCGACCGCGCTGTCCTACGCCGACGGCATGGCGAAGGCTTTTGCGCTGCGCGGCGAGTCCGACCGCGCGGTCGTCGCGGTCGTCGGCGACGGCGCGCTCACCGGTGGCATGTGCTGGGAGGCGTTGAACAATCTGGCCGCGAGCGATCGTCCGGTGGTCGTCGTCGTCAACGACAACGGCCGGTCGTACGCCCCGACGATCGGCGGGCTCGCCCAGCACCTCGCCGGCCTGCGGCTGCTGCCGCAGTGGGACGCGACGTTGTCGGCGGTGAAGCGAACGGTGCCGCGGGCGCCGGTCGTCGGCCGGCCCGCCTACGCGGCGCTGCACGGGATGAAGCAGGGCCTCAAGGATCTGCTCGCGCCGCAGGTGATGTTCGAGGATCTCGGCATCAAGTACGTCGGCCCCATCGACGGTCACGACGTCGTCGCCGTCGAGGCGGCGCTGCGGCGCGCTCGTGGTTTCGGCGGGCCGGTCGTCGTTCATTGCCTCACCCGCAAGGGCGCCGGCTACGCGCCGGCGGAGAACGACGCGGCCGACTGCTTCCACGGCATCGGCGCGCTCGATCCGGCGACCGGCAAGTCGCGGGCGACCGGCGCGGCGTTGCCGTGGACGCAGGTGTTCGGCGCCGAGGCCGCGCGGCTCGCGCGGTCACGCCCTGACCTCGTCGCGATCACCGCGGCGATGCTGCGCCCGGTGGGCCTGCAGGAGTTCGCGGCCGAGTTCCCGGAGCGGGTGTTCGACGTCGGGATCGCGGAGCAGCACGCGGTGACGTCGGCCGCCGGGCTGGCGATGGCCGGCATGCACCCGCTCGTCTGCGTGTACGCGACGTTCCTCAACCGGGCGATCGACCAGGCGCTGATGGATGTCGCGCTGCACCGGCTGCCGGTGACGTTCGTCCTCGACCGCGCCGGCATCACCGGCGACGACGGCCCGTCGCATCACGGCATGTGGGATCTCGCGCTGCTCGGCTTCGTACCGGGGATCCGCGTCGCGGCGCCGCGCGATGCGGAACAGCTCGCGTCACTGCTCGGTGAGTGCGTCGCCGTTGGCGATGGGCCGACCGCGCTCCGGTTCCCGAAGGCGGCCGCCGGCCCACCGATCCCGGCCGTCGGCCGGCTCGGCGACGCCGACGTGCTGGTCGCCGACGTCGACGCCGACGTGCTGCTGGTCGCGGTCGGCCCGCTCGCCGCCGACGCGGTGCAGGCGGCCGCCGTACTTTCGACCCACGGCATCCGGGCAACCGTCGTCGACCCGCGCTGGGTGCTGCCGGTCGACCCGGCGCTGGTCGCGCTCGCCACCGGCTTCCCGCTCGTCGTCACGATCGAGGACGGGGTCCGCGACGGCGGTGCCGGCGACGCGATCGCGCGCGCGCTGCGCGACGCCGGGTACGACGGCCGCGTGGTGACGCTCGGGCTGGACAAGGCGTTCATCGCGCATGGCCGGCGCGACGCCCTGCTCGCCGATGCCGGGCTGGACGCGACCGGGATCGCGGCCGCCGTCCTCGCGCGACGGCTCGCGAAGCTGTCTACCTGAAGGCGCCGGTCAGCGACATCAATCCGTCGTCGAGGAAGCGGAGCGAGCCGGCGTACTTCGTGCCGTCAGTCCCGACGAGCGAGAACGACCCTCCCGCGGCCCTGAATGTGCCCGAGAACGGGCCGGTCCACGTCCCGCCGTCGGTGACGAGCGTGAGAGTGCCCTTGACGGTGCCCTTCACGAAGTTGTCGTAGCCGTGGTTGTCGATGTAGCCGATCACGTTGGTCCGGTCGACCTCCGTGCTGGTCAGCGCGACGTCCCACCGGTCCCAGAACTCGTAGGTCACGCAGTTCGTGAAGTCGGGCGTGCACGTCGGCTCCATGAAGGTGACCCCGGTCGACCGATCGGCGAGCAGTGAGTGCGGACCGATCTGTTCGTAGCCGTAGATCGTTGTCGTCGTCGGTTTGGCCGCGACCGCGGCCGTCGGGACGAGGCCGACCAATGCGCTGGTGATTCCGACGAGTCCGAGCAGTGCCGTCCGAGTCCTCATCACAGCCCCCTTCGGTTACCCCGAAGAGTGGCGCGTTGTGGCGTCGACGTACACAACTTGTGGCGAAACCGCCCGTTCGAACTAGCTACCCGTACCGGCGAGACAACGTGCGGTAGCGACGTGGCGCTAGCCGCCGTAACAGCACCGGCCCGCGGAGCCAGCCAGGTACGACGACCCGCTCGGCGCTGTCCTCGATCACCCGCAACACCGCCGCCGCCACCGGCTCCGGCGGGATCGGGCGCGGGAACGTGCGGTTGTACGGCATCCCGCGGTTCGCGAAGAACTCGGTGTGCACCGCCCCGGGGACGACGGTGCCGACGTGCACGCCGGTGCCGCGCGCCTCCTCGCGCAGCACCTCGGCGAACGCCTCGACGGCCGCCTTGGCGGCGGAGTACACCGACTCGCGCGGCACCAGCAGCGCGCCCGCGATCGACGTCACGAAGACCAGGGCGCCCTCGCCGTCTTCGGTCAGCACCGGCATCGCCGCCCGGGCCAGTTGCATCGGCGCCCGCACGTCGACGTCGAGGAGCTCGTCGATGCGGTCGGCGGGCATCTCGTCGAACGGACCGGTGTAGCCGACGCCGGCGTTGACGACGACCGCGTCGATCCGGCTGTGCGCGTCGACCGTTCGGCGGACGACGTCGTCGGCGTGACCGGGATCGCGGACGTCGCCGACGATCGCCGTACCGTCGATCTCCTCCATCACCGCCGCCAGCGCCGCGCCGTCCCGCCCGGTGCCGACGACGGTGGCGCCGCGGGCGGCCAAGGCGCGTGCCGTCGCGGCGCCGATCCCGCGGCTCGCGCCGGTGACGACGACGACCTTTCCGGACAACTGCACGGCGCCATTCTGACCACCACCCGGGAATCCGGCTCGCAGGCGCGGCGTTGGGGCGGGCGTGATGGACATCCGACGGGCTGGCGACCGGTTCGCGACCCGCATCGACTGGCTCGACTCGAAGCATTCGTTCTCGTTCGGCCGGCACTACGACGCGGCGAACACCCACCACGGCCTGCTGCTGGTCAACAACGACGACGTCGTCGCGCCGGGCACCGGTTTCGAGACGCACCCGCACCGCGACATGGAGATCGTCACGTGGGTGCTGCGCGGCGAGCTCGTGCACCAGGACTCCGAAGGGCACAACGGCGTCATCTACCCCGGCCTCGCGCAACGGATGAGCGCCGGCACCGGCATCCTGCACTCGGAGAAGAACGACGCCTGGCGGGTCACCGGCGGCGATGCGCACACCGACCCCGTGCACTTCGTGCAGATGTGGGTGGTGCCGGACGAGCAGGGCATCAAGCCGGGCTACGAACAACTCGAGATCGGTGACGAGCTGTTGCGCGGCGGGCTGGTCCCCGTCGCGTCCGGGATGGCGAAGCACGACGGCGACGCCGCGATCCGCATCCGCAACAAGTACGCCGCACTGCACGCCGCGCGGCTGACGGCCGGCGACACCGTCGAGCTGCCGGACGCGCCGTACCAGCACCTGTACGTCGCACGCGGCAGCGTCACGCTCGAAGGGGCCGGCGCGCTCGAGACCGGGGACGCGGTCCGGCTGACCGGCGTCGGAGGCAACCGGGTCGAGGCGAGCGACGACGCCGAGATCCTGTTGTGGGAGATGCACGCGACGCTGGCTTGATCCGCAGGGGCATGATCGACCGTATGAGCGGTCCGGTCACCAGCATCGACACGCCGCCCGAGCAGCGCGCGCCCGACGAGCCGGCGCCCCCGTGCGCGGAAGTCTTCGACGATCGCGAGGCGACGGTCGGCACGATCACCGTACGGCGGGCGCTGCCGCGGCGCGGCCGTCGTACCGTCGGGGCTTGGTGCTTCGCCGACCACATGGGCCCGCAGGAAGTCGGCGAGAACGGCGGGCTCGACATCGGCCCGCACCCGCACATGGGCCTGCACACGGTCACCTGGCTCGTCGACGGAGCGCTGGTGCACCGCGACAGCCTCGGATCCGAGCAGCTGATCCGGCCCGGCCAGCTCAACCTCATGACCGCCGGTCGCGGCGTCGTCCATGCCGAGGAGATGGATCGCACCTATCGCGGTTCCTTGCAGGGCGTGCAGTTGTGGGTCGCGCAGCCGGCCGCCACCCGGGACGGGGCGGCGGCGTTCGAGCACCATGCCGAACTGCCCGGCGCCGAGCTCGACAACGCCGTCGCGACCGTCCTCGTCGGATCGCTCGGTGCGGCGACCTCGCCGGCCCGCCACGACACCGAGCTCGTCGGCGCGGAGCTGACCGTGCACCGGGGCGGGACGGTGGTCCCGTTACGTCGCGACTTCGAGCACGCGCTCGTCGTCATCGACGGCGAGGTCGCGGTGGGGGAGAGCCTCGTGCGGCCGGGACAGCTCGGCTACGTCGGCATGGGTCGCGACGAGCTGCCGCTGTCGAGCGTGGACGGCGCCCGGCTGCTGCTGCTCGGCGGGGTGCCGTTCCCGGAGCCGATCGTCATGTGGTGGAACTTCGTCGGCCGGACCAAAGAGGAAATGGCACAGGCACGCACGCAATGGGCGACCGAGGACGAACGGTTCGGCAGGGTCGACACCACGCTGCCCCGGATTCCCGCGCCGCCGGCGTTGTGAAACTTTTTGCAACGTTCATGCGAAATTCGCGCCGCGACGGCAGGAAGTGACCGGTCCGGACGCGTAGATCTCCGTCGTGAAATCCCTCCGGAAACTGCTCGTCGTCACTGCCGCCGCGACGGCCACCGCGACCGCGGCGTACAGCTTGACCTCGTCGGGCGTCATCGGGCCGGACATCCACGAGACCGGCAACGGCCGGGTGCTGCAGCCGGCCGGCGACATGGTGCAGGTCGGCAACTTCCCGACCGGCGGCGCGCTCACGCCGGACGGCCGCTTCTACTGGGCGGTGTCGACGGGCCGCGGCCAGAACGACATCCGGATCGTCGACGTGGAGCGGGCGGCGGTCGTCCAGACCCTCGTCGTGCCCGGCGCGTCCGGCGGCATCGCGATGGACCCGACCCGGCCGGTCGCCTACCTGTCCGGGGTCGCCAACTCGCCGCACCGCGACGAGTCGCATCCGAACCTGCCCGGCGCGCAGGGCGACGTCGTGGAGGCGTTCGGCTACGACCCGAGCACCGGGCTCGCGCACTACGACCACCTCGTCGCCGTCCCGCCGCCGGCGGGTTCGCCGGTGCCGCAGGGCATCGCCGACGTACCCGGTCTCGAAGGGCCGCCGCAGAGCTTCCCGCCGACCAACCAGACCCGGCTGGCGTGGCCGGACCGGCTCGCGGTGTCGCCGGACGGCGGCACGTTGCTGGTGCCGCTCAACCTCGCCGACCACGCCGCGATCATCTCGACCGCGACGAACACGGTGACCTATGTCGCCGTCGGCCACTACCCGTACGGCGCGGCGATCCTGCCCGACGGCAAGACCGGCCTCGTGAGCAACGAGACCGACGGGACGTTGTCGGTGATCGACCTCGTCGCGGGCACGAAGGTCGCCGACATCACCGTCGGACCGAAGCTGTCGCACCCGGAGGCGATCACCGTCGACCCCCGCACCGGGCGGGCCTACGTCGCGATCGCGAACACCGACCACGTCGCGGTCGTCGACACCGCTTCGCGCACCGTCGTCGGCGACGCCTCGCTGCAACGCTCGCAAGGGCTCGGGGTCGCGCCGGTCGCGCTCGCGCTCGACGCCCCGCACGACCGGCTGTACGTCGCCGAAGAGGGTGGTGACGACCTGGCCGTGCTCGACGTGCACTCGACGACGCCGGCGCTCGTCGGCCGGATCCCGACCGCGGAGTTCCCGACCGACGCCGCCGTGCACGGCAACAAGCTCGTGTGGCTGTCGGCGAAAGGCTTCGGCTCCGGCCCCGACCCGAACGGGCCCAACCCGCTCGACCCGCGCGACAGCGACAACGACATCAACTCCTTCTATTACCTGCCGTCGTCGATCCTCGGCAGCGTCGGTGTGCTGCCGGTGCCGAGGCCGGCGCAGTTGGCGAACTACACCGCGACGGCCGACCGGCAGGTCGTGCCCGTCGACTCGACGGCGGCGCCGGCGGACACTCCGTTGCGTCCGGGCGGGCCGATCAAGCACGTGTTCTTCGTCGTACGGGAGAACCGGACGTACGACCAGATCCTCGGTGACGTCGCGAAGGGCGACGGCGATCCGTCGCTGGAGCTGTTCGGGCCGTCGGTGACGCCGAATGCGCATGCGCTCGTCGATCGCTTCCCGTTGCTCGATCACGTCTACGCCAACTCGGAGGCGTCGATCGACGGCCACTTCTGGACGGCCGCGGCGAGCGTGTCGGACTACGTGCAGAAGAACTGGATGCAGAACTACGCCGGCCGCGGCCGGCCGTACGACTTCGGCGTCTACTCGGTCACGTGGCCGGGCAACGGCTTCCTGTTCGACCAGGCCGAGCGCCAGAGCATTCCCTACTTCAACTACGGCGAGGCGATCGCCGGTGACGTGCCGTTCCCGGACAAGGACCGCGACGCCGCGGCGACGGCCGAAGTGCTGAAGAAGTTCGCGCATTCGGATCTCGGCGCGGGCGGTCCCACCGGGGTCGGCGCGACGCCGGCGGGGGAGTGCTACCCGAACGATGCCGACATCGAGACCGACGCGATCACCCAGAACCCGACGTGGGACTCGACGCCAACGGCGTCCGCGCCGCCGAACGTCGAGTCGCGGGCGGCCTGCTTCGCCGCGCACTTCAATTCTCAGGTCGCGTCAGGCACCGTCCCGGCGTTCAACTACCTGGTGCTGCCCAACGACCACACGGTCGGTACCTCGCCGGGCAAGCGCACGCCGCAGGCGATGATCGCGGACAACGACTACGGCCTCGGCGAGATCGTCGACACGATCAGCCACTCGTCGATCTGGTCGTCGTCGGCCATCTTCGTCGTGGAGGACGACTCGCAGGACGGCGCCGACCACGTCGACGCGCACCGGATCCCGGCGATGGTGCTGAGCCCGTACACCCCGGCGGGTGCCGTCGTGCACCACCGGTACGACTTCGCGTCGGTCATCCGCTCGATGGAGCTCATCCTCGGGATGGAACCGCTCGGGCTGTTCGACGGGCTGGCGGTGCCGATGTACGACGCCTTCACGCCGTCGCCGGTGAACTCTGCGCCGTACTCCGCGATCGTGCCGGCGCAGTCGCGGGACGAGGTCAACGCGGCGAACGCGCCGGACGCGGCGATGTCGAAGTCGCTCGACTTCAGCAACCTCGACCAGGTGCCGCAGCGACAGCTCGACGTCATCCTGTGGCACGCCGTGCACGGGGCGGATTCGACGCCGCCGCCGCCGGGCCCGAACGCGGAGGACAACAGCGACGACCGCTGAGGACGGCTCCTCGCCGTCACAGTCGATGCGGGTGTGGGGTGTGTCGCTGCGGTGGGTTCGGCGGAAGACCGGCCAAAATGGTGCGAGGCCCCTCCATGTATGAGATGGAGGGGCCTCGCGTGGTCTCGATGCACCAACTGCGGATCGCTCCGCGGCCTTGCGTCTCGAGTCCCCGTCGCCGGTTCTCGTCAGACCCGCCGGGCGCTCCTGGTCCCCTTGCGGTTTCCCCGAGTGCTGCCGTCCGCCACCTTGCGGTGACCTCCGGCGACCCGTGCCGCCTTGCGGCGGCCGAAGCATCCTGCGGTGCGAAAGTTGCCTTTCGCGTGTCTGTCGTCTCTCGGCGACAGGCGTATTTGTAATGCCTGGTCGGGCAGGTGCACAAGGGCTTTCGGTAAGTATTTTCAAGGAATTTCGCCTGTGCACAGGATGTCCACATTCGGGCAGGACTTGTCCACGGATCGGCCCGGTTTCCCACGCCGTCGTCCACCGATCTGTCCACAACCTGGGGATCGTGGTTGGCTCCGCGCGCCTGTTAGATGCCCGGATCAGCGGGGCACTACTCCGACGTGCCCAAGATCGCGGTCCGGCTCAGCGACGACGAGATCACGGTGTTGTGCAACTGCATCAACGAGACCCTCGACTCGCTCGACGACGCCGACCTCGCGGACCGGGTCGGCACCGACCGGTTGCATGCACGCGCGCTGCTCGGCCGGCTCAACGAGAAGCGCACCGATGTCCGCCGGCTCACGGCCGACTCGGCCTGATCAGCTGGGTGGCGGCGTGAAGCCGACGCTGACCGTCTGGCAGTCCCACGGCGTGAACGTGACCCGCTCGTCGTAGCTCACGCGCTGGCACAGCTGAATGACCGGGCTCGGCGACGACGCGGAGAAGGCGGAGTACAGCGTGCCGGATTGGCTGCCGGTCCCGCTCGCCGTGAGGTAGGTGGAGGGCGTCTCCACCCCGTCGATCAGCAGGTCGCACTCGACGATCGCGCTGACCGGTGCGCCGCTGCCGTCCTGCGTCGTCGAGCTCTCGCCCATGACGACGTCGTAGAAGCCCGGAAACGATGGGTCGGGCGCGAGATAGAGCCAGCAGCCGCCGTGCATCGTGTTGCTCGCGCTCGCCGGCCCGGCGAGACCGACAAGCACGCCGGCAACGACCAGCAGGGGCAAAGCTTTGCGCAGCGTGGGCCTCATGCCACCACTACTGCGTGGGGTGGCGATTGCTTACGGTCGTTTTGTTGCCGACTGGCGGCGTGCGGTCGACCTGAGGCGCCGTGCCCCCGGCAGGAATCGGACCTGCGACACCCGGTTTAGGAAACCGGTGCTCTATCCACTGAGCTACGAGGGCGCGCCGACCAGGCTACGAGCCCGGCAGCGGATAGCCGACCGGCGTACCGGTCGACGGCGACCGTCGGACGGAGCGCGGCGCCGAGTCCGAGGCGTACACCGGGCTCGTCATCGCGACCATCTCCGTGCCGGGATCGGCATACAGCTCCAGCCGCAGCCAGCCGCCGTCCGGCAACACCACCGGTTGCTCGACGACGGTGTCGGCGCCATCGACGACAGCGGAGTCCACGACCGAGCCGGTCGAGATCAGCCGCAGCCTCAGTCCGGCGCCACCCAGCACCCGCGTCCGCACCAGCAACGGTCCCCGCGCGCGCACCGACCCGCCGACACCGGTCGAGTGGCCGTGCGCCCAGTCTTCGATCACGGTCGGCTCCAGCCGCGCGCTGCCCATCGCCGGCGGCTGCGCCGAGACCGTCGTCCGGCCGGCCTGAATCGCCGCGAGGATCGACGGCACCCGCGCATCGGACGCGAACACCCATGTCGTCGGCTGCCCGACCCCGGCGATCCCCGTCAGGATCCGCCAGTGATTGTCGCTGCCACCGACCATCGGCGTCCGGCGGCCACGCGCCAGGAACTGCTGCTCCCACCACGGCGCCGCGGCGGGATCGTCGTACGCGATCTGCGGCGTGATCTCGCTGCGGTTCATCCAGACCGAGTTCCACACCTCGACCGCGTCGACGCCGTACGACGCCGCGACGTCGTACGTCCACGTCGGGGGCGCGGTGGCGCTGCCGCGCTTGTAGAACGGGTGGTTCAGCACCGCGATCCCGCTGCGTTCGTGCACCGCGCTCAGGAACGCGAGCAGCCCGTCGCTGCCGGCGAAACCGGTCCCGCCGCCGGGCTCCCGCAACACGTCGCCGAGCGACGACACCGACGGCATGAACACGCCCGCGTGCCCGCCCGCCAGCGAGTGCTCGTACGCCGGGACCAACGTCAGCTTCGACGACCGGTACTCCGGCAGCCGCAACGCATCGGTGCGGTTGTGGTCGGTCAGCGCCAGGAAGTCGAGGCCACGGCTTTCGGCGAGCGTGATCTGCTCGCCCGCGGTCCAGCCCCACGTGTAGGCCTCGTCGGTGCCGGTGTTGTCGTCGTCCGGCCCGCTCCACACGTCGTGGCTCAGCACCGTGTGCACGTGCAGATCGCCGGCCAGCCACACGCCGCGACCGGCTGTCGAGTCGTCGCCATCGGCCCACGACGGCAACACGCCGGACAGCGCCGCCACCGCGCCGACCCCGGCGGCGCCGCGCAACACGTCGCGCCGGGTGAGCCGGCCACTCGCCGTCAGCCGGCGAACCAGCTCCTCACGCGAGCGGTGGCAATCACACGTCGTCACAGCGCCAGTCTTCGACGCAGACGACGGCGCTACCTGCGCCACACGGCGGTCAGCGGTTGCACGCCGGGGTCGCCGTCGTGCACCTTCGCGGCGGCAGCGGCGGAGGCGGCCTTGCTTTTCAACGTCGGCAACCCCCACGCCCGCTCCCAGGTGCGCAGGAAGCTGTAGTGGTCGCCGTACCACTTCGCCAGCGTCGTACCGGGTCGCGCGACCGGGCCGCCGATGAGCAGCGCGCCGATGCGACCGCCCGCCGACGTGTCGTGGCAGGGCGCGCAGCCCGACGTGTCGGTGCCGGCGCCCTCGTCGAACGTGACGACGAGCAGGCTGTGGCTGTCCCACCCCGGCGAGTGCAGCAGCCGCTGCACGAACCCAGGCAACCACGCGTCGATCGCGGCGACTCCTGCCGGCGCGGCCGGCCCCTCGGGATCGAGCGTGCAGCCACCGATGCTGCTCGTGTCGTGGCCGTCGTGACACGTGTCCGGCTCGACCATCGACCAGGCCGGCAGAGCATGGTGCGCCGAGTCGATCCAGAGCTGGTTCAGGTCGACGCTGTGCGACTGGCAGTAGGCCTCGCTGCCACCGTGGGTCAGGACCGAGTCGAACCACGGCGCCGGGTTGTGTCGCGTCGCGTAGCCGTTCGTGGCCGGCCCTTGGTAGAAGTCCGGTGCGTTGCGATCGAGGGCGTGCAGGCAGTTGTGGCCGCCGGGCGCACCGACCATGCCCTCGCTGTAGATGCGCCAGGGCAGCTTCTTCGCGTCGAGCAGCGCGCCGAGGGTCGGCACCGACGCCGGGAATATGCAGCTGCCGTACGGCTGGCCGGCGCAGTCGGCTTCGCCCTGCGTCGTCGGCTCGACCCCGCCGAACAGCGCCTCGTAGTTGTCGAGGCTGGCGTGCCCGGCGCCGTAGAAGTTCGGCAGGTAGACGCCGGTCTTGCGCAGCGCGGTGAGGTTCGGCGCCGCGGCCGGGTCCTCGAACGTCGCGGTCGCGCTCTCGTTCTCAAGCAGCACCTCGACGACGTGGGTGAGGCGCGGCACCGCGGGCGCCGGCTTGGCGACGCGGCCCGCGTGAGAGGGCGCGGCGCTGACGATTACGGCGAGAACGGAAAGGACGGCAAGGTGTCTACGCACACTCCCGAATTTCGTGCCGGCGCGACGGTGTTCCTCGGAAGCGCGAGGCGAAGACCGCGTGAACGTCAGGCGAAGTGCACGACGCTGATCACGCCGGCGACCAGGCAGTAGACGCCGAACGGGCGCAGGCTCCGGTTCTCGAAGTAACGGGTGAGGAACCGCACCGCGACGTACGCCGCCAACCCGGCGAGCACCGCGCCGACGATCGTCGGCCCGCGGATGCCGGCCGCGTCCGGCTTCGCCAGGTCCGGGAGCTTCAGCACACCGGCGGCGAGGATGACCGGCGTCGCGAGCAGGAAGGCGAAGTTCGCCGCGGACTCGTGGTCGAGGCCGCGCACCAGCCCGGCGACCATCGTGATGCCCGAGCGGCTGATCCCGGCGAGCAGCGCGAAGCTCTGCGCGACACCGACCGCCACCGCGTCCCGCCAACCGACCTTCGCGACCAGCACGTCCTGCTCGCGCTCCACCAACGCCGATCCCGCGTCCGCCGTCCGCGCGCGCACCGCGGCTCGCACCGCCGGGTCCGCGGCTCGGCGCCGCCGGATCAACTGCTCGCCGCCGAGCAGGATGATGCCGTTCACCGTGAGGAACGCCGCGGCCGCGAGCGGCTTCGCGAACAGCACCCGCAGCGGGTGCTCGAGCGCGAGACCGAGGATGCCGACCGGGATCGTCGCGACCACGATGAGCCACGCCAGCCGCTCGGTCGGCGTCTCGATCGACCGGCGGACGGCACTCGTCCAGAGCCCCTTCACGATGCGCACCCATGCCCGCAGGTAGAACACGATCAGCGCGAGCGCGGTGGCGACGTGCGTCGCGACGATGAACGCGAGGTACGGCGAGGACTCACTGGCCTTCGTCGACTGCTCGGTGACCAGGTGACCCCAGCTGCCGCCCACCCACGCGGGGACCAGGATCGAGTGGCCGAGGCTCGAGACCGGAAAGAGTTCGGTGACTCCTTGGAGAAGTCCGATCGTGGCCGCTTGGAAATAACTGAGGTCGGACATCACGCGCAGGCTACCGACCGGCCCTGCGAGCGCCGCGGCGCGGTCTTTTCGGCCCGATTTGCCGGAGCGCATGACGCTGGCCGGTTCCCGCCGTACGGTGAGGTTCGGGACCGACAGGACGGAGGCGTGGTGCTCGGCGAGCTGGAGGTGCGGCCCGAGGTCACCGTGCTCGTGCTGCACGGCGAGCTCGACATCGTGACCGTCGCCGGCGTCCGCACGCTGCTCGACGAGGCCGTCGCGACCGGCTGCCGCCGGCTCGTCGTCGACCTCAACGACGTGCCGTTCGTCGACGTCCTGTGCCTGTCCGCGGTGCTCGCGGCGGTCGACCGGGTGCGCGACGCGGGCGGCGAGGCGTCGGTCGTCGGTGCCAGCCGGCCGGTCCGGCGGATGTGCGCGCTGCTCGGCGCCGACGACGCGCTGGTGCTCCAGATCCCGGAGCCGCGCTCCGAGGCCGTCTAGTTGCTTCGACGACCCGGTTCGGCCGCCCCGGCGGCGTTCGGCAGACTTGACGCGTGAGCGACGAGACGAGGCCCTGGCGGCCGGGGGACGACGGCGAGCGGGTGCTCGACGGCCGTTACCGGCTCGGACCCCGGCTCGGCGGTGGTGGCGTCGCCGACGTGTTCCGCGCCGAAGACGAGCGGTTGGCCCGGCCGGTCGCCGTCAAGCTGTTCCGCGGCGACGCCGCCGAGCAGTTGCAACGGCACGAAGCGGAGATGCGCACGCTCGCGAGCCTCGACCATCCCAACCTCGTCAGCGTCTTCGACGCGGGTCACACCGAGGACACCGACCAGCCCTACCTCGTCATGCAACTGATCGAGGGGCAGACCCTCGGCGACGAGTTGCGCGACGGGCCGTTGGCCGCGGACCGCGTCGCGCGGTACGGCGCGGCGCTCGCCGACGCGCTCGCCTACGTGCACGCTCAGGGCTTCGTGCACCGCGACGTGAAGCCGGCCAACGTGTTGCTCGCCGACGACGGACGGGTGCATCTCGCCGACTTCGGCATCGCGCGGCTCGTCGACTCCGCGCACACCACGCGCACCGGCGAAGTGCTCGGCACCCCGGCGTACTTCGCGCCCGAGCAGGTCGCCGGCGAGGCGATGGGCGCGGCCGTCGACATCTACAGCCTCGGCATGGTGCTGCTCGAATGCCTGACCGGGCAGCGCGCGTTCGAGGGCACTGCGATGGAGGTCGCGGTCGCGCGGCTGGCCCGCGATCCCGACGTGCCGGAGCGGCTGCCGGCGCCGTGGCGCCGGCTGCTGCGGGCGATGACCGCACGGGATCCGGTGCACCGCCCGACCGCGGCGCAGGTCGCGGACGCGTTGCGCGCGATCGCCGCCGGGGGCGAGGACCGCACGATCGCGATGCCACCGCCGACGCAGGCCACGACCGTCATGCCGCCGGTGACGACCGTGCTGCCGGCGACGACGGCGGCCGGCGAGCAGGTCATCCGCCGTACCCCGGTCGCGCCGGCGCGACGCCGGTTCAATCCGGCGATCGTCGTGGTCGCGCTGCTGGTCGCGGTCGCTGCCGCCGTCGGGATCGGGCTCGCGGTCGCTCGCCACCAGAACGACACGCCGTCCTCGTACCAACCGGGCAAGCCGGCACTGCACGAGCCGCTGGAAACCGACATGCAAGACCTCGAGAAGCTGGTACGGCGGTGAGGGCGCGCGCGTTCGGGTGCGCCGTCGCGGCCGCCGCCGTCGCGATGATCGCGACTGGCTGCTCGAACCGTCCGGGCGACCTCACGGCCGCCGCGGAGAAGGTGCTCGTGCCGAAGGTTCAGCAGATCCGGGTCATCGCGGCGACCGGTGACTACGACCGTCTGGCGCGGGCGGTCGACCAGCTGAAGGCTCTCGTGGAGCGGGAGAAGACGCTCGGCCAGGTGACGGCGCAACGCGCTGTCGCCATCGAGGACGCCGCGGACACCCTGCTCAACGATCTGACGCCGTCGCCGAGCCCGACCCCGACGCCGTCGGCGACCCCGACGCCGACCGCGACGCCGACACCCACGCCCACCCCGACGCCGACTCCCACGCCGACACCGACCCCCACGCCGACACCGACTGCGACGCCGAGCTCGACCCCGACGCCGCTGGTCTCGGTCAGCGGCTGATCAGGGAATCAGCTTCCCCGGGTTGAGGACGCCGCGCGGATCGACGGCGTCCTTGACCGCGCGCAACATCGCCACGCCCACCGGGCCGCCGAGATCGCGCTCGACATGGTCGCGGTGCGCCGTGCCGACCGCGTGATGATGGGTGATCGTGCCGCCGGCCGCGACGATCGCGTCGTTCACCGCGGTCTTGGTCTCGACCCATTGCTCGACCCGGCGGTGCGGATCGGCGGCGGCGATCACGGTGAAGTAGAGCGACGCGCCCGCCGGGTAGACGTGCGAGACATGGCAGCCCACGACCGCGCCGTCGCCGAGGTGCTTGCGCAGCGCGTCGCGCACGCCGGCGTACACGTTCGGCAGGTTCGTCCACGTAGCCGCGGTCTCCAACGTCTCCGCGAGCGCGCCCGCGTCGAGCAACGTGTCGCGCAACATGGGTGCCGCGAACCGGTGCCGCTCCCACGCCTTCCCGGCGCTCTTGCCGAGCGGCACGGCGCGGTTGTCGCGCAGGATCTCGGCGACGTATTGGCGCCGGTGCCGGACGTCGTCCGCGGACCCTTCGAACCCGAGCACGATCAGGCAGCCGTGCCGCACACCGCGCATCCGGAGGTACCCCGCGAGCAGCCGTTTGGTCGTCGCGCCGGCGCTCGACATCGTCATCGAGACGATCGTTTCGTTGACGTCGGAGAGCCGTACGACGTCGGGGTGCGGGCCGTCCTGCGCGAGCCGGCGTAACGCGGCCAGCCCTGCGTCCCACGACGGCGCCATCCAGCCCTCGAACGCGCGCACCGCCGGCGTACGGCGAACGCGCAGCGTCACCTCGGTGACGACGCCGAGGGTGCCCTCGGAGCCCATCACCAGCCGGCGCAGATCCGGGCCGGCGGCGCTGCCGCCGACCGGCTCGAGCACCAGCTCACCAGCCGGCGTCGCCATCCGCAGCCCGGCGACCAGCTCGTCGAACCGGCCGACACCGGTGGACGCCTGCCCGGCCGAACGGGTCACGACGTAACCGCCGAGGGACGCACGCTCGAAGCTCTGCGGCACGTGCCCGAGGGTGAGGCCGTGCTCGGCGAGCAGCCGTTCCGCCTCCGGGGTACGGATGCCCGGTTCGAACGTCGCGAGCATCGACGTCTCGTCCACGGAGACGAGCCGGTCCAGCCGGGAGAGATCGAGTGCGACCAGGCCGGTGCACCGGCCGCGTTCCGCGTCGAGGCCGCCGACCACGCTCGTGCCGCCGCCCCACGGCACGACGGCGACGTAGTCCTCGACGCAGATGCGCAACACGTCCGCGACCTCGGCGGCACTGCGGGGGAGCACCACGGCGTCCGGCGCCTGGCCCGCGTCGCCGGCCCGCCGGCGGACGAGATCCGCGTAGGCCTGCCCGCCCGCGTGCCGGGCTCGCGCCTCGTCGTCGACCAGGACGCCGTCCTCGCCGACGACCTCGGTAAGCCGGGTGAGGACGCTGCGGCGCAGCGACGAGCCGGGCAACCGCGCCGCTTCGACGAGCGCCGGCGTGGTGGGGGTGAGCTCGCCGAGTCGCGACCGCAGCAACTCCTGCGCCGCGGCCGGCAGCTCCGGCTGTGTGGTGCCCCAGGACGTCCAGCTCGGTTCCATGCGCTACAGTGTGACATATGACGTCTCAACGTCACAACATCGAAGAGCTCGGATCCGGGGCGGCGCGCGACATCCCCGCGGCGATCCTCGACGCCACGCGTGCGGCGGTGCTCGCGGTCGGCGTGCGCCGTACGACACTCACCGACGTCGCCCGCCGCGCCGGGGTCAGCAGGATGACCGTCTACCGCCTCGTTCCCGACGTCAACACGTTGATCCTCGAGGTCATGACCCGCGACCTCGGCAGCCTGTTGGCCGACGTCGAGCGGATCGCGCACCGCCGCCGAACCGCGCGGGCGCGCCTCGTCGCCGTGGTCACCGACGTGTGCCGGCGGTTGCCGGAAGAACCGCTGTTGCGCCGCGTTCTCGACGTGGATCCGGAGCTGTTGCTGCCGTACCTGACCGACCGGTGGGGCTCGACCCAGCGGCTCGCGGCCGGCCACGTGCGTCGCATCGTCAGCGAGGGCCACGCCGACGGCTCGATCCGCCGCGGTGACGCCGAGACCATCGCGCGGATGCTCGTGTTGCTGGTGACGCCGTACGTCGTCTCGGCCGGAGCGATCGACGAGCTCGATCCGTTCGCCGAGTTGGAGCGGCTGGTCGATCGGTGGTTGAAGCCGTGAGCGATCGCCTGAACGCAGAGCGCCGGGCCCGAGAGCTCGACGCGTTGCCGGGCGAGGTCGTCGACCTGCTCGTCGTCGGTGGCGGGGTGACCGGCGCGGGCGTCGCCCTCGATGCGGCCGCTCGCGGGCTTTCCGTTGCGTTGATTGAGAAATCCGACCTCGCCGCGGGCACCAGCAGATGGTCGAGCAAGCTCGCGCACGGCGGCCTGCGCTACATCGTCGCCGGGCAGATCGGGGTCGCGTGGGAGTCGGCGGTCGAGCGCAACCACCTGGTGCGGACGATCGCGCCGCACCTGATCCAGCCGATGCGTTTCGTCATTCCCGACCTGCCCGGCTACCCGCGCGGAAACAAGGCGTTGGCGCGCACCGGGTTCGGCATCGCCGACGTGCTGCGCGTCGCGTCGCGGACACCGAAGCAGTTGCCGCGCACCCGCTGGGTCGACTCGGCCGAGACGACCCGGCTGGTGCCGTCACTGCGCGCCGACGTACGCGGCGCGTTCGTGTCCGTCGACGGCGCGCTGGAAGACGACGCGCGGCTCGTCGTCGCGATCGCGCGAACGGCGGCGTCGTACGGCGCTCGCATCCTCACGCACTGCCGCGCCCTGTCCGTCGCCCGCGACGGCGCGCGGGTGCGCGACGAGTTGACCGGCACGGAGATCGACGTCCGCGCGCGGGCCGTCGTGGTCGCCGCCGGCGTGTGGTGCGGCGGTCTCGTCGACGGGGTGCCGCTGCAGCCGAGCAAGGGCGCGCACGTGCTGGTCGACGCGGCGGCGCTCGGCTCGCCGGTCTCCGCGTTCAACGTGCTGGTGCCGGGTAGCCGCAACCGGTTCGTGTTCGCCGTACCGCGCCCCGACGGCACCGTGCAGGTGGGGCTGACCGACGACGCCGTGGAGGAGGTCGTCGACGAACCCGGCGTGACGCAGGCGGAGGAGTCGTTCCTGCTCGACACGTTGAGCTCGGCGCTGCGCCGGCCGGTGACCGGCGCGGACGTGGTCGGCCGGTTCGCCGGGCTGCGGCCGCTGCTCGGGCAGGCGCACGGCAGCAGCGGCGCGGACCTGTCCCGGCGCCATGCCTTGCTCGACCGCGACGGCGTCTGGGTGCTCGTCGGCGGCAAGCTCACGACGTACCGGCGGATGGCGCAGGACGCGGTCGACGCGGTCACCCGATCGCTCGGGATCGATCGGCCTTGCCCGACAGCGTCGCTGCCGTTGGTCGGCGCGGGCCGTCCGCAACGCGACCCGTCGCATCGGTTGGCGCGCCGGTTCGGTGCCGAGGAGGCGTTGGTCGCGGCCGCCGGCGATCAGGAGCCGATCGCGCCGGGTCTGCCGGCCTTGCGCTGCGAGGCGCACTGGGCGGTGCATGCCGAAGGAGCGATCACGGCCGGCGACGTCGAGCGGCGGTTGCGGCTCGACCTGGTGCCGGCGTGGGCGGAGGCTGCCCGGCCCTATGTCCGGGACGTGGTGTCCGCGCAGGCCTGATCCGGCTCGCGCTGCACCGGCACTCGCCAGACGCCGGAGCGCACCCGCATCGCGCCGACCGCGCGGTCGACGTCTTCGTCTTCGGGCCCGGAGAGCATGCCGATCGGCCGCAGGATCCGGCCGTTGCACACGAGGGTGACGGCGCGCGGCGCGACCATGCCCCAGAGCAGGAACCGGACCGCGCCGGTGGCCGGCTCGACATTGACGGTGTGCAGGTCGGCCCACGGGATATCGGCGTCGTACAGCACGCCGCGCACCCGCACCCCCGCCTCGCCGACCGTGACCGACGCGGTGAGCAGGCGGTACGACGTCCAGCAGGCGAGCGCGACGACCGCGGCGGCGGTGACCCGCAGCGGGATGGGCGGCGTCCCGAGGGTGAAGACCCGCACGCAGGCCGCGACGACGAGGCCGGGCAGCACCGCGAGCGCCCGCGGCACGGTGCGATGGGCGATGGCGATATCCGGCACGAGAGCCAGTGTCGGCGTCGTACGGCGAACGCGGGCCGAGTTCCGGACAAATCGTCCGAACGGATGACCCCGGGCCACCCGCCCCACCTCGTTGACTGTGACGTTGTGTGTCAGTGCGGGGGGTCTTACTGACACACAACGTCACAGTCAACGGTGGGGCTGTGGACGCTCGGCGTCGCAGTCGGCGCGTTCCCGGCAGTCTCTTGTCGATGTCGGTGTCCCGCGTGCCCGCCGAGCTGACGACCGGTCCGTTCTCCCGCTCGCAGGCCAGGGCGTACGGCGTGAGCGACTCCGCGTTGCAGGGGCGACCTTGGCAGCCCGTGCTGCGTGGGGTGTGGAAGCACGAGTCGGTGCCCGACGACCGGGCTACCCGGGTGAGCGCGGCTCGCCTCGTCGTCCCCAGCAGCGGAGTGTTCGTGAGCCTGACGGCGGCCTGGCTGCACGGCGCCGACGTACGACGGGCCGGCGACCTCGTCGTCCACGTCGGGTTTCCGCCCGGACGCCGCATCCGGGCGCAGCGTTTCCTGGTCGTGACGCAGGAGTCGCTCGGGTGCGACGACATCGTCAATATCGACGGGCTGCCGGTGACGACGCCGGTCCGGACGGTTTTCGACGCCCTCAGATTGCTGCGGGGCGCGGAGCGTCTCGTGGTCGCCGACGCGATGTGCCACCTCGGGCTGATCGGCGTCCCGGCGCTGCGCGGCTACTTCGACAGCCAGCGGCGGCTCCGCAATCTCCGCATCGGCGAGCGGCTCGTCGATCTCATCGAACCGCTCGCCGAGTCGCCGATGGAGACCCGGTTGCGCGTCGCGCTCGTCGACGGCGGCTTACCCCGCCCAGTCGTGCAGTACGACGTCATCGATCTCGGCGGCCGCTTCGTCGCCCGGCTGGATCTGGCTTACGTAGTCGAGCGGATCGGGGTCGAGTTCGACGGAGCGTGGCATTGGGATCGTCGACGCGACGACGACCGCCGGCGCGACAAGCTGCGCGCGCTCGGGTGGGAGATCCTGGTCTTCTCGGCCGACGACCTGCGAGCCCCCGAAGTCGTGGTCGCGCGAGTCGCCGCCGCCCTGCGGCGACGTCGCGCCGCAAGTTGACTGTGACGTTGTGTGTCAGTGCGGGC
>Ga0070659_100000329_pt1 | contig 36493 bp, 55 predicted proteins | sample KBSC23metaG_FD_64666 | JGI IMG/M metagenome (GOLD analysis project Ga0070659, IMG submission 64666) | Corn rhizosphere microbial communities from Kellogg Biological Station, Michigan, USA - KBS C2-3 metaG | ecosystem: Host-associated > Plants > Roots > Rhizosphere > Soil ... | reverse complement strand
CCGAGTCATCAGCGGCGTGACCGGGATCCCGGTCGTGACGGTCACGGCGACCAGACCCGAGTCCGCTGAGTCCGGTGGTTGGGGTTCCACAGCGCGATGAAGGCGTCGACCTCCCGGAGGCCGGTCTCACCGTTGGGGAACGCGCCAGCCGGGATCGAATAGGTGACCCCCTGTCGGACCACGTTGGTGACCTGCTCGGGCAGCTTGCACTTCCCGCCCGGAGTGCAGGCCAGGGCGTACTGCATGGCCAGCTTCCCGGCGGCATACGCCCCCAGCCCGTCAACCGGTGCGGAGTCGTAGTAGGTGACCGAGAAGGTCCCCGGCTGGGTGTCGGGCAGGTCGAGGTTCTGAGTGCGCGGGAAGGTCTGGGAGCCGAGTGGGATCAGCCAGTTGTCACTGAGCCAGTAGTTGGTGTCCGGCACCACTGTGCCGTCCACCTTCACCTCGGAGATCGAGTAGACCGGAGCATCGAGCCGGACCCCGGTGCTGTGACGGCAGGGACCCGAGCAGACACAGACGTTCGAGATCGAGCCGTTCCAGTTGAACGGGACGAACGGAGCACCGGTGTACGGGTAGCCGTTGACGTACCCGACGGAGTACGAGTAGGAGGAGAGACAGCCCGAGTCGCAGGGCCGGACCGTGACCGGACAGCCACCCACTCGGAAGGCACACAGGCGGCGCAGCGTGTTCGAGGCCAGCGCCACCGCGCGGTCCTTGGTGTCGTCGTCGAACTCGGCCCAGGCGGTGTCCAGACACGCAGGGTCGATCGGCCAGGGGCAGCCGTCCGGAGCGGGGATCGTCATGGACTCAGCCTCTCACGGGGAAGGCCCAGACCTCCGGAAGTCGCGGGCGGAGGTCTGGGCCTTGCATCTCTCTCGATCCCCTGTCAAGGGTCAGGCGTGGATACCGGCCACCCACGCGGTGCCGTTCCAGTTGATCTTCGAGCCGTCTCGCATCACCGCGTACTGACCCGAGGTCCAGTTGGTGGCGGGGGAAGCGACCAGCGGCAGGGCGATCGCGCCCGCCAGGTTCAGCGGCGGGTAGGAGTTGGTCGGGGTGAACGTGGCCGGGATGCCAGCCACCGCCGTGGTGGCCGGGACGCCGAGCTGGGCCGCACCAGCCGCAGCCGGAGGAGCCGTGGCGGTCAGCTCCAGGTGCAGGTGGTTCTTGGTGGAGATCGCGGTGTTCAGCGGAGCGTCGGAGTTCGACACGTTCTTGACCACGTTGTAGGGACCCACGCCCCAGGCGTTTCCGTCCTTGCTGATCGCGCCGGTCACCTGGAAGGTGATGGCGGCGTTCTCGATGGTGAAGTCACCCACGATGCCGCCCTGGAGGAAGGGCATCAGCATGTAGCCGTACTGCTGGCTGCCGCCTACGCAGACACCCGAGGGCACCGTGGACCACACCTCCAGCGCGAAGCCGGACGTGGACAGGTCGACGTCCGAGTTGACGTCGATGCCGACTGCCGTGGTCCCGTCCGCTGCGAACACCACCGGGTTGCCGGTGAGCAGGGTGTACAGGTACGGGTCGACCTGGCAGAAGGTGATGTTCACCGTGTAGCCGGTGAAGTCGGGGGCTGGGGTGTCGGAGACACACACCTTGCCCGCAGCATTGGTGACGCTGATCGCGTCGGCCGTCTCGGTGTTCGCGGTGTAGGCCACAGTCGTGAACCCGTCCGAGGTCACGGAAGAGGTAGGACCGAGCACCTTGGCTCCGCAGGCATCCAGCTTGGTCACCCGCAGGACCTTGCCTCGGATCAGGGAGAACGTGGTCATGGTCTACTCCTACTTGCTTGCGGTCTTCTTGGCCGTCTTCTTGGCAGCCCGCTTCCGCGCTGGCTTCTGCGGCTCGTCGTCGATGTCGCCGGGGCCGGTCTCCTGGTCGGCTTCGGCGAGAGCCTCACGGCGCTCCTCCTCGGCCTGAGCTGCCTCCTTCTCCTCGTCGACGGCCTTCAGGCCAGCCTTCTTGGCCACCTCTTCAGGCACCCGGAACCCACCGTCCTCCGGCTGGTTGCGTACCTGGAAGACCTCCACGTCATCCAGCTCGTCGACAGCACCCAGAAGGAGGGTCGCGGTCTCCGAGGCGTTGTCCCCGTAGGGAACCAGAACCTCACCCATCACTGCACCTTCACTCTCACGGCTGCCGTGTAGCAGTCCACTGTTGCGATGTACTCACGCTCCCGGAGGAGCCGAACCCGGTTGCTGTCGGTGGTCTCCACCAGATCCATCCCTCCCTGCTGAACAGGGTCGGTGGCGGCGTAGGTCACTTCACCGGAAGCGTAGAGCCACTGCTCACCGGCGGCCGGAGCCGCGCCGGTGGGTCCGTTGTTGGGGGACTCGTAGCCACCGTCAGCGGCGACCTTCGCACCCAGCTCGGTGCGGAGAGTGTTGCCGTCGTAGTTGATGGCCGCGTACTTGTTGATGAGCAGCGAGCCGATCGTCCGGGTGACGTGCAGGGTGGGCTGTCCGGCGTAGTTCCACCCGGCGTGACCTTCCAGGATGGCCAGGCCGACCACTGGGTCGACCGCCCCGCCTGCGGGGGTCAGGTCGGTGGCAGCCGCCCAGTGCGTGGCCGAAGCCACGAACCTGTTCTGCATCAGCGCCCGAGCCACGGCGACGGACTCCTTGTTGGAGAATACCCGCTCCATCTGGGCTTCGGCGTGGGCGATGTCGAAACCGACCGCCTTGCAGATCACGCCCGCGTAGACGGCGAACTTGATCCCGTCCTGCCAGGATGACCCGTTGAAGTTCTTGGTCACCGGCAGTACGGCGGTGTTCAGAGTGGGGGGAGCGGCGTTGCCTGCACTGAAGGCAGGAGTGCCGGTCCACACGTAGTTGGTCACTGCGCCGACAGTGACCAGGAAGGTCTCGGAGTTGGTGGCCCCGTTGGTGACGTAGACCTTGTAGCCGGTGGCACCGGTGACCGCGCCCCAGTTCCAGGTGACCGTGCTGGTCGAGCCGGTGGTGACCTGGGACTGCTCGTTCGAGGCGAGCGTCTCACCGCGCGTGTTGATCGCGGTGATCTTGGCGCGGTAGGTGCCCGCCGCCAGGGTGCCGCCGGTGGTGGCCGTGGACGGCGCGCTCTGGACAGGCGTGGCGATGTCGACCACCGGGCAGGGAAGTGTCGCCACCGAGTCCGTGGCCAGACAGTTGAACGTCTCGTACAGACCGGTGGTGTCCTGGCTGGGAACCCCGGCGTTGATCTCGGTGGCTGCGTCGAGCAGTGTGCCCCGGATCGGGTCGGGGACCGGAGACAGGTACACCGAGGGGCGGACGAAGTGGTCGACCGTCATGTGCCGCCTCCCTTCCTAGGGCTTGCGCTGGGGGCCGATGGCACGACCGGCCCCCAGCGTCAGGCTCACAGGCTGGCTGCGCCGGTCTTGCCGGAGTAGGCACCGGTCACCGGAACGGTGCCGCGCTTGACTCCGTAGCACATCTTGGCCACCAGGAGGCCCTGCTCGAAGAACAGGCCGGTGTAGATGTTGGTGGCCAGCGAGGCCGCGTCGTAGACCGCCGACAGGTTGATGACGTCGGAGACGCCCTTGACCAGGGTGCCAGCCGGGTACATCAGGAACTCCAGCGTCGCGGGCCAGGTCAGCTCGGAGCCGGTCAGCTCCTGCCAGCCGTAGACGAACTGGACGTTGATGTTGCGGGCCGTGAAGTGGGCCAGGATCTCCGAGTCGGTGACCGCCTGCGGGGGACGACCGGTGCGAGCGCCGATGTCGTTGCGGAACACCGACCGAGCCCAGACCGGGAACACGACCTCCAGGGTGGCGTTCTGGCCGAGCCGGAACGTCTGGCGGGTCTGCTCGGCCTGAAGGTCGACACCGTTGAGCGTGTCGAAGGTGACCGAGGTGAGGTCCGGCGCGAAGTTGGTGGCCGCTCCGGCGATGGTCAGGATCCGGGAGATGACGCTCGCGTTCACCTTGTACTGGTGGGCGATCATCGAGCCGGACATGATCCGCTGGACCACCTCCGGGTAGCCCTTCTCCAGCAGGATCGGAACCTTCAGGAACAGGCCGATCGCGTCGAGACGCTCGTCGGTGAACGTCGGGCACGGCACCTCGTAGGAAGGCTTGGAGGTACCGGCGATCGCCTGGGCCTCCGTCTGGAGGAAGCCGACCCCGGCGTAGATGGTGGAGAAGTCGATGCCCGTGGTGTGCTTGAAGCCGCCTCGGTTCACCTGGACCTCGGGGAGCGACAGGATCCCGTCGACCACCTCACCGGCGCACAGGTCGTAGAGGGTCTCGCTCGGCGCGCACCAGCCGTTGGACGCCACCAGGGAGTCGCCCTCCAGGCGGTGCTCGTTGGCGGCGTGGACCAGGACCTCGTGGATGGACTCCTCGTCCATGCCCCGGTTGATCTGGAACTCCCTCGGGTACTCGATCGCCACGTTCGCGACCTGGTACTTGCGGAGGTCCTCCATGGTCCCGTCGCCGGTCGGGGCGGTCATGCCCTCCAGCTTGTGGATCACAGCCTGGCCAACCTGACCGAGGTCGAGATCCGAACCAGCCGGGTAGCCGGTGTCGGCAGCGGCGGTGATGGTCACCATGGACTCGACGGCAGTCGGCTCGGGGCGGGTGCCCGCGAGCTTCGCGATGGCACGGGGGGCAGGCTTCTTGGTGGCGGCCGCGACCTTCTTGGTGGCGGCAGCGGCCTGGGGCTCGACGACAGCTTCAGGAGCGTCGACGGCCTCCTCGGTGGGGTCATCGCCCTCACCCTCGGCCACATCCTCGTCGCCGGAGCCCTCCTCGCCCTCGTCGCCGTCGCCCTCGTCACCCTCGGTGGGGTCGAGCGAGAGTCCGGCCAGCTCTGCGACCTCATCCTCGGTGGCCTCGGCCTGGCCCTCCAGGGCCTCGACTGCGGCAACAACCTGGGGCAGCGTCGCGGCGAGGCTCCTGGCCTCCGCGATCTGCGCGCGGGTCGGGGTCTCGGCGTCCTTGATGACACCGAAGCGACTGCGGATCTCGGCCTCACAGGCGGCCAGATCCTCGGCCGTGAGAGTCGAGAAGTCGAGAGCGATCAGCTCGTCGAGACTGAGAGTAGTGGGGTCCATCGTGATCTCCTGATGACGTTCAAGAATCGGAAGATGCGGCGCGTGCTGCGCTCGCTGTCATCAGGGTCTAGGACCTCTGCGACGAACTGAGGGAGACCCTACATCTGGGAACCGGGCGCGTCCAGGACGTCTCTCTCGGGCGGCGTGTTGCGGGTATACCTGCGACCACCCACCTGAGTGGTCACGATGACGATGCATCGACTCACGGCGGTGACAGCGATCAGGGAGAACAGGAAGGTGTAGATCCAGGTGTTGAACCTGAGATCGAACCACCACATCAGCAGAGCCAGGTCCACGTAGAGCGCGAGGGAGGCATCGGAGAACACCAACGCCCGCCCCAGGGCCGACTTCCACCAGGGCGCGATCGTGGTGTAGATGACCGGGAACGCGGTGGAGGCGGCGCCGATCACGGTCAGGATCAGTCTGTTGATCTCCATGTGCGTCATGGTCGTCGCCCTCCCAGGATGCTCTCTCTGAACGCCTCAGCGATGTGGTTGTCCTCCCGAAGGATCCGGAGCTGATCTCCCAGCGCCCTGTACTTCGAGGTCTCCTGCCGAGTCTGGTCCAGATCGCGTAGCGCTCGTGGGAGTTCCAGCTCGGCGCGTTCGCGGGCGCGAGTCGCCTCGCTGGGCTGTGTGTCTTCTTCGGCATCAGGGCTGGCCCGATGCCACCAGAACCTCATCAGCTCTCCTGGGGCTTCTGTCCGAGAGCAAGGTCTCTGACCGCAGCCAGTACGGTCTTCACCGTACGCCCAACTTCGGCCAGATGGGCTAGTTGCTTGTCCTTCTCAACTAGTTGCTCGTCCTTCAAGGCGATCTGCTGGTCCTTGATCCTTCCCTCGGTCCTCCACTCGGCCGCGTCGTGCAGCGCTCGCTCGGTCTCCTTCTCGACGTGGGCCAGCTCGCGCTCGTGGGTGGCGCGGGGGATCAGCCTGCCGGTGAGAATGGCGAGGACGAACAGACCAACGATGGCCCACCCGGAGCCGTAGCCCAGCAGATGGTCGACCGACACACCGTCGAGCATTGGTCCCTCTTCTCGTGCCCCATGGTTGAGAGATCAGGGAATCAGCCCGTACGCCTGGAGTCTGGACACCAGGTCGTTGAGCCGAGTCCGAAGACCGTTGATCGTGGCGATGGCCGCGTCTCGGTTGGCTGCGGTGTCCCACCCTCCGGCTGCGGTACCGGTGCCACCGGCAGGGGCGGCGGCAGGTGAGGCTGTGAGAGCCGCGCCCTTGACGACGGCGGTGGTGTTGAAGAACCCGATCCGGTCGCCGTAGTGATCGAGGCGGCCGATGTAGAGGTCGCCCATGACGGCGGACTGGACGAAGGCGTCGGTGATGGTCTTGGTGAAGAAGTCGTCCTTGACCGAGTTGGTGGCCGACCCCTTGGTGACGCTGGCGACGTACACGTTGTGCTGGGTGTTGTCCATCCGCACCAGGCTGGTGACGTTCGCGGCCGAGGGACCGGCAACGCCGATCGCTGCACCGTCACTACCAGCGAACAGGATGCCATCGGTGCAGTTGTCGAGCCGTACGTCCAGCACGACGCAGGTGCCCAGCGAGATGTGGATACCGATGGTGAGTACACCTGCGACACCGACGGTGGCCTTCCGGATCACGTTGGAGCCGGGGGAGGTGTTGGCGTAGATGCCCTTCGTGGCCCCGGTCGCGGAGGGGTAGACCTCCAGGTTGGAAAGCTCCCAGTCGGCGGCACCGGTGTTCATCTGGATGCCAACGGACTTGAAGTTCTGGACCACCACGTAGTCCAGACCACACATCTCCTGACCCTTGTCGCAGATCACGCCGGTGGAGGTGGCGACGTTGTTGCAGTCGATGGTGAGCCGTTCGACACGGACGCCGGACACGTTGGAGCCGCCGGTGGTCCCGAGGGTGACCAGCGGCTTGCCGGTGCCGAAGGAGGAGTGGGCCTTGATCGTGGTGGCTGACCGGCCCGTCCCCCGGAGCACCACCTTGTCGGGGACGACCAGCGTGTCAGACGACAGGTAGGTGCCTGCCTGGAGGACCAGGGTGCCGCCGTTCGCGCCGATCGCTGCGAGCTGGGCGGTGAGGGCTGCGAAGTCGTCACCGCCGGTAGGAGGCTTGGCGTAGGTGGTGAGACCGAGGGTGTAGATCAGGGATGCCCAGACGGTGGCACCGTCACCGATCTTGCCCTTCCCGGTGTCGGTCTCCCAGCCCTGCTCGCCCAGGCCGAGGATGGGGTTGGCAGTGGTCCAGTTCGCGGCGGTGTCCCGTCGCGTCCGGATCGTTGCAGCAACCATGTTCTGCTCCTACTTGGTAATCGGTCGGATCGAGCCGCCGCCACCGTCGCGGATCTGTGCGACCTTCGCCGCGATCTCGGTGTCGTACTCCTTGGTCACGCCCTTGGGGGACGTGTAGAGGTACGCGGTCTTCGTGTTGCCACCACATCCACAACCCATCTCACACCTCCTCGAACGTCTGGGCGAGTTCGGCGACAGCCTTGCGCCGGTTCTCGCGGTCCTCGATCGCAGCGGCGATGGCGTCGGCCAGCTCGTCGAGTGGCGACTCCTCACTCCCTGCGCCCTGCTGCCCGAGGGAAGCGACCAGGGAGACCTGGACGTCGCCGTCGTAGCCGACCCGGCGGACCGGGAGGCCGGGTGCGTTGACACTGAGCACCGCGATCATGTCCATGTCCCCGGTGTTGGGGTTGCGCCGCCAGTCACCCGAGGGCGGGTGGGCTCGCAGCTCGTAGCGCTTCTCCTCACCGATCCAGGGGCGGACCCAGCCGTTGATCCAGATCCCGTACTCGTCGTCACCGGCCACCACATCGGCCACGGCAGTGCCGGTGTTGTCGTAGTGGGCTAGGGCCGGTCGCATCCGGTAGGTCTGAGGGGCGTGCCCGGTGGCCAGAGTGATCGGCCCGGTCGCCACCGGACCCTCGTCGGTCATCACCTCGCCGCAGCGGAAGAAGGCGTAGCCGTTCTTGCTGGGCTCGGGGTTGATGCACTGACCGGGCGCGTTGAAGGCCATGTGGCAGGTGTTCCAGTCCGAGACGTGGCCGAAGATGTGGCCGTCCTCGGTGATCTGGATCGGGGTGGGGCCTTCGAGTTCAGGGTCCCTGAACCACTCGGCCGGTGCGATCACCGTGTCGGCGGAGGCGACCAGTGAGATCGCCGGTGCCATCTCGCCCTCTTGCTCGGCTGCCTTCTCGGCGGGGGCGTGACCGGGCCAGAAGCCGGTGGCGTCGTGGTGCCACTGCGAGCAGATCTGGTTGATGAACCGAAGCTTCTCTGGGGAGTTCTCCCCGATCTCCTCACCCACTGCGACCCGGCACCGGTTGAAGTCACCGGGCGTGCCCCAGGCGAGCTTCTCGTAGCCGGGCTCGCCGGGCACGGTCCAGTAGTCATGGATCCGCTTGGTGTCCTCGGGGTTGGTGACCCAGCCGGGACCGCGACCGAAGGCCGTGTCGATCAGCAGCCGGTCCAGCTCGCCCACATCCATCTGGCGCTCGATCTCGATCAGGTCGAACAGCGCGTCACGCTCTGCCTCGGTCTCGATCAGCCCGGCTGCCAGCGAGTCGGGCGGGTCCTCACCGAGGGTCTTGTAGGCAGACCGCAGGGCACGCTTGGCGGCAGCCTTCGCGGAGTCGGGACCCTGGACCTGGTTGAGCCGTCCGGCGGCGGCGTGCACACCGGCCCGCGACAGGTCGCCGTTGGGCTCCTTGATCGGCAGCTTGTGGCAGGACTTCTCCATCCCGTCGCAGACATGCAGGATGCAGGAGGTCTTCCACTGCTGGGGGGTGAACCGGGAGGCGGAGCCGTCCCAGGACTTCTCGCTGGTGGCGAGTTGCTCGGTGGCGTCCATCGGGTGACGCTTGAAGACCTCGATGGCCGCAGCCATGGCGTCTTCATCCGATTCGACCCGGCCGTAGTCGTGCTCGGGGTCCTCGCCCATCTGGACCATCGCCTCGGCGAACGCGGGGATGTTCACACTGGAGGCGGAGCAGACCCGGATCGCGGAGAACGCCATCCCGTAGGGCTCGCCATCCTCGTTGTCGAAGGAGAAGGCGGTGCCGTCCTCGTTGGCCGGACCACCTTCGGCCATGTCACCGTCGATGGAGACACCGAACTTCCCGAAGTGGGCAAGCAGACCGGTCCACTCGTCGGCCTCCGGGGTAGCCAGGATCATGCCACCGGCGTGCATCATGTCGTCGCCGCGATCCTGGTCCACCCAGTCGATCGAGGCGACCGTGACCGAGCCGTCATGGCCCTCCTCCTGGGACTTCTGCCAGGTGAACGGAAGCGGCAGGTCGCGGTGGGAGAGAGACCCGACGTTGAACCTGCGCCGGTCACCGGACCACCTGCCCTCCGGCGCGAGAACACCGTGCCAGGGGATCAGCCCAGGCTCGGAGATGGCAGCGACGAGTGCCTCTCCGTAGATGGTCGGCTTCTTCATCGTCAGCACTCCTTCGGGACGAGAGCCAGTATCCATGCTCGCGGCCTGCTTGTCGTGGACCGGCACGGCGGCGAGTGTGCACCGGCAGTTGATCCACTCCTTCATCGGTGCGGTCGAGTCCCCCGGGTAGCGCATCTCGCTGCCACCGACCAGGAACTTGTCACCGGACTTCACTCGCTGCCCGTCGGCCACCCGGTGGGTGTGACGAACCTTGGTGTCGTGCATGGAGATCCACTCCAGCTCGAACGCCTCACCGTCCTGGAGTGCGGCGGCGATGGTCCCGGCGGACAGGATCTGGGCCGCCATCCAGGTGGCGATCAGGGTGTGGCTGTACTCGTCGACGTGCTTGGTCTTGGTCAGCGTGTGGGTCAGGTCCAGGGAGAGTCGTGCCCACTGGCCGACCGCCTTGCTCGGATCTCCGCCGTCCTCGCGGACCACTCCGTTGAACAGGGGGTGAGCGGCCTCGACCAGCCCCCGCCACCAGGTGTCGGACCCGGCCTGCTTGCGGTCCAGGGCGCGCCCGACGATGGGCTCCAGGGCAGCGATCAGGTCGTCCTGCGCCTTGCGGCGCTGGGCTGCGAAGACGACCCGATCCAGCATCATTCGAAGATCTCCTGAACGAAGTGGGTGCCGTCGACAGAGACGATCCCGGCCTCACCGTGGGCCTTGAACCGGGGGGAGTCGGGGTAGTAGTCGGCGAACCCGATCCGGACCTGCTGACCGTCGGACTGTGCCCAGGCTCGCCAGGTCACGTTGTGGGTACCCCATCCGTCGGCCCCACCGGCCCAGGTTCCCTGGCAGCCTGACAGGGACTGGACGTGGGAGAGGGTGCCACCCCAGCCCGGGTTGCCGTTCTTCTCGGTCTTCCACTGCCGCCACTCGGGGTCGGAGAAGAAGCAGGGATCCTTGGCGTGCGCCGGTGTACCGGCTCCGTAGCCGATGAGTCCCACCACCAGGAGCAGTGGGGCGAACAGCCACAGCCAGCGCTTCATGGTCTTTTGGTCAGCCATGAGGTGAGTGCCTCTCGTGTGTGTGGCTTGGCGGTGAGCAGGAGACTGGTGGCGTAGGAGTCGAGGTGCTTGATGGTGCCGTCGATGTCCTCGACCACACCGTTGAGAACCTGGGGCGCGCAGGACCAGGCGTCGGTGAGTGCGTGCTTGGCCTGAGCCGGGGAGAGAGCGACAGCGGTGTGCACCTCGTGGGAGCGGGTGTCGGGGGGGCGGATTCCTTGACCCTTCAACCTGTTCCCGGCTCGCTCCAGCGCCCGGAACACCAGGCCCTCGGAGGCGGCGATCAGGGCGGCGGCCTCCCGGTCGGGGATGTCCCGGTTCGGATGATCCTCGATCGAGGGGTCGGGACGGGCGTCGTTCAACTGGCCCATCGAGTCCGGCGGGTCGGGCATCGCGACACCCAGCATCCGCAGCGCCTCGGCCACCATGTCCGGTGTCGCGGACCCGGAGGCGACCTTCATGATGAACCAGCGCTGCTGCTCCTCGGCGTCCATCATCTCGGACTCGTCGAAGCCGTTCTCCTTGACCACAACCTCGGCCTTGATGAGACCCCGGTCGTACAGCTCGATGGCCTCCGCGCTCCGGTCCGGACGCAGCCTCAGCGTGGAGGTGTCGTAGCGCACCATCGCGGTGGGGTCGTCAGAGGTGGGCCGAACGTAGGAGATGGTCATCGCCATGGTGACCACATCGAGCATCGGCTCGACGTGCATCTTGATGGTGTCTTCGTCGATCTGCCAGGCACCCCAGTGGCTCACCCCGTTACCGGAGCCACCCGCGCCCATGGTGGCCGAGTTGCTCATCCCCAGGATCCGCTCCGGGGGTAGGTCCATGCCGAGGGCGAACCGCTGGATCGCCTCCTGCCGCAGCCCCTTGGCCTCGGTGTCCAGTTCGCTCCAGAACTGGACCCACTCCTGCTTGCCGATGTGCTCGCCGGGGGCGGTGACCACGATCGGCACCTTCGAGGCCGGGTTCGACGGATCCTCCAGAGGCTTCATCATCGCGTCCGCCAGGGTCTGCATCAGGCCGTCTGCCTTGCCCCGGTCGACAGCCTTGTTGTTCGGCTGGTCGGGCGCTGGCGGGAAGTCGATCTCCTCCGGCACCATCCAGACACCGGCCCCGGCCAGGCGCGAGGAGCACTGGGCGAAGACGTACTTGGTGAGCCACTCGATCTCTTCGAGGATCGGCAGCAGCGATCGGAAGGGAGAGTCGGCGTTGATCGCGTTGGCTGGGTCGGGGGTCCAGATCCGGATCACCACGTCGTCGGGCTTCAGTTCGATCCGCAGGTTCTGGCTTCCCCCCTGGAGGATCCACCACTTCCCGCTCGCACCTCGGGTGCCGTTAGACTTGACCTCGATGATCGAGCGGATCTCCCAGATCTCGTTGCCGTCCTCGTCGGTGCGGCCGATCAGGTAGCACTCACCGGCGACGGTGAGGTGGGTGCCGATCGAGGCCAGCATCGCGGCCTGCCCCTCGGAGCCGTTGAACAGTTGGTCCAGGGCGTCGACTGCCGGACCGTTCTCCAGCGGTGGTGACCGCAGGTCCTTCGGGTCGGACGCGATGTACAGCGTGGCCTTCGACAGGGCGTGGCCGAAGAACTGGGCGGCGAACCTGGCTTCACCGCAGATCCGGTAGTGCCGGTACGCCTCGCGCTGCCAGTCCTGAGACTCGTTGTAGATCCGAGCCGTCTTCCCGTCGTACCGGGTCGCTGAGGCTACAAGCGATCGAGTCGGAAGTGGCACCACTGGTGCCAGGTCCCGCTGACGACGGGGCATCTAGGGCTCCTGTTGGTCGTGCTGCTAGACGGAGTGTGGCACAGGCTCAGGTGCAGACGGGGCAGGCGCAGTCGACGACACACTCGAATGCCTCGTTCCACGCCTCCCCGTCACACTTGTCGTGCTCTCCCCGAACACAGTCCGAGCAGGGCACCTCGACGGCGTAGTTCATCATTCCGGCTGGTCGTAGGCCACGATGATGGCCGCGACGTACGACAGCGCCCACCACAGGTTCGGGATCAGCCAGCCCCACCGGAAGGCGGGGGTGTCCCACAGCCAGAACATCCAGGCGAGCTGGACGGCCATCAGGTAGGGAGCCAGGCAGAACGGGCAGACCACCAGGTCGGCCCACTTCCCCATCTTGGCGGCGAGCCGGGGCCGTGCCCACTCCACCGGGGGGAAGGTGTCGTGGGTGAGCAGACGTGCCATCCGGGCGACTGAGATCACGGCGATCACGAACATCATCATCGTGGTCCAGCCGGTCAGCAGGTCCATCTTTTCCTCCTGGATAGTTACCTAGGTAACTGTCTAACCCACCACACGGAGGTGGCGTGGCAGCGACGCGCGGCCGGGCAGCAGCGCGGGGTTGGCCACCTGAGCCTGGCCGTGGCCCTTGGCGAGGTGGGTGGAGACGTGGACCAGGGCATCGACCCGGTTCGGGGACGGCCCGTCACCGGGCACCCAGGAGGTCTGCTCCTCCTCCAGGTCGGTCAGGTCACCGCGCTCTCCGACATGGAACACCCGCTTCTGCTCGTAGCGGGCGACCACCGGCTCGGCACGCAGGGCCTTGCCGCGACGGGAGTCGACCAGCACGATCCGGGCATCGACGCTGGCGGGCTTGGTGGTCTCCAGGACGTGCTTGACCATGTTGCCGCCGTAGTTCTTCTCGGCCACGATCACGTCGGCAGAGAAGTCGACGACCGCCTGCCACACCTTCTTGCCCCAGCCGTCGGGGCTGTACCGGCCGGTCAGGTCCGCGAGCACGAACTCCTCATCACCTCGGACTCCTTCGACGATGATGCCGGTCTCGTCGGAGCGGACGTTGGCCGAGCCTGCCGGGTCGACACCGATCCCGATTCGGTCCAGGTGTGGGGCCTCCTTGATGTACTGGATCATCCCGTAGGCCCACAGTGCGCCCTCGACGTCTTCGAGAATCTCGCCGTGCAGCTCCTGGCGACCGAGCCTGGTGCCCTCATGCTTGCCGATCACGTTGCGCTTGAAGGACTCGGCCAGGTTGTGGGCGTTCATGAAGGTGGAGACCCGGCGCAGGATGGTGATCTCCTCCTTGGCCACCTTCTTCATCCAGGGGGTGGACTTCGGGGTGGAGGTGGCGACCACCTTCGGGGACCGGCCCTTGTGGTCCTTGATGCGCAGGCCGAACTCCATGTTCGACCAGACCTCTTCGATGAGCGCGTAGTGCGCGGGCTCGTCGGCCCAGACGAAGCCGGACTCGGGACCACGCAGCCGGTCCGGCTCCTCGGCGCTGAAGCCCTGGCCGACACATCCGTTGGGCCAGGTGAGCCGCTTCCGGGACGGCTCCCAGATGGGGCGCTGTCCGGGCTGGGCGGTGGCGAGCAGGCCGGACCGGCCCTCGACCATGGTCTCCCTCAGATCGGGGCCGGTGGCCGCGATCAGTGTGATCCGGGGGGTGATCTTGGTGGCCTTCTGGGTGATCTCGCTGCCGTCCCTGGTCTTGCCGCTACCACGACCCCCCGACAGAAACAGGTTCTGCCAGGTCGGGTCGTTCCAGTTCGGGGGTCGCTGGTCGACACGGGCGTGCTCCCACAGCCACTCGTCGAACGGGTTGCCGCCGACCTTGCACACATCGCACAGCCAGCCGACCACGGTCTCGACCCAGATGTGGCCGTTGGGCGCGGCGCACTCCCGCTCCTCGGTCGGGGTGCAGTGGGGGTGGCCGTTGCAGGTCTGGATCGGGCAGAAGAAGGGCCGCCAGGCGTTGTTCTCAGCCTGGCGGAGCGCCTCTAGCGCTTGTGCTTGGAACTCAGGCTTCCAGTGACGGTACTCGTCAAGGCCATGCAGGTCACTCGGTGGCTGCGTAGACACTGCGCACACCACCATCCACCGTGCAGGTGGGTCGCCTGAGTTCCGGAGGTGAGGTAGATGCCACATCCTCCAGCGCACTGGGTCGTCCAGCGGACCTTGGCCATGTACCTAGGGTACCAACGTGCCTTACTTGCCTCACCTGACATCCTCCACGGTGTTGCCCGGCCCGTGCGCGCGAGCCGCCCGGAGCCCGACCGAAGAGCGAGTAGGCGGGAGCTTCGCGATCAGCGCGTCGTAGTCCAGGCCCATGTCGCTGGCGAGCCGGGCGCAGATGGCCTCCTGGATGTAGCGGGTGTTCGAGGGGGTCCCGAGCAGGTCGCAGGCGTCGTAGATCATGGAGGGCATCTCGGCGAAGGTGATGATGTGGATGGTGGTCCGGTTCTCATCCAGTCGAAACGGCATCGCCCGGGTCCTCGTCTTCCAGCACTTCTCCGTCCACGATGTCGAACTCCTCCACTGTCGGCATCGTGGTGGACAGCACTCGGGCCACCCACTCGTCGAGCTGACCCTGGGTGGGGGAGGTGACCATCACCTCGGTCGGGGCGTCCAGACCCCAGACCTTGCGGTGGTCAGCGATGATGTCGCGAGCCCGCCCGACGGCGGGGAGATGGTCGGGGGAGTCCTGGTCGTGAGCCTTGTTCCACACCGAGCGGAGCAGCGAGTCGAGTCGGCCTGAGACCTGGAGCCGGAGGTGATCGCGGTCCATGGCGTCCAGCCGCTTCTCCAGCATCAGCTCGACGGCGACCTTGGCGGCACGCGGGGTGGGGTAGCCGCAGGAGCGGGAGATCTGCTTCCAGTCGGCACCGGCCAGGGACAGCGCGAGCGCGGCGTTGGCCTTCCGCTTCCGGGCGCGGGTCAGCTCCTTGGAGTGCTTGCCCGCCACCACGACGACCCCGGTCGGGTCGTTGCTGTCCTGTGCCTGCATGGTCGAAGGCTACAGCGCATCGGCTAGTCGGAGCAGTAGCTCGAACCTGTCGGCGTCGGTGTCGGCCTCGCGTGTGGCGTGCCGGAACGCCTTCATCATGTGCGGAGAGATCCGGATCATCAGCATCGGCCAGTCTGCTCGCTCGAAGCTGGGGGTCATCTCGGACAGCTTCTCCAGGGCCTCCCGCTCGTAGCGGTCCACTCCGAGCCCGCGCAGTGTGTCGCGCTCTTCGATCTCGGTGACGATCCGCAGCAGGGCCGCCTTGTCTGGCCTGGCCCGGCGCGGGATCGCGTTCAGCGCGACCATGATCTTCTTGGCGCGGAGGTCGTCGACGTCGAGCAGCACGATCGGGCACACCTCGGCGTCCCGCTCCATCAGCGACATCCAGGTGTGGTTGCCGCTGATGATGTAGCCGGTGGAGGACTGGGCGATCACGACATCGCACATGCCGTTCTCGTCGATCGAGTCCCCGATCTCGTCGAGGTCGCCGTTGTTGTAGTTCTCGGGGTGCGGCTGCACCGAGTCGATCGGCCGGAGCAGGGGTTCCAGGTCGGGATGGAACCGGACCCGTCCGGAGACGATCATCGCGTGAACAGGATCGCGTCCCCGTCGTCGGCCAGCAGCGAGGAGAAGCCGTCGAAGGTCATGAAGAAGTGCCCGTTCACGCCCCACCCGGTGCCCCAGGAGTTCTGGAAGCGGAGCATCTTGCTGGTCACATCGGCCCCGTTGAGCACGTACTCGTGGCCTCCGGCGACCGAGCCGGTGGGCTGCACCAGGCCGTTCGGGTCAGGGTAGAACATGTTGTTCAGCCAGTCGGTGCCGACGATGAGCGGACCGGACATCAGCGCGGACAGGATGTGGTCCAGGTCGAAGGCGTGGGTGTAGCCGGTGATCCGGCCCCATGCCTTCAGCACCTTGGCGACCGCGAGCCCGGACGAGCCGGTGTCCTCGGGTGGGTACTGGCCGGGGTAGGCGTCGGCCGCCGTGGCCGCCGAGTACAGCGACACCGCGTCCGGCTCCTTGGCGCAGGTGGTGCCGACGACATGGAAGGGCGCGTGGTTCAGGCACCCCTCTCCGGCGTTGCCGGTGCAGGATCCGAGGTCCCCCTGGTCCAGGACAGTCCCGTAGCGCCGCCACCGCTTGCTCGTGACAGGCGTGGTGGCGGGCGCTGCGAAGTTCAGCGAGCGGGGGTCGCGCTCGGGGACTCGCCCCAGGGGAAACGGGGTGACCATCAGGGACGGACCCCGAACCACCACAGCACGACCACCAGGGTCAGCACGAACAGGCAGGCTTCTGCCACTCCGATGGCGATCACCCCGGCCTGGTTGCGCTTGTGCTTCGGCTCACCGATGGACTCGGCCTTGTTCAGCGCTGGTCCGGTACCGGTGGCGGTGCTGATGCCGAGAGCCAGCAGGAGCGAGGCGACTGCGCCGGAGATGAAGATGCCGAGCGCGGCGGTGAAGGTGTCGGGGTTGATCCCGTTCAGGTCGATCACGCCACCGGCGTACGCCGCCGCCACGGCGACCGCGCCCCCTCGGAGCATCCGCTCCAGGATGGCCTGCACGACGGGGTTGAGGTTGTTCCAGAACTTCTTCATGCCGGGGCTCCTTGCTTGTGTTCGGTAGCCAGGTGACGAAGAAGCGTCGCTCTGGACTCGGTGGCCAGAGTAGTCTCCAGCGGCCCGCACTCGGAGCATTCCAGCGCCACGAGTCCGTACCCCAGAGGAACCGACTGCATCTCGATCGGAGCCGGTCGGGCGGTCACGGCGCGTCCGGGTCGAACGGTGCGTCGGGATAGACGACGGTCTTCAGGAAGCCCTTCGGCGGGAACGACTGGCCGTCCACCTTGACCTTGGAGAGCACCGGCCCCTCGACCGACAGGTCGCCCGCCTGCCAGGCCATGGTCACGGTCCCATCTGGATGGGCGGTGCCCACCCGGTCGAACAGCAGAGATCCGTCTCGCCATGCCTTGACGTGTACCGAAGCTGCCAGGCTGGCGTCGTAGGGAACCCCTTGGTCGAGCAGGACGGCTGTGTAGTCCGGCTTGGTGTCCCCGACCGAGTACCTGTCCACGTCTCCTCCTTGATGGCTGAGTAGGTAGGCGTCGAAGGTATTCGCCACCAGCTCCGCTCCTGCCACATTCTCCACCATGGCTGCGCTCATCAGGTTCATCAGCAGCGAGGCGGTGTGTGATGGTGTCGCCAGTCGGGCGTCGGCCCTGTTGCGGACCAGCATGCTGTCCGGGTCGAGTGCCGGAGCGAGGCTGGACGGTGAGGTGATGTCGAGTGCAAGATCGCTCTCCAGGGCGAAGGCCACAATCCGGCTTCTGGTGCGACCGAAGGTTCCGGCGACATCGGACTCGATGGCCTTGCCGACCGCCTTGGTCGAGATCGCCGTGATGCCTCGGGCGGCATCGACCTCGACGGCGACCGTGACCAGCCTGGTCTTCCGCCGACTGACCGGCAGCGCGACATCAGCCTCGGTGGAGGTACCGGCCACGCGGGTGGACCGCCGCCCCAGGGTGAAGGCGGTATCGGTCTCGACTGCCATCGTGAAGGAGCCCGGGCGGCTGATCCCGGTGGCGATGTCGATCTCACCGGCCAGCCCGACCAGCCTGGTCTTCCGCTTACCGAAGCCCTGGGCGGTGTCGGTTTCGGTGACGGTGCCCAGCACGCGACGATGGGCGCGGGTGATGGCCACCGAGGTGTCGGCCTCGGTGGCCGTGGTGATCGCCTTGGTCTTGCGGTGGGCGATCGGCTGGGCCGTGTCGACCTCGGTGGCGATGCCGACGGAACGGGTCTTCCGGCGGCCGATCGGCTGCGCGGTATCAGACTCGGTGGCGGTGACTGCTGCATGGATGCGAGTGACCGGGCGGGACGAGTCGGTCTCGACCGCCCTGGTGACGACACGGGATACGCCGACACCCTGAGAGGTGTCGGTCTCGGTGGCCACCCCCACGGCCCGGGTCTTGCGCCGCCCCAGGGTCTGGGCTGTGTCGGTCTCAGTGGCGATCCCCAGGGCGTGGGAGCGGGAGTGCGCGATCGCGAGCGCGGAGTCCGCCTCGGTGGCCTTAACCACGGCCCTGCTGATGCCGATGCCTCGGGCCGTGTCGGTCTCAGCCGAGAGGCCGACCGCCTTGGTCTTGCGGATGGTGCCGAGTGCTACCGAGGTGTCGGTCTCGGACGAGATGCCGAGGGTTCTACCCTTCCGGCGGGTCAGCAGGATCGAGGAGTCGGTCTCGGTGGCGATCCCGAGAGCCCTGGTCTTGCCTCGCCCGATGGCCAGAGCGCTGTCGGTCTCGGTGGCGGTTCCGGCCGCGATGGTGTGGCCGCCAGCGGTTCCTCGGGGCGGGTTGGCGGCGGAGTAGCGGTAGGACATGGGTCAGTCCAGACTGACGACCGACCAGGGGATCGCTCGCCCGGTCCCGGCTGACTGGAGGATCTGGAACTGGGTGCCAGCGGGGGCCGGGAGCGGGACGCTGAGGAAGTTCGGGTCGGCCTGCGGACCTGCCAGCGTGAGGTTGTAGACGTTTCGCATGGTGCCGCCGGTCAGCGCCTTGGCCTGGAGGATGACGTTGAGGATGTCACCTGCGGCGAGCGCGTTGAGGTCCAGGAGCAGGCAGTACGTCTTGCCGGTGGCGGGGGTGGCCAGCGTGTGGGTGGTGCCGATGGAGCAGTTCTGGGTTCCGGTGGAGACTTCGACGAGTGCCATGAGTGCCTCCTAGGTAGCCGTGTGCAGCATGGCGTTGATGACCGACGCGGCTGCGGTCGATGTCGAGTCCCACCGGACCGCCAGCCGGGTGCCAGCGGGGATGTTGCAGGGTACGACGAAACCGGCGTGCCGGATGGCTTCCGTACCGAGCTGCTCCCACCTGATGTTGCCGACGAGGACCTGTTCGGACCCGGCACCGCCGTAGCCGATGTCCACCCCGCCCTTGGCGGCGGCGATGTTGGTCCCGTTGCTGGCGAACGACCAGGTGATCCAGGCGGCGTCCCGAGTGGTCGAGGCGACGATCTGGGTCCAGCCGGTCTTGGTGCCCGCGACGCTGGGGGTGGCGAGGGTGACGCCCTTGGAGTTGGCGGTGTCCGCGCCGTAGGTGTCGACGATCTGGGCTGCATCCTGGTCACCGACAGCGGGGACCAGGGACACCCGCCCGGCGAGGGCCTTGGAGACCACAGCGGACTGGAGCCGGATGGACACCCGGGTCCCGGCCGGGATGTACAGCGGGAAGACGTGGGTGGTGCCGTGACCGAGGCCACCGACGCTGATGTTGGCGATGACCACGACCTCCGACCCGGCACCGCCGATCCCTATGTCGACCAGAGTGGCGGTGTTGGTGGCCGAGACGGTGACGTCATCGAACATGCACACCAGCATCGAGGAGTTGACCGCCGTCGATGCCCAGAGCTGCGCCCATGCGCCCTTGGTGTTGGCGGTACCCGAGGCCGTCGCAGCCAGGGACGCGCTGAGGGAGTCTCCCGCTACGTTCGGCCCTCGCTGGACGTTCTGAAGCATGGCACCTCAGTTCGCAACGATGAAGGGAATCACCTGAACCGAGGAGTGGGTCGACACGTTGTTGGAGCCACCTTCGGGCTTGGTGCCACAGTTGTTACCGGCGGTCCCGTCACACGGCGAGTCGGACCGGAGGAACAGCTTGTGCGGGCCGTTCGTGAGGGTGGTCGTGTCGATGGTGACAGTGCCCTTGTACGGGCCCGCCCGGTCCAGCAGCACCGTCCCCTGGTCGACCGGGACCGCGTGGAAGTGCGGGTCGAGGGAGGCGAAGACGTGCGTCACGTCCGTGCCGCCTGCCCCGGGGTGCAGGTTCACGGTCGGCATCCAGACACCGGAGACGGTGGCTGGGAGGGGGCTGAGGAACTCGGCCTCCTCGTACAGGGACCCCTGATACCAGGACGACCCGGCGATCCGAAGCGGGGAGATGGCGTTCTTGACCGGACGCCCGCCACCATTGGCGAGCTGCAACGGCCACGCTGCTCCGGCGAACTGCTTGGTGCCACCCGAGCCGGGATGGGTGACGATCGCGGCGGGCCGGTAGTTCACGAACCCGTCGGTGGTGGAGACCGTGGTGTTCAGGTCGATCGGGATGGTCCATGTGCACTGGTCCGGGCTGGTCGGGCAGTGCTGCGCGGCGGTCTGCCCCACCTTGACCGAGACGACCTGGTGGTTCTGGCCGTTGCCGTCGAGGAGGTGGATGCGGACGTTCTGGAGCAGGCCGGGGTTCTCGTGGAGCTGGACCACGAAGTCGAAGTGGACCGTCCCGCTCACCGGCTGGCCGAGCGGGAAGCAGATGCCCATGTGGACGTGGCCGAAGTCCTCGGTCCCGGACACGGTGGGCCGCCACCAGTCTTGCGCTTCGAGGAACACCCGGGGCTCGGAGTAGCCGGTGCAGGTCAGCGGGTCTCCCGCTGCGGTCGAGGGGGCAGCGGTGAGGAACGCACCGACCAGACCGCAGACCAAGGCGGCGAGCAGGATCCGGGTGCGCATCAGGACGCCCGGAAGAACACCGCGATGGTGGCGGTGATGTCGGAACCGTCGGTGGTGATCGCGAAGTCGTGCTGGGTCATCGGGACCACGTTGGCGTCGGTGCCGGAGGTGGAGTCCGAGTCGTAGCCGAACACCAGGTCGGTCCACGCCGAACCGCCGGAGGCCACCGCCGTCCAGGTCTGGTCGGGCACGTCGACGTCGGTGCGGTCGTTGGTGTCGTCGATGGTGACAGTGATCCCACCGGTCGAGTCGTTGAAGGTCTTCCGCGCGTAGCCGGACTGGGTGACCTCGGCGGTCAGCGCGTCGGACTCGATCAACGCGAAGGTGTCGAGGTCCTTCAGGGTGGCGTCGGTCTGGCTGGAGGCGATGGCCTCCAGCACCAGGATCGAGTTGGTCGGGTCGTTGGCGTTGACCCGGGCGGCCCACTCGGCAGCCTTGCCGAGCGCCTGGTTGTAGACGAAGTTGGCCATCGGTCAGCTCTCCTTGACCAGATCGAAGAAGTGGTCGACCCGAGTGGCTCCGGCCTCGTACATCTCCCTGGTCACCTTCACGTCGTCGCCACCCTTGAACTTCCTGATCTCCCAGGTGGCCTCGTCGTGGTCGGCGTACTTGTCGGGGTTGTGCGTGACCTTGTACCGGATGTCGCCGTCGACGGTGTGGAAGATCACCGCATCGGCCTGCATGAAGACGTGGGGCTGGCCGGTGTGGCTGGACACCCAGTCGTCGGGGGTGGGACCAGCGGGACGCATCACCGGCTTGGCCCCCTCCAGGGTGATCCAGCCTTCACTGGCCCCCTGGAGGATCACGTTGTCGGGGACCCTGGCCGCCTCGGGCGCAGGCTCCAGCCTGATGCCGAGCAGTGGCCGGGGCAGTACCTCGATCGACTTGTCGGCCAGCTTGTGGATGATGAGACCGGGCATACCTGCTCCTCGGGGAGGCGTGACGCTGCGAGCAGAGTAGCCCAGGGTGGGGGTGTTGTGGTGGCGGCACGGCCGGACGCGCCAGAGCCCCTCCTTTCCAGGGGAGGGGCTCTGGGTGTGGCTGCTACCCAACCCGGGGGCAGCCTACTTCTTCAGGGCCGCCCGCTGCTTGACCAGGAGGGGCCGCACGTCGGAGCCGAAACGCCCGCCGACGGGCCGGACCTCGAAGTGCAGGTGGGGGCCGGTGACGTTGCCGGTGGCACCGCTCCAGCCGATGATCTGGCCGGGCTTGACCGCATCCCCGAGGTGGACGTTGAACCGGGACAGGTGGCAGTAGGCGTACTCCAGGTCACCGATGGCCTTCTCGATGACGACCATGTTGCCGTAGCTGGCACCCCAGCCCAGGGCGCTCCAGCCGACCCCGATCACATGGCCGTAGGAGACCGCGACCAGCGGGGTGCCGGTCGGGCAGGCGTGATCCTCGCCGGTGTGGTAGCCGAGCGACCACTCGCTGCCCTTCTTCTTGTAGGGCGTGGTGACCTTGAAGCCGGGGGCGGGGTTGAGCACCCGTCCGGCCCGGCGGGCCTTCATGTAGGTGGCCTCCAGGGGGGTGACCCCTCGGCTGCCAGCGGTGACCTTCTTCTTGGCGGCCATCAGAACTCCTCTGCGTCGCTGCCGTTGAACGTGATGACGGGATCGCCCTGGCCGAACAGCACTCGCTTGGCGATGTCGACACACTCGGAGCGGTTCTCGTAGCCCTGCTTCGAGACGCACAGGACGTTGCCGTTCTCTCCAGCCAGGATGGCGAAGTCGAACTTGCCGTCGGTGCGGGTGCGGATGTCGGCATGGTTGATGGTGTTCATCGGTCCTCTCTCTACGAGTGCATGGAGTCACCGGCTGGTCCGGTGATCCCCATCGCGAACTGCGCGTCCGGGATGTTGAAGTGGGTGTCGCACAGGACGGCCAGATGCCAGCCGCCCACCGTGTCCTGAGCGAGGTTGCGTGCCGGGTTCTCGCACTCGGGGTAGTTGCAGGATGTCCAGCTCGACCCGTTGGCCTGGAGCCTGATGTGGTCGCGGAGGTAGAGCCCGTAGCACTCGCGGGCCTCCTGTTCGGTGTCGTGGTAGTGCATCGGCCAGGTCTCGGGGTCCTCGGGGTCGCTGTCGACCCCAGGAGCCCAGCAGTAGCCGGTCGGGTGGGTGCCGGTCCGGCGGTTGGCGGTGGTGTACTGCCACTTCCCTGCGTGCTTCCCGTCCGCGATCTGGCGGGGCTGGTCGTAGTTCACTTGGTCCTCTCTCTCTTGGCCATGTAGCCGACGAACTCGACGATCAGGCAATAGCAGACCAGCGCGATGGCCGAGAGCAGAAGCACCGGGACCATGAACAGCACGAACGCCAGCGCGACGGCGAAGCCGATGAACCTCCACAGGATCATGAGGTGCGCTCCAGCTCGTGGGTGCAGCCTTCATGCTCGCATCGGTAGGTCTTGGTGGTGACGCCCTTGACGGTGCGGGCGGCGAGGAACTTGCCGGGCTTGTGCCGGTGCTTGCCGACCGAGGTTGGCGGCTCCGAGGGGTCATGGGGTCGTCCCCTCGGAGCCTTCACCTCAGCAGCGCCGTCGGCAGCCGGGTCGCCGCTTACCGGCTGACTCCGCCGAGGTGCATCTGTCCGTACCCGATTGGTCTGGGACCTAACCAGCTCCCGGATCCAGGTTCCTCTGGGCATGTCGCCTCGCGCGACGTCCAGGTAGTGCACGTCGTTGGCTGTGAACCGGACCTGCACCACCTGGTCGGCGGGGCTGCCGGGGATATCAGGCCGACGGGGCATCGAGTTCTCCTTCGGTGTAGGGCACGACTCCGACCTGCGCCCAGATCTTGACCAGCGGGGCCTCGGAGGAGTCGACCGGCATGGTGACCACTCCGTGCTCGGTCTCGATCAGGTCGTAGAAGTCGTGGCGGTGGATGGTGGGCATCCCGACCGTGGAGTAGCCGACCTTCAGGGCCATCTGCACGACGGTGGAGAGCAGGTTGTCCTCGACCCTCTTCCGGTACTTGGGGTCTTCCCACATCTTCTTGGCGATGGTGACGTAGGCACCGTAGGTGGACACGCTGGAGGGCTCGCCTGACAGGGGGATGTCGGGTCCTTCCAGCTCCATCATCAGGACTCCTTCATGATGGCCCGGCAGGTCTCGCAGGTGACCCGTGACGGCATCTCGGTGACGTCGAGATCAGCGCCTCCGAGGTTAGTGATCCCGTGCACCATGCCCCCGTTCTCCAGGTAGTGCACCTTGCGCTGCTCGTACCAGACGATCTCGGTGCTCCCGTTGTGACCGTGGATCGCCTCGACGGACTCGATGGAGGCCCACACCACCGTCGACCGGTGCTCTCCGACGAGCCACCGCAGCACCACTGTGCCGTCCAGGAACTGCACCCCCTCCGCCACCGTGCCGACTCCACTGATCCCGGTCTCATCTTCGTTGCGCTGTAGTACGAAGCTCCTCACAGTCCTGCCTCCAGACAGTCGGTGCACTTGGCCTGCCCCTCGGCGGCCAGGTCGCCACCGCACCCGTCACAGATCCTCTCGTCGTCGATCTCCATATCGCACTACGATACACGATCTGTACTACGTTTCAAGTGCACTACGCAACGATTATGTACTACGGATCTCCACTGTATGTAGTACGGATAGGGGCCATTCTGTAGTACGGTAACTAGGTTTTGGAGTACGGTATAGGTGGGGGGCCGGGTAGCGGTACGTGTGGGCGGGGGCGGGCGGAGGCGGGCGGGGTGGGGGGCGTCACCCTTCAACGGCTCAACAGGGTTACCTAGGTAACAGTCCGCCTAACTCTGAGCGGTGGCTTGCCTAACGTGCCGAACAGGAGGACAGTGGTCCTTGCACCACCCATGCCCGGAACCTCGGGCGTCCGACCGGACCGCGTGTGAGAGCCACTGGTGATCCTCCGCCCCGTTAGGACTGATGCGATTCCTGAACAGTGGAGCGTGTGAGTCCTCCTGCTTTCCATCTCCGGATCGTCCGGCGGTGGTGAGTGAGAGGACACACATCATGAGCAAGTCACAGAAGACGGTGGACTACCCGACAGCCATTCCCGAGGTGCGTTCGTACGTCAGCAAGGCTGCGACCGCGTACAAGCGGTGGGCGTCGCAGGAGGGTGGCAAGACGATGGCAGCGGTGCACGCGACTCGTGCGGCGCTGCACTCGGGCTACCTTGCGAACGACGGTCGGGACCCGGAGCGGGACCCGGAGTCGAAGACGCGGACCGAATACGCCGCGTTGTTCGGCGTGACTCCGGCGCAGGTGACCTTCTGGCGCACCCTCGCCGCCGCGCTGGACGCGGGACTGCCCGAGGACCACCCCACGTTCGCAGTCGTCCTGCTGGGCAAGAAGATGGCTCGTCGGTCGAAGGTGGCCGAGGCGTGCAGCAAGTCGCCGGACGCGATCCGGGACGCGCTGGAGTCCGAGGGCATCGACCCCATCACCGGTGAGCGGAAGGGCAACACCTCCTCTCCGCGCAACGTCGGGGGATCGGCGAAGGGCGATGAGGGCACCGCACCCGAGGACACTGAGCCGGTCACGGCCGAGGTCCAGGTGGCGCAAGCGCTCGCGGCGCTGAACGCTGGCCTGAAGGACCTGGACGTGAAGTCGCCGCTGTGGGTGAAGGTCCGCAAGGGCATGACCGACATCCTCCGCCGAGAGGACACTCTGCGCGGCACCGGTCCGAAGGCCACGCCGAAGGGCACGACCGCCAGCAAGGCCACGGCCGCCTGACTCACACGCTCGCCGCGCTAGCCGCGTCCTCTCCGCTCGGGCGGAAGGGGGCGCGGCTAGTCGTGCGTGTGGCCGCCGGAGAGTTACCTAGGTAACGGAAGGGAGACGCGGATGCGGACGACGTGGAGTGTGTGGAGGCGCGACGTCAACGGGTGGCGTGACGTGAGTCCGTCCCAACGGTTCGCGGCATGCTGGCGAGTGTGGTCGACGCTGGTCCCGGGTGAGCGACGGATCATGCTCAACGGTCGCGCGGTGAAGCTGGACAACAACGATCAACAACTCGACCTGTTCGTCGAGGTCGAGGAACTACCCGAGTAGCACGGTGGCCATCGTCTCTCAACGGGTGACGATGGCTGCCGCGCTGTCCAGGGTGGGCAGTGGAGGAGAAAGGACACACCCATGAAGAACAACGACAACGACCGGCTGCTGGCGCACAAGCAGCAGGTCGACAACGAGCGGCGGGCACAGGCCATCCTGCGTCAACGGGAGCAGAAGCGCCGCACCGCGCGCGCCATGGCACGCATCGCCAACGCCAGGCGCGCGTCATGATGACGGAGCTGGAGAACTTCGGGACCGTCGTCCAGGCACTCGCACAAGCACCGTTCGTGGTGCTGCTGTTCGTCGTCATCATCGGCGGCGCGCTGGTCATCCGGCGATAGTGCGGGTCGCACAGTGTGACCCCATCACCCAACAGGCCCAACTTGCCTAACTCCTGAGAAGGAGGAGAATGGTTCTGTTGGGTGAGCCATGCCCAAACGGGAGTGTTACCTAGGTAACCCTCCTGGCCTCCTCGGAGGCCGAACAGCCGTCGCTCAACGACACGTCCGGGGGGTCGAGTCGTTGAGGAGGGAGCGCACACCCCGAGCGCTCCGAGTGGAGTCAACGCCCACCGACGGCACTGGCGGCAGTGACGCACAGGCAGGGTTCTTGGGCCGCTGCCGAGAGGCACGGAGTGATCGACCGGGCCAATCGCTGCCGCTACACACGCCCATCTCGACTAGTGGCCTAGGTCGCCCGGCTCTCCGCCGGGAAGCGTCGGTTCAAATCCGGCGATGGGTACAACGCAGCACCCCCACGGTGTTGCGCCAGGGAACAGCACTGTTGCATCCATCAGGACCGGTGCTGCTCCCGACTGAACAGGCGCGCGTCGCGGCCTCAACCGATGGCGTGTGTCCTTTCACCTCCAGCAAGGGGTGGCTTCTGCCTGGTCACGGGCAGGGGTCACCCCTTGCGTCGTCAACTAGGGAGCACACCATGAAGACCGCACTCACCGCGCTGTCGATCGTCGCCGCCATGACGGTGGTCCACGGCGCAACCACCAAGCACAACACGCCGAACACTGTTACCCAGGTAACTATGTCCGCCGACGGTGGCAGTCTCCACCGTCCCGCCCTGCCGAAGTGGATGACGCGACCGTGCGCCACCGAGGACAGCCTCAACTGCTACTGGAACGCCAAGCTCCAGGGCAACGGCAAGGGCAAGTCGTTCTACGTCCGCCGGATGCCACACACCGGCAAGCGTCACCCACTGGTCTGCCTGTTCTACGTCAAGCACAGCGACGCCAGGTACGACCAGTGCTGGCGGTACGACGGGGGTGGGTTGTGATGCAACTCCTCCACCACCTGGCACGCATGAGCGAGGGGGTGGCGGCCACGGTCGCCGCCCCCGTCACGCCGCACTGTCCAGCGTGCGGCCAACCCATCGACCACTGCCCGGGACACGGGCTGGTCGGTGATCCCGTCAACTACCACGCCCTGGTCATGCACGACTCGGGCCATCACATCCTGTGTCACCCGGCCGGATGCGAGGAGGCGACATGAAGCTCACCTGTCAACACTCGCTGATCCAGTCACCACCGAGAGAGTGCGGCCAGCCTGCCGCGATCCTCATCGTCACTCAGGAGGAGTTCTGGGACGACGGCAGGGATGAGTGGACGTCCAGGCTCGTCGCCTTCCCGGTGTGCGCCGACCACGCGGCAGAGGAGGCGCACGAGGCTCACGCCTCGATGTCCGGGGACGAGTTCACCATCGTCAACCTGCCCGACCCTCACACCTGCCAACATGGGAGGTTGGAGTGCATCACCTGTAACTGGTGGAGCATCGGGGTGACGTCATGAGCGCCACACCGCACAGCAAGGTCGTCACTTGGATGCTGGTCTACTCCAGACCGCCAGCCGGAGTGGCGATCGGTGACTTCATCCAACGACACCTGGCCATGGTCGAGTCGGCCCTGGCCAACCCGAGCCCACTCGTGCGGAACTCTCCGCAGGCGATGCAGCAGTGTCGGGACATCCGGGAGGCACTCATCGCGTTGGCAGAGCTGACCCATGCCGTCGACGAGGCGATGTGCGAAGAGAGCGAGGAGTCATGACGATCCTCCACATCGCAGGCTGGGTGATCTACATCCTGGGCTGGCTGATCGCCGCACCCTGGGTCGCGCGGAAGATGCGGGAGCCAAGCGACAGCAGGGACATGCTGATGCTCAACGCAGCCTGTGGCGCGGTCGCGGGCTTCTTCTGGCCGCTGGCCATCTTGGTCTTCTTCATCGCGATCCCGGTCCTGCTGATCTACCACCTCGCCAACCTGGAGTCACTGCCCGAACGGCGCAGGCGTCGCGAGGCCGAGAAGGACCAGTGGGGACTCGCACAGAAGGCGGAACTCCAGGCCAACATCCGTCGGCTGGAGCAGCAACTAGGGATCGGAGGAGAGAGTCATGAGGACCTATCTGGTGGCAATCGTCGCGCCTTCTGAGGAAGACGTGGCTCAGTTCCTCATGGGCACGATGGGCGGGCCGGGCGCGGTCGACTCCACGATCGACTGCTGGTGGATCGCCGAAGACGACCGGCACGACGGATCCGACAACGACTCGGCCATCTTCGTGCCTCGGGGCGGGCAGGCCGACTTCTCGGAATTGGTCAACCAACACTGCGAGGCCCAGCAGGACAGATGGGACGAGGAGGGATACCCGTACGCCGACACCGACGTTTCAGGCGTCTGGTACCCGCCGCCATCGGTGAGGTGGCAGCGGATCAAGGAGGCCATCGCACGGTTACCTAGGTAACTACCCCATTCCCACCGCTCGGACTTCGGTCCGAGGCTGGAGCATCACCCACCGATTCCGCGCCGCTCCCTGTGCGTCGAGTCGGTGGGTGGTGCCCGAGCACCAACCAAGTAGAAGGGAGCAACAACCCATGTTGTCAACCATCGGAGAAAGGACGAAGCCATGAGGCTGGACGAACTCGACCTCGACCACGAGTGGAACGTCGCCATTGCGCAGGGGTTCTACCTGCACCACCAATTCGTGGGTCGCCTCGCGGGCATGGTGGAGGAGGACGTCGAAGCGGTGGCCGAGCGGGTCAAGTTCTGCGCGAGCTGCGGTCGGCCGAAGTTCCTCGCCACCATGTCCGCGACCTCACCGGGGGGAACGGTGCTGATATGCGAGCCATGCCTGCATGCGTACTACCGCCAGTGCGGGGGATGTCGCACCTGGACCACCTCCTTCACCAACCTGGACGAGGAGACCTGGTGTGAGGAGTGCCGGGACGAGCGGTACTTCCACTGCCGGACCTGCAATCGGTGGATCAACGACGAGGAGATGGAGGAGCACGAACACCTCGACGACTCCTGCTGCGTCTCGCCGGAGCCGGAGTTCACGTTCCCCAACCGGGGTGAACGGCTGGCCAACGACGTCATCACCAACCTCTCGCTGTCCAACGAGATCGACCCGGCCGGGATCACCGAGATCCGTCGGGTGCTGAATCGGTACTCCATGCGGATCGGTCTGCGTAGTGAGGTCGAGACACGAGCCTGGAGGATGTGGCGGTTCAGCCAGTCCTTCGATGTCGGCAACGAGAAGACCTCGAAGGCGGGCAACTTCCCGACCCGGCTGAAGCGGCAGGCGTACAAGGAGTACAAGCTGAAGATCGACCCGGAGATCCTGGCCGAGATCGGGAACCTGGCCAGTATCTACTCCCGGGGGGCGGACCTGCGGGTCGCGGTGACCAGGAACCTGAACCTGCCTGCCCACGAGTTCGCTCACAGCGGGTCGTGCTGGTGGACCGACTACCGGACCAGCCGGTGTGCACTGAAGACCAACGGTGGCCTGGGGATCCGGTCCTTCGCAGACAACGGGCGAGTGAACGGGCGGGCCTGGATCCTGCCACTGACACCGGCGGTCGATGGGTCACTATCACCGACGTTCCGCACCACCGGGAAGCACTGGCTGGTGTTCAACGCCTACGGCGAACTGAACGAACAACTCGCCGCTCGGGTGGTGTCGTACATGACCGAAATACCCACCTTCAACCGGGTTGATGTCAATCAGGAGTTGATGTACATCAACAACGCGACCGGCTACCTGATCGCCCCACAGGAGGCACTGAACCGGCACACGTCACTGCGCCTCACCATCACCCAGCACGCCAACCTGCACACACAAGAGAGAGAGATGGCTCATGCCTAGAAGGAACTCGCCGCACCGTAGGGTGCGCAGAGCATTCAATCGGCCCGCGCTGAAACGGGTCTGCGAGTTGTCCGAGTTGGACTTCGATCAGGAGTACCCGGACCTCGAAGTCCACATCGTCGAGTCGAGGAAGAGCAACAACTTCTACTACTTCGCCGACCGGGGATCCGACATCCTGTTCGTCGCCCACCTGGACACGGTGGTGCGGCACGAGCAGCGAGGCACGTCGTTCGTGGAGACGAAGGCCGGACCGGTGGTGCACTCGGGTGCGCTCGATGACCGGCTCGGTGCCTACATCGGCCTGGAGCTGCTACCTCGGCTGGGTCTCAACTTCGACATCCTGCTCACTGTGGGCGAGGAGTCGGGGCAGTCCACGGCGGAGTTCTTCGACACCGAGAAGAACTACAACTGGATGATCGAGTTCGATCGGGGCGGCACCGATGTGGTGATGTACCGGTATCACGACTTCGATATGTCGAAGCTGGTCCGGGAGTCCGGTGCGAAGGTGGGGAACGGGTCCTTCACCGACATCTGCGAGTTGGAGCACCTCGGGGTGAAGGGGTTCAACTGGGGCACCGGCTACCGGGACTATCACTCGACCCGGGGGTACGCCTACCTGGAGGACACCTATCAGATGGTGGTCCAGTTCCTGAAGTTCCACGAGGCCAACAAGAACTTCATCCTGCCGCACAAGAAGTCGTCGGGTTTTTCCTACGGGTACAGCAACGGCTATGGCGGCGGTGGCTACGGGTCGTACGGCGGAGCCGGAGTCGGCGGTGGCCGGGGGGTCGGGAAGTGGGACTCGGAGAAGAAGAAGTGGGTCTACCCCGATGACCCGGATCCGAAGATCACGGTCAACGGCAAGGAGTACGACTCCTACGAACAGTGGTGGGAGGAAGCCCACCCCGAGGAGCCGATGGTCAACACCACCAACCTGCCCGCCAAGGTCGACGACGGCCTGTGGGGTGGGGACTGGGGCTGAAGGGACCGTTACCTAGGTAACCATCGAGAGGAGCCAGACATGGCACGAGACAACGTGATCGAGGCGGCACACCTGTTCCGCCGCGAACCCAGCCCGACCGAGGAGAAGTCGGCGTTCTGGAAGTGGGGTTCGGAGTGGGTGGAGGACGGGATCCTCAACCTCGACGCCATCGTGGACGACGTGAAGAACTCCGCCACCGAGGAGGAGTTGCGTCGGGCTCTGATCGAGTTGCGCAACGAGGTCGAGACCTACCCGGTCGACGAGGAGGAGTCATGAGCACGACAGCAGCAGAAGCCTCGACGGAGACGTTCGAGGAGTTCAAGGAGCGGTTCACCGTCAGTGTGATGACGGTGGCCGAGGAGTACACGACCAGCCATGTCCGGCTGGCTAGGCGGGTGCTCGACGAGCTGAACATCCCACGTCCGAGCAACACCCGACCCCCTGACGTGCCCCCCCCGGTGGGCACTGTAGTCACCCACGGGTCGCCGGACCAGCGGGAGTTCACCGTGTTCAGGTACGGCAAGCGGGGGTGGAGGAAGCTGTACGGGCACTTCGACGACATCCGCGACGCGGGCATCGTCACCGCCACCGACAGCGACGCGGACCTGATCGCCGCCTACAAGGCCCGGGCGTGGGAGCGGGGGCAGGAGGTCAAGCAGCACGCGAAGTGGTGTTCCCGCTACGACGAGGTGCTGGCGGAGTTCGGCATCGTCGACCCCAACGGCCTGCCCGACTTCTCGAACTGGCCGAACCTGGTCCGAGGGACCGAGGCCCGCGACAACCTGCCCGACGGGGCGGTGCTCGGTGTCTCACGGGGGGACTGGGGCATCTTCCAGAAGCGGATGGGGGAGTGGGTCCGGGTCTGCGGCACCCGCCCACTGGCGGCGGGCACCATGCATCTGCTGTTCGACGGCGAGGGACCGCTCCGGATCGAGAACGCCAACCCGATTCTGGATGTGGTCCCGGTCGGGTCGATGATCCGCCGCCCCGGCGTGGACCGGCCTGGCGTGGCAGGTGCCCCGTTCCTGAAGCGGGTCCACGGGTCGTGGCGTCGGACCGGCGCCCTCGGCAGCATTTCCGCTTCGGCCTTCGGCCGACCTGTGGTGCTGACCCGGTTCGGCTGGAACGACGACGAAGAAGAGGACGGGTGATGCCATGCCCCTCTACCACCCCAACAACATCCAGTTCACCTACTCCTCGTCCGCCAACATCGCCTGGCCCAACATCTGGCCGACCATCACCTACGTCCCGGACTGGGCCATCGTTCCAGGAAACCAACCACAGAATCGAGAAGCCATGAGTACACCAATCACCACATCCGAACAGCTCTTCGACGTGAGGGCAGGCGAGCGGGTCATCGTCCGCCAGGTCGGGAACGACCAGAGTGTGAAGATCTGGACCGCCCTCGGTGGCGGCATGTTCCGACCTTCCGACGAGGAGACGGAGATCCCCGTCTCTGCATTCATCCAGGCCATCACCAACGGCAACGTCTTCCTGCCTGGAGACCATCGCGTCGGCGAGGTCTTCAACCGGGGCCGCTTCTACTACAAGATCGTCGACCAGCAGGGCGACCAGTGGGTGATCGCCAAGGTCAACGGCCATGCCGCCGACATCTCTTGGTACATCGGCTACCCGCTGGACCTGGGGCGGCGAGAGGACCTGGAGGGGAACGATGCGCTGGAGAAGGGGTTCGCCACGGCGCTGTCTCTGTATCAGGCGGAGGAGGTGAAGGCCCGGCTGGAACGGATCCTGGAGACCGGCCGGATCCCGGTCGATGCCGAGTACAAGGTCACGGTCGAGGTCACGGGCAACGCCGCCATCCAGCCTTCGGATGCCCAGGCCAAGCGGCTGGTTGGCGACGCCGGGATCACGATCCTGAACGTGAACACCACAGACGTGAGTTACTTCAAGATCATCGAGGTGACCAAGACCGCACGGTGGGGCTGCGGTTGTGATCTGGTGTGCACCGACGACCTGGCCGACTCCTACCCCGGCGACCTCGGATCCTGGCGGGTGCTGGGCTGTGAGCCCACCGCCCCCAATGCCGTCTCGGAGGTGCACACTGCCTAACCTGCACCACCTGCCACACTTGCCCTACGTGCCGTACACCGGCAGGATGGGGTAGTCAGACTTCCCGGTCCAACAAGGGAGCGGGACACCCAGATGAAAGGACACAACTCATGAGCACCATCCGTCAGACCGCACTGGCTGCGGTCGGTGGCCGCGTACCCCGAGGGCTGGGGTCGCAGGCGCAGGCCGCCCTGGCTGCGGTCGAGGCCCGAGAGAAGGAGATGTTCGAGGACATCGTGGAGGACGGGGTGTCGCTCGGCGCGACCCGCGACCAGGTGTACTCGATCCTCGTCAGCGCTGGCATGACCCCGCCCGACGAGCCCGCCAGCGGTGACACCGACCGCGTGTCCACCCTGGAGGGCCAGGTCCGTGACCTGCTGATCTTCGCCCGGAGCAAGGGCTACACGGGCTGAGGACCAGCGGTGGTCCGTGTGTGGGGAAGCACATGGGCCACCGCTGCACTACCCCGGCGGCGGGCGTGTCCCCCCACGACTCCCCGTGTGTCGCCCGTCGTCGGGCTCCAACAGTTACCTAGGTAACAACCACAACTGAATCCCTTGCAGGCAACACGAACTGCTGACCGAACAGGAGGGCCTGGATTGACCAGGACGAAGAAGCCTGAGTCGGGGGTGGCGTGGGAACCACCCCCGACCAGGCAGAAGCCGGACTGGGCCGCTGTTGCTGATGAACTGCTAGCCCACCCGATGGAGTGGTTGAAGGTCTACGAGAACGGTCGGGCGTCATGGGGCACCGCTGTCCAGCTAGGACATGTGACCGCCGTGCATCCCCGGCTGGGCTTCGAGCTGACCACTACGAACAACACGCGCGAGACCCCGCGCACCTGCACCCTGTACATGCGCTACAACCCGGACCTGGTTGACGACCTGGCCGCGACCGTGAACGAGACCAAGGAGAAGTGATGCTACCGACCATCAGTGGCGAGTTCAGACTCGTCGCAGACCCAGAGCTGAGGTTCACCCAGAGCGGCACGGCTGTCACCAGCCTGCGCATGGTGGCGGACAAGCAGAAGCAGGTCGAGGAGAACGGCGAGAAGAAGTGGGTCGACGACAAGGTGTGCTGGTTGAACGGCACCGTGTGGGGCCGATCCGGTGGTGACCCAGGCATGGCTGGGCATGTGGCCGAGTCCCTCCGCAAGGGCGACCTGGTGGAGTTGCGTGGTGCGCTGGAGACCCGCGAGTTCGAGACCCGCGAGGGCGAGAAGCGGACCTCCCTGGACGTGAACATCTACTCGATCGGCCCGAGCCTGCGATTCCGCGACATCCTGCACTCCGACGGCAAGGGCGGGAAGGTGACCCGCGAGAGCGGCACCACCGATGGCAGCATCCCGGAACCTCCCGCTGATGACCCGTGGGCCACCCCGCCCCCGTCCGACGAGCCTCCGTTCTGATGGCCAGCATGGTGCAGGTGATCCTCTACTCCACCACCCTGCACGCCTGGGAGGTGTGGGCGAACTCTCGACCCCTCGGGTATGGATCACTGGAGGCGTGCCAGCTCTTCTTCCCTGACGCCGAGGGTCCCTCTCTGCATCAGGCGAGACTGGCCGACTCGGACCGCAGAACACAGTTACCTAGGTAACACAAGACTTCCCCGCCCACTCGGGGTAGGGAGCAGAGAAAGGACACACCATGAAGTACGCAGCACTCGCCGTTGGCGGCGTGGCCCTGGCCCTGGTCGCAGGAACGGCAGGCGTCGCTGGAGCATCACCTGTCGAAGAGAAGATCACGAACCCGGCTCAGGTGGGACATCGAGAGGTGTGGTTCTACGACAACACCACCGGCTCCCAGCCAGCCGAAGAGGGATTCGCTCGCTGGTCGAGCTACGGCGTCGATTCACCTCTGGACCGAGGAGACAAGGCACTGCGCGTTCAGCTCCCTGCTGGCACTCCGGACGGCAACTACTACTCGCTGTTCTACACCGACCGGAGCACAGACCGGGACATCGCCGCCTCGAAGGTTCACAACCTGAGCTTCGATCGCAAGGCTGCCAGCGCTGTCGGCGGTGGTGCGCCGCGCATCTCGGTGGAGTTCCTGAACGGTGACATCGCGTACCTCTCGGCGGAGTACTGCTCCAGGACGCTCACCCTGGACCCGAGGTGGACCAGGAGCGACTTCACTCGGGCCAAGAGCGACTGCGGCTTCTACGTCACCGGCGACACCGGCGGCTACTACGCAGCCGACGGCACCAACACTGCCTGGCAGAACTACGTGGCAGCCAACCCCAACCAGCGGGTGACTTCGGACTACGTGGTGATGGACGTGGGTGACGCCACCTACTGGCTCGACCACATCGCTCTGGGCACCAAGTTCGCCTACACCTCTGGCGACAACAAGGGCGTGCGCTGCTTCGATCGAGAGGGACGCTGCTGACCAAGCGCTCGACCCGACTCGGGCGGCGCGCAATCGACGCCGCCCGAGTCAACCCCTAGAAACGTCCCGCCACTTCGGCGGGCAGAAGAAGGGAAACACACATCATGAGGAGCGCCATCTACGCCGCCATGGGGGCGGTACTGGCGATCGTGCTGACAGCCGCACTCGGCCTGTCGGACGCGAACGCCACCGGGGGAGGTGACCACAAGACCTCGATCTGTCATCGCACCGCGAGCGACACGAACCCGTACGTCTTCGAGACGGTCGACAACTCCGCGCTACAGGCTCACCTGAGCAACGGGAAGGGTCACTTCCCGAAGCACTGGAAGTCGGACGGAACCTGGCGGGGAGTCGTGCACGTTGCGGGCGACCCGAAGAACGACTACCTGGCCTCGTCGGCGGCCGACTGCCGGGACACGACGCCGCCGTACCAGGTGGCCGAGTGCTTCCGGGTGAACAAGCCGGACTTCACCGTGCCGGACCGGATCACCACAGCCGAGTGGCTGGGTGGTCAGACCTGGGTGTCGGAGAGCAAGACCGACCTCAGCCTAAACATCGCCAAGCTGTGCCCGGCACCACCGAAGTGCCACAAGGTCAAGTACCAGGCTGACCTCTACCTGATCGACAGCGCTGCCGACGAGAGCCTGTTGGCGTCGATCAAGAAGAACGGCCTGTCGAGGCAGCCCGGCGAGCACCACTCGCAGGACCACTCGATCGTCCAGTCGTGGAACGTGGGGGTGCTCGGGAGCACCCACTGCCCGCCCCCGGCACCGAAGTTCAAGCACGCCTCGATCAAGGTCCACAAGCTCCAGTCCTGCGCTCGCAGCGACCGGACCGTGTGGACCAACAACCGGGTGCACATCCGCAAGGTCCTGGTCACCCATGATCGTGGCAAGTTCAACTGGACCGTGCGAGCATGGTCCACCCATCACGCCCGCTTCTTCACCCACCAGGGTGGCGTCGTGGTCATGAAGAAGAAGTTCGTCCGTCACGTCCACCTGAAGCACCTCGGGCGTTGCGGTCACCACCACCCGACCAGCGGGTGAACCACCGAGGTGGCCCGCCCCCGACTGATAACGAGGACGGGCCACCTCATCACCGAGAAGGGACGCATCATGACTGTCATCAC
>Ga0070659_100000325_pt1 | contig 36617 bp, 31 predicted proteins | sample KBSC23metaG_FD_64666 | JGI IMG/M metagenome (GOLD analysis project Ga0070659, IMG submission 64666) | Corn rhizosphere microbial communities from Kellogg Biological Station, Michigan, USA - KBS C2-3 metaG | ecosystem: Host-associated > Plants > Roots > Rhizosphere > Soil ... | reverse complement strand
TATTTTTAAATATACCCATAAATACCCATGTTTTGGTTCAATGGTTTGCCGGTTCATTAGTTCATTGGGGTATGGTAGGTGTTTGAAAAATACCGGTTTTTACCACCCTGCTGTTGGGTGAGTGGTTGAGTTGTTGATTGGGTGAGAAGTTGGCGACAGGTGGTTGAAATTGCAAATTTGATAATAGTGAGTGTGAAATTTACCTGAAAATACCGACTTTTACCACCCAATACCTACCTTTTTTGAATTTTGCATTGCGAAAATGGCAATTTTAATGGTTCATTGGTGCTGGTTGCGTTACTGCCTGTCGGCCGGTTATCTTTCTGATGGGGTGCCGAAACAAGTTCGGCATGACCGTTGGAGAATATGTGCTTTTTTGACGAAAGAAATAAATTCGAAATTAAATATCCTGTGCCTCGCCATCAAGGGGTATTCCTGCTTTTAGTTTGCGGCGGTTGATGCTGTGTTCCATGCTGAGAAGGAAGGCGGGGAGCAGGGTGAGGTTGCAGATCATCGCGACAAGCAGCGTTACGGATAGCAAAATGCCCAGCGCTACGGTACCGCCGAAGGTGGATGCGGCGAAGATGCCGAAGCCGAAGAAGAGGATGGTGGCGATATAGATCATGCTGATGCCGGTTTCGCGGATGGTATCGCTCACAATTTGCGAAATGCTTTTACGCTTGTGCGACAGTTCCTGGCGGTAGCGGGTAAGGAAATAGATGGTTTGATCGGATGAGATCCCCATGGCGATGCTGAAAATAAGAATGGTAGATGGCTTGAGCGCGATGCCCAGGTAACCCATCAGTCCGGCGGTAAATACCAAAGGTATGAGGTTTGGCAGTATGGATATAAACACCATTTTTACTCCCCTGAACAATATCCACATCACGATAGCGATAAGGAAAATAGCCAAAGCGAGGCTCTGGTAAAGGTTTTTTACCATATAGTTGGCTCCCTTAACAAAGATGACGCTGGTACCCGTTAGCTCCACATGAAACTTTTTAGGGTTGAATATCGAGTCGATACGGGGCTGCAGTTCGGCAAACAGGGCGTTGAGCTTTTTGGAGCCCACATCGACCATCTGGAAGCTTACCCGGGTGGTTTGTTTGGTACTATCGAGATAGCTGCGCAGCAGGTTATTGCCCTTGCCCGAGTTGGCGGCGTAGCTGAGGATGAAGCTTTTCTCCATCTCGTCGGGCAGGCGGTAAAAGCTGGTATCGCCACCATAAAATGCCTGGGTGGAATATTTGAGCACCTGGGTAAGCGATATGGAGCGGCTAAACTCGGGGTAGGAGGAGATGAGGTTTTCCAGCCGTTCTACCTTGTGTATGGCAGGAAGGTTCATCATCCCGTTTTTGCGCTTGCTGTCGATGGTGACTTCGAGCGGCAATACACCTTTAAAGTTGGATTCGAAAAAGCGGAGATCGGTTAAGGTGCTGCTGGTTTTAGGCAGATCGTCGACAATAAAGCTGTTCACGTTAATGCGGGTAATGCCGTAAATACTGATGACGAGCAGCACCGCGGTAAAACCATAAATAGCACCGCGATAGTTGTGTACCCAACGGTCGATGGTAACCAATCCTTGTTGCATGCCGGGGCGGTTTTTAATGCCGCTTTGCCTTTTGCCGGGGGCAGGCAGGTAACTGAAGATGATGGGTATGAGTATGAGCGTAAGCGCGAAGGTGACCATGATGCTGATGCTTGCTACGAGGCCAAATTCGGTTAGGATCTGGCTGTTGGTAAAGCAAAGCACGCCAAAGCCAATGGCGGTGGTAATATTGGCGATGAAGGTGGTGATGCCTACCTTTTCGATCACGGTATGCAGGGCGGCCATCTTATCGCCCGTAAGGCCAAACTCGCGGTAGTATTTATTGAGCAGGAAGATGCTGTTGGGTATGCCGATGACCACCACCAGCGGCGGTATAATGCCGGTAAGCAGGGTAATATCATAATGGTTAAGTTCCATAATGCCCAGGCTGCAAATTACGCCGAGCAACACCACAATAAGCGGGAAGAGTACCGCATAGCCCGTGCGGAAGAAGAGCAGCAGGATGATGGCGGTGATAAGCAGCGAAAGGCCGAGGAAGAGAACGAACTCGTGCGAAACGAGATCGCTAACTACGGTACGGATATAAGGCTGCCCTGATACATGAACGGCGATATGGTTATCTTTACCAAACCGCGTGGTTTCATTAAGTATGGAGCTGATGAGGTGTGAGCGCAGTTTGCTGTTGATATAGCTGGTTTTAATGGTGACCGCCATCAGCGTGGCCTGCTTATCGCCACTTAAAATAAGGCCGCTGTAAAATGGCATGGCATATACCTGCTGCCTGATGCTATCGGCAGCGGCTTGTGTAGTTACCGGCGCGGTAATTAAGGGCTTTAAGGTGAAACGCTGTTGCAGGGTATCCTTCTGCAGTTTGTAAATATTAGCTTGCGATACTACGGCCGTAACACCATCTATCTTTTGCAGGCGCTTACCCAGCTGGTACCAGGCATTAAAGAGGTTCTTTTGATAAAGATCGGGCGTTTTAATGCCGATAACCATGGCTGTACCGTCTTCGCCAAACATTTTGCGGAATTGTATAAAGCGGATATAGGCGGAATCGGTAACGGGTAAAATTTTACCGGCATTATACGCTAAATGCACTTTACTTGCTTTAAAACCCATAAAGCCGCAAAACAGCAATACAATAAACAGGATGAGCAGTCGGCTTTTAAGAATGATGTCGGCAAGTTTTTTCCAAAACATTGGCAATGCTGATTTTTTTGTTGCGAGGGCATAAAACTACGAATTTTGCGTAAACCCTGAATTTTTGAACGATATTGTGACACAATTAGTGTAAATTAAAGTTAGGTTATACTATGCTACGACTGATAAGAAGCTTTGGCTATGCCTTTAAAGGTTTATGGTATGCCACCAAAACCCAGTTTAACTTCCGCATACATTTGGTAGCCAGTGTGGTAACCATTGCCGCCGGCTTTTACCTGCATTTACAGCAAAACGACTGGCTTTGGGTAAGCCTGGCCATAACAGCGGTACTAACAGCCGAACTGCTAAACACGGCGATAGAAGTACTAACCGACCGTGTATCGCCGGAATACAACGTTAAAGCCGGCCATGTAAAGGATGTGGCCGCGGGGGCCGTTACCGTTACGGTAGCTTTCGCGGTTGTGGTTGGGGCCATTATTATGTTGCCTAAAATTATAATGCTGTTTAAATAGTATGCTGCACAAAACCAGGGGCATTGTTTTTAAAACCACCAATTACGGCGAGAGCAGTGTTATTGTGCAGGTATATACCGAAAAGTTCGGCCTGCAATCGTACATTATAAACGGGGTGAAAAAGCCGAGGGCCAAAATAAGCCGGAATATGCTGCAACCCTTGTTTTTGCTGGATATGGTGGTATACCATAAACCGGGTGGCAATATCCAGCGCGTGGCCGAGCTGAAGAATGAGCCGCTATTGCAGCATATTCCGTATGATGTGGTTAAAACCTCGATAGTGATGTTTTTGAACGAGGTGCTGTATAAAGCGGTAAAGCACCAGGCGACGGATGAACATTTGTTTGGCTTTATATTTCATGCCATGGAGTTGCTGGAGCATCAGCAGGAAGGCTTAACTAACTTTCACCTGTTGTTTTTATTGAAACTTACACGATATATGGGGTTTTATCCGGAAGTGAATCAAAACATCAACGCTGATTTTTTCGATCTGAAGGAAGGCGTATTTAAGCGCTATAAACCCGACCATACGTTATACCTTTCGCCGCCGCATACCCAAAGCTTTAACCTGTTGCTGCAATACAGTTTTGAAGATATGGCGCAATTGAAGATAGGCAATGATGAGCGACGCTACCTCATCAATAAGCTATTAGAGTACTATGCGCTGCATATTGAGAACTTTGGCGATGTACACTCGCACGAGATATTGGAAGAAGTACTGGGCTAAGCTACCATTACCTGGTTGATCACCCGTTCCAATTCTTCAATATCAAAAGGTTTGGCTAAAAAAGAATCGGCGCCGGCGTTTCGGGCCAAAAGCTGTATGTCGTTATTAGCCGAAAAGTAAATAACAGGTATTGTTTTGTACTCGTCCGAATTTTTTAAGGTTTGGGTAGCTACAATACCGCCAATGTCGGGTATCCAGTTATCCATCAGTATTACGCGTGGATTAATATCGGCCACTTTACTGATGATGTTATTGCAGTCGCTAAAAGTATGTACCTGCCAACCCTGTTCTTCTAAAATGTAAGTACAGATGGATAGGATGTCTTCATCATCATCAAAAATTATAATACGCTTTGAGTCGTTATTTTCCATTGTACGGGATTTTGTTTGAGCTAATTGAATTACCGGCATTTTATTAGTTGATACAATATCAAGTAACATAAACATAGAAGAAAAAGGATTGTTTCATTTTATTTTCAACCTTTTAAATGAGCAGGGAGGTGGTATAATGATTAAGTTAAGCGCATTATTAACAAAGATATTATATTAAAAATGTAAGTTGATAGCCTGGGTTGTAAATTATCTGCCTAAAAATCAGGTGAATAAAACAAATTTAAAAAACATTTTGGGAAAACGTTTTACACTTCTATATTTGCAGTCCCAAAACGAACCAAGGGAGTTTAGCTCAGCTGGTTCAGAGCATCTGCCTTACAAGCAGAGGGTCACTGGTTCGAACCCAGTAACTCCCACCAAAAGGGATACTTTAATTCCCAAAACCCTGTAAATTATATGATTTACGGGGTTTTTTGTTTTCAGACCACTCAATTTAACGCATACTTTCTTAATGTTTCCGGTACCAAAGTGAGTACCAGATTCTGTTCTTTACATTTGTGGTACTCTAAAACGTTGTAATTAATTGTTTTTCAGATAATTAACGCTGAAAAAAATCATTAAAAATGACCTGTTTTGAGCCTGTTTGACACGGTGTTTTCAGCAGTTTGGAGTACCAAAATAGCAAACTATTTTAAAATGTATTAAAACAAATGAAGTATGAAAGCAACAAACAGATTCAGTATTCACTTCAAATTGAGGACTGAAAGGGTGAAAGATGGCGCGGCGCCGGTATTTTTAGGGCTCGTGGTGGATGGTAAAAAGACCTATATGGCTTTAAAGAACTTCCAGGCCGATACTGAGCATTGGGATAAGATCAAAGGCGGCGGACGGAAAGATACCAAACAGGGCCGGGCGATCAATGAATACCTGGACGAGGTCCGCATGACGCTCAAGGGTCATTACCGGGATATGGAGCTGAGCGGCGACCGGATCAATGGGGATACCCTGAAGGATGCGTTTTTAGGAAACGTCCAGGAAGAGGCGCCGATCATGTTCAGCGAATTGATCGCCTACCATAACGAACAGGCTTTGGCGTTATTAACCATTGGTACCATGAGGCATTACTATGTGACCCAACGATACCTGGTTAAATTCTTTAAGCAGAAATATAAGAAAGATGATATCCAGCTTTCTGTACTCAATTATAAGTTCATTTCGGATTTCGAGATATTCCTGCATAACCACAAGCCTGCCGACCATCAGAAACCGATGGAGACTAACGGTGTGCTCAAACATCTCGTCAGGTTAAAGAAAATGGTCAACCTGGCTGTCAGCCTCAGCTGGATAGATAAAGATCCGTTCAAAGGATTTAAGCTCAAAAAGAAGAAGGTTGAAAAAGAATTTTTAAATGAGTGGGAGCTCTCTGCGCTTGAAAATAAATCTTTTGATCTGGAACGCCTCACGATGGTGCGGGATATGTTCGTTTTTTGCTGCTATACCGGGTTGTCCTATGTGGACATGATGAATTTAAAGCCGGAACATATCGTTAAGGGGATAGATGCCGAACCCTGGATCAAGACCTTCCGCCAGAAAACCTCGATTCCGGTGAATACACCTTTGCTTAACCGCGCACAGCATATCATTGCCAGTTATCGGTGTAATACAAGGGCGATCGCGAAGGGCACCTTGTTCCCGGTATTAAGCAATCAAAAGATGAATAGCTACCTGAAGGAAATTGCTGACCTCTGCGGCGTTAAAAAAAATCTGACTTTCCATGTCGCTCGGCACACCTTTGCGACCACCATAACCCTCTCTAATGGCGTCCCCATCGAAACGGTGAGTAAGATGCTGGGGCATACGAAGATCGCGACCACGCAAATTTACGCTCGTGTCCTGGAAAAGAAAGTCAGTGATGATATGGCATTACTCAGAGCAAAATTGGGTTAATTAAAATTATTTATTCATTAAAAGTTGCCCGATTGGGCAACAATAATTATATTTGTATGAGCGACGAAATAAAAATAAGGCAGGTAGTTTTCTATAAGAATTACTTTTCAGACTTTTTTAACAGCTTAGGTGATAAGATTCAAAGAAAGATCATTTGGACCTTACTCCTTATCGAGCAGCAGAAAATCGTACCGGAGGTCTATCTTAAACATCTTGAAGGAGCCGATGGATTATATGAGATTAGGGTACAAACAGGAAGTGATATTTATAGGATATTTTGTTTTTTTGACACAGGAAAGCTGATCGTTGCGGTTAATGGCTTTCAAAAGAAAACGCAAAAAACGCCTCCAAAGGAAATAAAGAGAGCATTAAAAATCAAAGCAGAATACTATGAAAACAAATAAAAATATAACCACATTATCAGAACACATTGATTCAGTATACGGTAAACCCGGTACGCAAAGCCGGGATGATTTTGATGCGGGTTACGAAGAATTTAAAATTGGTTTTTTAATACATGAAGCAAGAAAAGCCCAAGGCTTAACCCAAGATCAACTTGCTGAAAAGTGTGGCACGACCAAAGCCTATATTTCCAAAGTGGAAAATAACCTCAAGGATGTCAGGTTCTCTACTTTGAGGAATATTGTTGAAAATGGCTTAGGTGGGCACTTAAAACTAAGTATAGAAATCTGATCAAGGTCCTAACTGATGTGTATTAAAATCGAAGCTGTTTGTATTCCCAAACAGCTTTTTTTTGTACAATTATAGACTTCTATTATGATATAATTCTATAATTACAAATTTCCAAAACTATGTAAATTTAAAACAATGGGCTTCTGGAGGTCGCTAATTGTCCACGAATTTTCTAATATGATTACTACGCGGTAATGGTAGTTTTTGAGGGATAAGAGAAATTGAATTTAAAATATTAGTTATTATTATAATTATCTTTAGACATTCTGTTGTTAAGATTCTTAAGCCATAACCGACAACTAACCAAATGTATATTTCAAAACTATTTTTAAAAAACTTTCGAAGTTTTAAAGAATGTACGATCGAGTTCTCAAAAGGTAAAAACGTCATTGTTGGAAAGAATAATTGTGGAAAGTCGAATATTGTTAAGGCTCTTGACATGCTCGTTGGGGAGAAATTCCCAACATATTTAAATATTACAGACAACGATTTTTACACCCATGAAATTAATGATGAAGAAACTGGCGAAGTTCATGATTGCATTGAGGACAACTTTTATGTAGAAGCAACTCTAACGGAAAGAGACATTAATATACCTTTAATAAATACGATTATCAAAAATGTTGCTTTTTCTAAATTAGACTCAATTGAATCTATTTATATACAAGACCAGGGCGAGATCAGAGTGAATTTTGATTTGCTTCAAAACCTTGATATCATAGCAGAAAATCCAGCTATAATACCCTATTTTCAAGACAAGAAGGTCAATTGGCTAAAAGGTGACAGCCTTATCAACTTTTTACTCGGCTGCACGGTGATAAAGGTTTTTTACACTAAATCCCGCACTATTGAAGATTCCAGCGGCTATGGTTTGATTCTAAAGCATGACAACGCCTATTGGATATCACATTTCATCCCAAAAAAACTGCGTGATTCGTTAATTACATCCACAGTCATTAACGCCCTAAGAAGTCCGAAAGAAGATTTGAGAGTAGTAAACTACACCTGGTTTGGCAAATTGGTTTCCAAAATTTGGCAAGAAAATAAAGACACCAAAGAGGAAACAGAAGAATTTACTTATATTGAATTAATACTCGGACATTCGGAAAAAATAAAAATTCAAGTAGATAAGCTATTTTTCGATAACACGGAGGAAATACGAAAGGTAATTAGTCGTGCTATTTCTCATCAAAAAGTATCTTTTAAATTGTTTAATGATAATGCCCATGATCTGTATAAAAACGTTCAAATTTTTATACATGACGGCATAGATAGACCAATAACCGAAAAAGGCACAGGAATTCAAAGCGCTGTAATCATCGCATTGTTTTCTTTGTATTGCAATAAGTTCCATACAACCAGTTCATTATTAATTACTGAGGAACCAGAAGTGTTTCTACACCCACAGGCAAGACGGATTATCTCAGCTGAGCTTAACAATTATCTTAATGATAAATCACAAAGACAGTTAATCATAAGTACACATTCACCAGAGTTCCTGAAAGGAGTTGATCCTGATAATATAATACGAGTATTTAAGAGTATAGACAATAACTTTTCGCAAATCGCCCAAATTAAATCAAAAAACAATATTGAAATCTCACAGGAAATTAAGCGTTTTCTTTGGAGCAACAATACTGAAATATTCTTTTCTGATGGCGTAATAATGGTTGAGGGCGGCGAGAATTATTTGCTACCATCCGTCATCGATAGATTGAAAGGCGTTAAGCAGTATTTGGATTATCAAAATATTTCACTGGCAAGAGTAAATGGCAAAGGCAATTTTCTTACCTATATTAAGATGTTGGATGCTTTTAAAATCAAATGGTTATTGATTGGAGATTTGGATTGTTATAAAGATGAATTGTTGAAAATTCTAACCTATCTGAAAAGCCATGAGATTATTAAAACATTTACTAAAATAAAGGAATTAATGGATGTTCCTAAAGTTAATGTGAAAGGTATTGTGGAAAGAATTAAAGGGATTCAAACTAATTTGGATGCTCAGAAACTGCATGATGTTTTTGATAAATTCAATACCGGGACCATTGACGCAGACGATGAAGATTTAGTGGCGATCATAAAATACATGGAATCAAAATATATTAAAAGTGATTTGAGATCGGAAATATTAAAAGCTATTTCCGAGGAGGATTTTAAAGTATTTCAACAATCTTTGCATAATTCAAATATCTTTATCTGGTCTTACGGCGATTTGGAAACCTATTATACTAAACTGGCAAAGGGAATCAAAGGAAGCAAGGATATTATGGCTTTAGAACTATCTTACATAATAGCAGATGAAACAAATAACGTCAATGATTATATCAAATACATTGACGAATGGCAGGCGGTCTGCGACAGGATTTGATCATTTTGAATTTAATTTCCCCTTATCCCGGCCGTTGGTGTCATCTGGTTTAGTCACCAGTTAAACGGTCATTCGAAAGTCAGCTACTCTGGTTTAAATAAGTTTTTCTGATCTTGACTTCGAGGCTTCATTATAACCATGTATAATATCTCGGTATCCTCTAATCGTAAAATCCTTTTATTATATGTATAAAGATCATAATAGACATCATATAATTTTTAATATTAAAATTTTTGGCAATCAGCATTTGGTCAAGTATTATTGCTTACCTTTAATTATTTGACTAACAATAGGCTATGAGCTATTTACTTGCTTTTTTTGCTGGCCTCATGGCAATGGCAGCAGCAATGCTAACCGCATCAGCCTATATCAAAAAGCTATACCATCGGCTTATACCGGCCAAAATAAGGCGGGAACGTGATAAAAAAATGTATGATTGGTGGTCTTCGACTATTGCGCTTGCACCATTATCAATATGGCAAATCAATATTAAGAAAAGCTTTCAATTGCTTCAGACGGGAAAGCGCCGTGCAATCTGGAGCCTGATTGTTTTTTACAGCTTTTCATTCACGTTATTCTCTCTGTTGATTGGGGACTTTTTTTCGGTGATCGCCGGTTATCTCTCTACTTTTTTAAACATTCCAGCACACTCGATCGATGCGCTGACACCGGAACAGTATGAATATTCGGTCAGTAAGTTAAATACTTATTTTTACTATGATGTGTGCTGGTTGGCCTCAATGATTGTTTTCTGCTTGTTGTTTTTGCACCAATGGCGTATACGAAAAGACCCTGTCATCATTTATCCCTTACTCATCTACTATACTTTTATCGCATTTGTGGTGAAGGCGTTAACGGTCTGGGTCGATGTGCTATGCGGTTTGCGTGAACTGTCAGGAAGTTATTACTGGCCTATAGCGGTCATAAACGTTCTGCTGCTTGTTGCTTTCTATAAACCAATCTCCAGAATCAAAAGGAGGGGGCATTTTGCTGTAGTGTTATTAGTGATTCTGGTAGTCAACTTCTCCCTGTGCAACCATATGGACCTGGAGGGGGAACTACCTACCTATTTTATCGACGGCATGGTCAACCGTTACCTCGCCTATTATCTGATTAATTTATTTTTCGATCTCATTGCCTTTGGTTTTATTCTCCATTTTAGCAGGACGATCGACGAAGCTGCAAGTACTAGATTGCTGGTTTGGTGCATTCTAATTATTGGAATTTGCCTTATCTGCTCGTTTGGCTCGTACGTTGCCTACATGTATTATATCTACCGAATTCAGATGGCGATACCAGCCTTTGCCATGAATCCCGTTTATAAAGCCACCGGTTTTTCAGAATTTTTTGAGCAAGTAGCGACCGTTTCATCGCCGCTTTTGGGTGAGTACACTAATTATATGTTTGCTGTATCTTCCTTAATGCCGATGCTGTTCCTCTTTTTTGTGAGCGTCTTCAGTCTGTTTATGAATGTTTTTAAGAAAGGTTCATCTTATCTGTATTATCGTGTATACAATATTATCGGTGGTGGTCACCTAAGCGAGTCTATCACGCCATTTTACCTTATTGCAATCTTTTGCGGCGTACTGATTTTTATAGGTACCTATCGCACCGTTTTAACCGGTTTATTGCCGGCCGCGCCTATTGAGAAGGCAATTACCTTGAAAGGCAAAGAACCTAAATCAATCAAACAGCCAATTGCCGAAAAGTACTTGAAAGCTGCAGAATACCATTATTTTAGGTACGAATACGTTTCAGCTATTACGAACTATAACCGAGCCGGCGATTTTACGACCCTATCCGCACAGACTTTGTTTAAGCGGGGCTATGCTGAATGGGCCATAGGAAAATATGGACCTGCCCGCCTAGACTTCTTACTTTGCCTCAAAGGAGACACCAGTTTGTTTTATGGTCATCTGTATCTGGCCAGATGTGATGCAGAGCTAAAATTGAATAAGGAAGCGCTGGATAATATTAACGCCTATATCAATGTAGTCGATAGCGACCCCGATGCCTACCTATTTAAAGCGATTGAGGATTATCTGAATGACAAAAAAGGCGCCTGCTGGGATGACTTAGAGAACTGTATCAGACTTGACCCCAGTAACGGAGAAGCATATTGTAAACGTGGGCTTCTAAATCTGAACGCGCGGCGGCCAATGGCTGCTTGTGACGATTGGAACATAGCAGTACGGCTAGGCTACCAGGATGCCCAGAAATTGCTCGATCGATATTGCAGATAAATGCGGAAAAACCTCCTTTATCCAAAGCTCCACACCATCTGCCAAGATACACGTTGCCCTCGTTTTTGATAGCACAAAAAAGGTACTTTTGGTGTACTAGCGTTAATATTACCAATGACCATTTACACCTTTTATTGCAAATGCCAAGGGGCGTTTATGGGCATTGAGGAGCACCCATTTCCCACACCGCATGCTGAATTCCAAAGTGCCTTCCGCTAAAAATGAATAAATAAAAAAATCTTCAATGTTAGGTTAAGCAGGTTTTGTATGCGCCAACTTGCGTCAGATCAAGGGTTAAAAGAAAAATAATGTTCCGGTAACCAACACTTTGAGTAATTAATGCGGATTTCGCATCTTGGCTCATTTAAATATTTTTTCATATCCGACTCGGATAAACCCGGAGTAATTTCCAATTCCTTTCATTCAATTTTGTAAATAATCACCACACTGTGGTAGAGGTTGTGATTATCATTGATATCAGACCAGCAACTTTGTGCTCAAACGGCTTAGGTAAGCAAAAAAAACACCTAAGTTGTACCTAACTTATGATATAATTTAAACAGGGGTCCAAATCTTTGCGAAAAGTTGTACCTCAAGTTGGACTTGTGGCGTGTTTGATATCAAGATAGGTTTAGAAGAAATTGAAAATTAAATTAAAAAGATCATGGCAGCAGAGATTATCACTAAAGAGGATTTGCAGGAGTTCGGGGAAAAACTGTTGAATCAAATGAAGGCGATCATGGGTCAGGCGACCGAGGAGCCGAGGAAGTTTTTAAAGAGTTACCAGGTCAAGAACCTGTTGAAGATCTCTAACAATACCCTACAAACGTTAAGGGATAACGGTACCATACCTTTCACCAAGATCGGTGGTATCCTCTATTACAATTACGAGGATATCCTCAAGGTACTGAAGGGAGAAGTCAAAAGCAAACGGATCAGTTTCAGTAAATCATAATGTCTTTTTTCCGAAGGAGCAAGCCATGTTTTCGCTACGCTTAAACGGCTTGCCCCTTCGGGGATCAGGGCGATTTTGCACTGCGTTTAAATCTTAAGATCATGGGAAGACCGGCGTTAGCGAAAGAAGAGAAAAGGATCATACAGGTCAATATCCGACTGACCAAAGAAGAGAATGACAAGCTGCTCACCTATGCAGAAGCGTCGGGCTTAAGCCCGGCCAACTGGATCAGGCAGAAAGCATTTACCGGAAGGTTTCCGGCGATCAAGCTGTCGCCGGTGGATGCGGCATTGTACCGGGAACTGCATAAGATCGGTGTCAATCTGAACCAGGCGGTCAGGCAGGTGCACAGCGGGAAATCACCATCCCTGTACCTCACCATATTGGCGGCACTGTCGGAAACGCAAAAGGAAATTCTAAACCGTTTAACAAAATGACAGCGGACCAGTTGAAGGGAAAAAGCTTCAGGGGCGCATTGAACTATAACCTGGAGAAAGTGAAGAAGGGCGTCGCCAAATGGCTCGACACCTCTTTCACTCACAGCAACGAGAGGTCGGTCATGGAAGAGGTCAGGATGATCCGGGTAATGCGGCCCAACCTGGCCAAATACTTCTACCATACCTCAGTGAACTTCCCGCCTGAAGAGAACCTGGGTGATGAGCAGATGAAGAGCATTGCGAAAGCCTATTTAGAAAGGATGGGATTTGATCAGCATCAGTTCGCCATCTTCCGTCATTTTGATGCTGACCACCCGCACCTGCATATCCTCGTAAATAGAATTGGCTATGATGGGTCGGTAGTATCCGATAGCCAGGACTATAAACGCAGTGAAGGTGTTTTAAGAAAGCTGGAAAAGCAGTATGGACTAACTGAAGTGATTTCAAGTAAACAAGCCCAGGAAAGAGCAATGACGAAGAATGAACTGGAAATGATGAAGCGGACAGACGAGCCGTCAGTCAAATTGAAATTGCAGGTCAGCATCAAGGAAGTACTGAAAAAAAGACCCAACGCAGAACAATTCATTAATTTACTGGAAGCAAAAGGTGTCAATGTATTATTTAACCAAGCCAGCACAGGTTTTGTTAGCGGCATCTCTTATGGGTATGAAGGAATGCAGTTCAAGGGGGCTCATTTAGGCAATGCATACAAATGGCAGGCCATTAAAAACGGGATAGGTTATGAACAAGAAAGAGATCGCACAGCAATATACGAGGCAAATGTTAGGACAAGAGCCGGAGCAACCATCGCAGGAACAACCAGAACTGGAACAGATCAGAAAACTGCTGTCGGAAATACAGCAAATGTATCTCAAGGCACTGGAAAATTACAGGACCAGATCGGAAAGGCCGCTCGAAACAACGTTGAGAAGATTGGAACAGATGGAAAGTACAACAGCGAACATGGCGTTCCAGATCCAAATGATCGTAGGCAGCGCGGAGCAGATCTACAAAGCCAACAACAAAGTAGGAAGCAGGTGGGTGATCAGGCTTTACCTGGTAGCGATCTTATCAGGAGTTTGCTCGGCTCTGATCACGATACTGGTGATATGGATCAAGCTGCGTTGAATAAGTTTAAGAAGAAAAAGAAGCGTGGTCAAAAAATATAGCAGATATCTTTATTAATTAGCTTTCGGAGAATATAATGCGGTATCATAAATGATTTGGCAAAATACATTATATCGGCTTTCTTTTTATCCAAAGAAATCACATTAGTGATTATAACTTCAAATTAGCTCGCGCGTCGATCTTGAAAAATCCAGGTCTGAAGGCTCTTTCCTTTAGTAACAACCAATGAAATAATTAATCCCGACGTTATAGCAAAGCACAAGCTAATAAGAATTGGGTTATCGCGCGCCAATCTACCGCCGAATGTTTCCACCAAATTTTCATTATCAACAATTAGATTTTCAGATGTTCCCTTTAATTTAATATGTAATTTTTGTGGTAGCGCTGTTACATTCAATTGACCCACCTCCTCCATCTTATCAATATTGATGCTCGAATTACCTAATTCAATTTTCTTTCCAGAAACAAATAGATTACCGTGAAACATCCCCAAAGAGATTTTTGAAATCCAAATATTGAAATTATATGGATTTGTCCGCGCACGAAAATCAATCCTGGGCAGTAATTCTATTTTGCCTAATTCATGTTTTGAATTTACACTAAATCCATATCCTTGAACATCTAAAAAATACAATGGGCCGGCAATTGTCCAAAGACTGTCTTTATAAAAATAGCCAGACGTGGATAAATCTTTATTGATGTCACGTTCCGGTAGCTCGAAAATTTTTCCTGCATAACCTACTGCTCTTATTTTAACACTACTATCCCTTAGGTGTAACTTCCATAATTCCTTTCCTGTGATAGAGTCTGAAAAAATAAATCCCAAATTATAGTTACACTTCAAAGGAACAGAATTTAGAGAAGTTTTTTCATTGTAATGTATGTTTGGCAAGCATTGAATTTCTTGAGTACTTGAGAAATTAATACTTAGCTGGTTGGTTTCATTTTTTCGCAAAGCTGTGGCCGTAAAAATATGATCCAATGTATCAGGCACCAATTCCTGCCTTACAGAACCTAGGTAAGTTTTAAGCACTGAACCGTGTGAGATCAAATTAGATACTTCGACATTTAAGGTCTGTATCATAGGCCCATTTAAATAAGAGGGTGATTGCGGTGTAAATCTCAAAAAAAAAGTAGTTTCACCATCAAGATAAAAGTCTGTAGGGTTTCTAGATTCTTCTTTAATTAACAAATAAGCAATTCCAAATAGAATAATGACAAGACAAAAAAGATAGATCAATCTCTTAACCATAATCCTACCAATTATTAAATTCAAAAACTAACTAGATGTCACACCAATTTAGAATAATTCAATGTTTTAATGATATTATTGAGATGGACTTCGTACCAAAATGAATATAATATTTAATATAGACGTTAAAGCTAGATAAATTGAATCTTGAGCAAATGCTTACAGTTATTATAACCCAACCAAGAATTAACTCAAAATATATTTATCTCAAGCCTAACAAATAATTAATCCACTTCTTGCCTTCATCACAAGAGATTTCGGTATTATTTGCTCTTACCTTTTAATAATTCCACTTTTTCGCGCTCGCTTTGTAGTAGTTCCTGATAGAGTTTTTTGTTTTCTTCAAACAGTTCGACAAGTTTTTCTATTGGATTAAACGTTGGATAATAATTAAAAAAGGCAGCTTGGTCATGATTATTAACCGTGTTGCCAATAATATTAAACACGGCTTCTTCATTAAATTTCTTTATACCTTCTACGGGCACACCCAGTGCTTTGGCGATTTTCTCTAAGGCTTCACTTTCCACTTCTGCACTTTGTTCAATTTTTGAAACTGCTTGCTGACTAATGCCAAGCTCCGCTGCCAACGCCTCTTGTTTCATGCCACGTAATTCGCGGATGCGACTAATTTTTCTGCCGATATGTAAAGTTGGTTCTGACATAGCTCAAAGGTATATGATTAGTGTAAATGTACAAAACATCGCGCAAATTGTAAAATACAACTCGCCATGGTTCGGTACAGGACAATTGACTTATTCTTTTGTGTTGCCGGTCAATGGTGAGCGGTGATAATTGTAAAGTGATGTATATCGGACCTTATACCCCATGGGAGCATTATCCCAAACTATTGCGCTATGATGAAGTGCAACACCCCATTGATGTTTTGGAGGATTTTTTCAGTGTGAGTGATCTTGACGGGCACCGGAGATTATTGAAAGAATGGCGGGACTTTGTGATCTCGGAAAAGTATTATGCGCATAAACGCTTTGGACCAGGAAGTCTGTTGTTTACACATGAGATCAACCTTCGGCTGTTGGAAGCCGCTTATTTGTTGCTGCTGAACCATGAGCACCATTGGCCAAGACCGGAACCAATGACCGAGGAAACATTAGCTGAAGAAAAAGCGGATTGGGATGAGCAACCTGCAAGCCTTTCCCATAAAGAGTTATTTAACCCCTATAAAGCAATCAAAAGAGTATTCAAACACTATAGCCTGCCGGCATACCGGGATCATTTGGGCGAATGGCTGACTTTTGCGCTAAGTATTAAAACGAATGAAGAAGAGATCAGAGCACATGAGTTCATCCCGGTTTATGAGAACCTCTTAAAATTATACGATGCGGCATGGCTTATCCATTTCAGAACAAAAAAGGTTTCAAAGCCACAAAAATGCTTGCCCCCAGCAAATAAAGAAATCGCGCTGGTCATATTAAAGGATCCGATCAAAGACATTGCGCCCAACCTCTCAGCAGCCGCTAAACTGGGTTTGGACGAAGTTGTGGCCTTGATCACCAAAAAAATTACAGGTGTACGTTCTATCACTTTATTGGGCACCCACTCAAGTCCTTTCACTTATTATCTGGTTGTTCTAATAGACGACAGCGAAAGAATAGCGGAACATGAAGTTGGTAACCGAATAGAAGATCTTTGCAGGCCATTGGTTTCGGTCATCACGATCGTGCATAAGGTTTCGGTTGCGAAACAAGCCATAAAATCTGGCAGCCGTTTTTGGAACAATACACTCAGCAAGGGGTTAGTAGTTTACCAAGTACCGGAGTTTTCACTACCTGCCTTTCAGGTTTTGCCACGCGAATCCTACATCGAAAAGTCAATAACAGATTGGGAAAGATGGGGATCACAGGGAAAAGAATTTTTAAAAGGAGCGAAATACTATATTGACAATGATAATTACACCTTAGGTGCCTTTATGCTGCACCAGGCCGCTGAAAGCACCCTGATCGCTGTTATCAAAGCGGTTACTGGTTATAGGTTCTCAGCACATAACCTGTCCAGAATGATCAGGATGACCTTATTGTTTACCGAGGAGTTAAAAAGCGTGTTTGAATTAAATACAACAGAGGGTTCGCAGATTTTCAACATGCTACAAGTAGCCTATTCTGAAGCAAGATACCGTGGAAGTTTCGTTGCAGATGAAGAAACGGTAAAACAACTGTTGCCAAAGGTTAAAGTGTTCTTAGGCACAGCACAAGCAATTTATGACGAGTTTGTGAAAGATGGTAATTAGGCTGCGCTGCGGTAGGCGGCTCCATACTTACGCCGCCAGCCTCGCTACCCGCGCAAACAGCAATTCTCGTTGGTCGTTGCAGTTTGCCTCCCCTGCGCACAAAGAGGTGTGGAAATATGGAAAACTCTACCGAGTTTACCACATTCCCACACTCTAACAACAATAACGTTATTAAAAAATGATTGCATTTATCGCATTTACAGATCTACATTGCTATAGGCATCAAATTTTATGTTCATAACCTCCTGTTTTTTTATTTGAATTAGGAATATGCAATGGTATATTTGTTTACCGTAATGCGTTTCCAAAGATGAACCCACTGGATCTATCTCAAATTTCCGGACTGGGCGCTGACGTCGCCCGGCTCATCAAAAGCGAACTCGGCGCCAACGGTACTGTAAGCGCAGCCGCTAACCAGATCATTGTATCCATATCCCGTTTCCAGGTCGAGCACCACCTGGGTAACCTGTTGCAACAGATCTATCGGACAGTCGACCACCATTTTCCGGTCCGGAAAGAAAACCTGTCCTTAATTATCCGGGATGTGGAAGGAGGATATGAGAACACCTTTAAGATCTGGAAGTCTTAAAACAAAAAACAACGATCATCGGACCACGAATCACCAGGCAATGGTGAATTGTCCCTTAACTGACCAGTAACTGGTGCAGCAGTGCCAGGAATAGCAGGCGCCCCAATAATTTAAATGTGACGCGAAATGAGAATTTCCCATGGCTCAGTGATGCTTTTATTAATATTTTCTTCTTTTTCATGTTGCGATTAAATCTTTACGCAAACATGGGACTCTTTATCAGGCTTTACAGGCCAGGTGGGATAAGACCTTATCCCGTCGAATGATGCTGCTTGATATGCGCCGCTGCTATCTTACGGAATTTTTCACTCACCTGTGAATAATCGAGTTTGGAGCGAAGGTCAAGACCGATATGCCCGGCGATCACACGACAGAGCTGTTCGAGGCTGGCTGCTGGCAACAGGTGTGCCTCCAGCATTGCTTCCACAACACCGCGTAGCGCGCCTTTCCGGCGTTCGCTGATCACTGACTTGCCCTCACGGGTAATGCCGATCGACTCCAACATCGCCAGCAAAAATTCCGCATGCTCCGGCGTTAACAAGCCATTAAATGTAAGCGGGGGGCTTAATAATTTAGTGGTAGCGGACAGCTGCAAAGACGGCTGAAAACTTAGCCCTTTGACCTGATCAATATAATCCGCTTCCAGTTCCAGGAATTCTTTAAAAAAATTCGAGTAGCGGTCATCATAGCTGCCGAATTCTCTCTCATCTTCTGTCATTTGCGACTTCTTGAGGGCCCTTTGCCTGAGTTCCTTCAGCCGAGTCTGCAGATACAATACTTTATTAGAGGGCTCCGCGTCATCCAATACCCCTTGCAACCGATCTACCGCCCGATGAAAAATGTGATGAAAATCCTCCCGATGGTTTTGTCTGAACAAGTCAAATGGCAAAGAGTAGCTTTCATTGTAAACAACTGCATCGCGTAGGCTGTTGGTCATCGCCTCATAGATTTCCTTATCCGGCGCCATGGTACTCAAAAGCGACATGACGCTAAAGTAGCTCGTGTCGTCATCCGGGAACTCAATGCGGTGGGTGTGGAACACATCAGCGTAGATCTGGACCGTTACCCAGATCATGCCGTGCAGCACCATAGCCCGGTGCAACAGCCGAAGGTTGATCTCCGAGTCACGACCAAAGAAACTGTTGGTGATGATCACCCGGTCAATATGCGCTTTGCTCTCTTCATTATCATGGAACAGGCTGAAAAGCCATTTGTGCTCAAACGCCTTAAAGCTGTTGCGGTAGTGTTCAAATTCACCGATCAGGTAATGACCGATTTCCACTTTGGAACGGTCTTCATCATAAGCGATGCCCTCCATCGCGGTTGTCAGCGTTTCAATTTCCGCTTCCACCGCATTACGCGTCTCATCGATGAGCACCCGCCAATCCGGTTCCGCAACTTCGTCTGCCCAGAAACGACCATTTTCCACTTCTTCTAGCCAGCCTTCCAGTTGATCAAGGCTGAACCATAGGCAAAGTTCATTGCCGGCGAGGCCTTCATAATGATCTTTGACGAGGCGCAGGGCAGTCCCGATGGAAGCAGGCGTAATACTTTTCAGGTGCAGGTCAGATTTACGGTAATAAGTTAATTCATCCGACAAATGTCCCGTGTCAAGATTTTTTAGATAGTCGCCCGGTAGAAATGAACATCCGGCAAGCGCACTTTTCAGCGTTGCTGCATCGTTTTTTTCATCGTTCAGCAGCCGCGTAATCGCTTTCCTAATCTCCAATAGATAGCTGACCGGGTCAGCCAAATTTGCCGCTACGGCCTGGAGTTGCTGAAGCAAATAAGTAAAATCATGCCAGACCACTTTTTGCAGTTTAGCGGCCTGCCAGTCAGTGATTGCGAAATAATTATCCTTGTCCGTAACATATTCTTTCGGAAGGTGATCATAGTAGGAACAGGACTCCCCGGCGAGGAATCTGTTAAAGGTATATTGCGGCACCGTCTCGCGCAAGGGGGCGATGGCCCCGAAAAGAAATTTGTCGTAAGTACTCAGATAAACCGCTTCTTCCAGTTCGGCGGTCTCATTCACGTTGAGCAAATACGTTCGGCTGGCGAAATAATTTAGCAGGTCATTTTCTGAATTTTTAATATAATAAGGGTGCGCCGATTCCTCGATCAGTTTATTAGTCTTTTGATCCTCTCGGTAAAGCGTCAATATCCGTTCGAAATGATCCGCGCCATCCATGCGGTTCTCCAGTTCTGCGAACGCTTGGCGGGCGCGCCGTTCTCCCTGTTCAAAAATAGCTTTGAAAAGGGGTTTTAACTCCGCATGGATTGGCTTGGCAAACATCTGTTAATATTACGGAGATTTGAGTTGATTTCAAACTCCGAATACAAGACGAATCTGGCAAAGAAGCCGGTTTTAGGCCGGATTTCTTTTTTATTTCGCACTAAATCCTTTCAGCTTTCCGCTGAGCGCCGTCAGCCGGCTTTTTTGGCACTTCCTCGTTCAAGGTTTCAATCCCCGCGACTATTTCTCCGTCCTTGGCCCACAATCCATGCCCGATCATACGGTGCACGACATTAGTGAGACCACTCACTTTCTTCGATCGGTTTTCCCTTTTGAAGCAAGCAACCTTGCAGCAAATATTCTTTTGATCTAATGCCACTACTAAAGTAAAGTTTCGTTTTGATCGGCTTTTGTAAGTAAGCTAAAGTATGGAGATGAAAATGCAAACTGATCTCGGCGGCGGTTGTCAGTTCACCCTGAAACAATGGACTGGAATTGGGCACACTAAACACGACGTATTCACCCTCATTTCTTATTTTATAAGGATTGATCGGGTTCTGAACGGTCATGATGACCAGGGGCACCGCGATCTCCAGCTTATAATGATTCTCGATGGTCTGGCTATTATTTTTTACTTGAAAGCGAACCTGGTATCCCGCCATCCTAAGACATCCCGCCTGCTCTGTAGCACCATTACTGACGATGAGTAATTCATCTAACTCCAGATCAGTCCGGTCCTTTCGATTGTACAGGTCCCTGATCTCGAATTCTTCCATTTGAACCGACTGAAAATTATAGCGTTTATAGAATTTCTTATCGGCGGTCATGTGTGGGGCATGGGCGCTTCTAGGGATCTTGACCACATATACCGACTTGCTAACGTCATTATCAAATCTGACCGGATAAACCAAAGGCATATTTAGCCTTGGCGATAAACGGGATTGTATGACCTGCTCCAGCCATTCTTTCGTTAGGGCATGACCATCAATATAAGATAAAGAACCGGCCTGGTGAGCTGTTTCATGGATCCCATAAACGATGATACCGCCATCAGAATTAGCGAACGCAGCGACATCTTTGGCGATCTCTTTCTTCTTGTCCTCTGTAGCGACCAAACTCCCTGCGGCCTTAAAGTCCAGGTAGACCGACTCTTCCACGTGATTTTCGATCAGCGATAAGATGTCTTGTTCCGTGTATTCCTGCTTGGAGAAAAAATCGTTCATGGTCATTGGGTTTGGCTATCAAATTTAGGAACTTTTATGGCACACTTGTTATATTAGCTTCATGCAAGTCGTGATCACGCCTTATTACAAAGATCTGTTTCCCAATGGCAATGATAAGTTGGAGGGATTATTGGAGGGTATTGATTGCCGGCTGATCTTGCACTTGCTCGCCATGATGGATGCAGAACTGTATTCCAAAGACGAGGGTGAGCAAACGCAGTTAAACTTGTTTAACCTGTTGCTGGACCGGCAAAGTGATGAGTTAAGGGCGCAAATTGTCCAGGATGCGTTCAGGCACTTTCCGGCTGACCAAGAGCGGCATTTCTTTACACGGCACTATAATTTGAGTTTCCTACATTATGTGCTATTGCATTTCCAGGTGGTAGAAAATGAGGAACTAAGCCCGGAGCAGGATCTGAAGATTTTTAAGGCTTATTTTTTAGTGGCAGAGGAATTCGGTCAGCAGCCCCGTCCGAGGGGGCAGCTCCTGCCGGAATTTGATGAGGACTATTTTGCCAAAATGATCTGGCCGACGATGGTGGATAACATGGAGAGCAATTTTAGGGTGCATCCCTATCATATTATGGTTAGAGGGATCGTCTTTTTGAATTATTTCCAGTTCCACAGCGACTATGCAAAATATGTAGCAGCGTATTTAAAAAAGCATGATAAGAAAACGACCTTAAATTATGCATTCGACATTTTTCAAATGTTGAACGCCAACTTTAAATCGATCCGTCAAAATCCCCATAGTTTTGCGGCTTATTCGTTTGCTAAGGCAACGGGGTTTGAAACGCTGTATGAACAGTTTGCCATTGATCCGGTAGCCTACCAGGCAAAGTACGGAGAAAGTAAAGAGAACTATGCAGGCATCAAGGCGCGCCCGCTTTATAAGCTAAATGAAAATAATTGGCTCGTTTTAAATTGGTCTTTCTTGGCGAACAAACTTTACGAGGGCCTTGTATTTGATTTCTATCAAAATTCCGGTATCAGTGCCGAGCCAGCATTCCGGCAGTTTACCGGGTTCAAACAATTCATCGGGCAGCACATCACGGAAAAACACCTGTTCCGGTCTTTAGCGATCAAAGCACTGCAACGAAAATATGATAGCTTATTGTTTGACGATAATGATCAGATCGATGGCTTTCCGGATTGTTATTACCGGAAAGGCAACAACATATTCCTTTTCGAGATCAAGGACACCTACTTTGCTTCGGCGACCGTCAATTCCTTTTCTTACGACCAGATCAAAAATACCATCGATCAAAAACTAAACAGCGCAAAAAAAGGGAGTGGGCAATTGATCAAACAATTGAAAAAGTTAAAGGAAAGTTCTTTTGAAAAACAACAGCGTTACAAAAGCCCTGCGCATTTGACCATCTACCCGATTATTATTTACACTGATATTCATTTCAATATGTTAGGCGTAAACGAATACGTGAATCGTACGTTTACCCAAATGCTGGAAAATGCTGATTTGAAAAAAGCATTCCGTAAGGTGAAACCATTGACCATGATCAACCTGAATTACCTTATCAGCATATTCGATCTTTTAGAAAACTCAGCCACCTCTTTAAGCGTATTCATTGATTATTACCACCACCAGCTGGCCAACCGAAAGAAAAAAAATCTCCGTACCAAAAATTGGGTCGACCATCAACAACAATACACCGTATTTGAAACCATCAGCAGCGAACTCGCCGACCGCAACGATTTTAAAAGAAAATATTTGGAATGGATCGCCAGCGCACTGAATCTTTTTGAAGGGCTACCGCCGAGGTAATTGATTACAGCGTTTTTCGGTATAAAAAGCATAACGCGATCAAAGCCAGTGCAAACATGCCAACGACCGCCAGCACAACGATTGATCGTTCTGATAATGTAAATGTTTTTTTGACGCCGGTGGCCGCCAGTATTGCATGCCCGAAATTGATGATTGCGGTGAGGAAGGTGATGATCGTACTCATATCTCTTATTTAATGTTGGTACGAAGTTGTCAAATGATTATGACGGTAACTGGTTGTAACCGGTTACTATTTTGCCCATACGGTAGCCAGCAGGTTTTTCAGGGCTTTAATTTCAGCAGTTATTTTGGGTTGATGTTCGGCTGGCAGATGTGTAACGATGCTTTCAAACAATTTAATCTTGTTGCTTAGCTTGATGGCGGTCGCCTCTTCGAAGGTACGGTTAGTATGGTTGGAATAAAAGGTAAAACGCTGGAACAGTTTTTCGCCGGAGGTGTGCCCGAAACTGGCAGCGATCTCGTCGCCGTTTTTTCGGGTAATGATCTTTTGCTCGAAAACATAAAGCAATGCGATCTGGTCGATCTTTAAATCAGGTGTGGCGTGTTTGGTAATCCTGGACTCGAACAAACCGGCAAAGAGCGAACTGTTTTCCAACATGAGATACCAGGCACGGTAAAGCTTGCCTTCGTCGAAACCTTCTCTCTCCCAGCCATCAAAAAAATGTACACCCTCTCCATAGGAGGTGGGCATCCCATGCATCCCGCCAAAGCAGCTGGTAGCAAAGTCAAAGATCAGTTGCGCTTTGTTTGCGTTATCCTGGAAGGGATTGTTACCCAGTAATTCTTTTTCAAATTGATGGTAGCCGTCCTTAAATCCGGTGGCATATCGCTGCAAGCCAGCGTCTATCTCTTCATCGGTTACCTGGTCATAAGGTTCGTACTTTTTTTGGCGGTACAATTGCAACAGACCCCAGGTATCCATGTTGATATAAGCCCCGTATAAATTTTTAAAATAGGGCTCGTTGTATCGATGTGTACGCCCTACAAAACTTTTTGACACTTCTCCATGACTTTTGGGCTGTTGCACCAGCCGGTAATAGGCATCGATCACCAAGTCGCTGATGTTGAAATTATTGTGAAACAACACTCCGATATAAGGGACTTCCGGCAAAGCCGATTGCTTAATCTCTTCCCGCTTTTCTTTGAACCAAAGCTTGACCGCATCATGCTTGGCGTACTCCGTTCGTTTTAACAAGCCATGATGAGCAATGATTTTTTCTACATTATCCAGCCAGTAGTTCCCTGGCACATCTCTGGCGGCGCCTAAGTCAAATTGCTCATCCAACAAGCTGATAACAATTAATTTATCTGCTGCTTTAAATGCTTTCTCAAATTTGATGGCTAATTGTATATTTTCATGGCTGAATACCGTTTTTTGATAAGCTTCCAGGTCCTCACCGTCATTATAGTGATAGTGGATCAGGATGGCATCGTCAAATGAAAACAACCGATGCTGGTGGATATCGTAAGGAAGCTTATCAATGATTCGCGCGTTTACCGCAGTAGTAATTTCGGTTATGGGTTGCGGATTAGCGATCATATTAGGGTTTAGCCAGTTCAGAAAACTTTCCGCCGTCGATATAATTTTGAAGTCTGTTGTTTCGTAGGAACGACGCGATGCATGATGATCAATCAGTTCACGGATATACTTTTTTAATGCCTCGTGAAAAATCCGGTGGTTATCCGGCTTGTCCTCCATCCCGTTTTTTTTGAATTCACGGTCGTATATTTGATTGAATTCTTCCGGAGTACTGGCGCTCTTAAAACGCGGCATAGCTTCCGCTTCTTTCCGCACCATCTTGGCCGGGTCATCGGTCGGTTTCCCTTCTTTATCGTACCACCAACTACCCTTCACTGGACTATCCGCCACGTTGAAAAAGGCATTCACCTTTAACGTGTCGATAAAACTGGTGTCATAGTGCTGGGCCATGCGTCAAATTTAAGGATTGTTCAGATGGTTTACTATCTTTAAAAAATAGCACTAACCTATCCCATGTATCAGCAATTACAACCACAACTAGAGAAATATTTACCGGAGGCCAAAAATATCTACATCGCAACGGCGCTGATTAAAAACTATGGATACAAGTTTATAGAAGAGCGGCTTTCCACCACAGCTAAACGCTATTATTTGATCGGGTTAAATCTTCCCTCGGATGCTTCCGTTTTCGAGCAAATGCTGCATGTGTCCCCTGAACGGGGATATTCACGGATTTTTAACGGCGGACAAACTTTTCATCCTAAAGTGTACCTAATCGAACGGCTTTCAGGGAAATGGATTGCGTTTATCGGTTCTGCCAATACTACGAATGGCGGTCTGCGTGCAAATGTCGAAATGTCTCTGGCTACAGAAGACCAAGCGATGTGTATTTCGTTGTATGGTTGGTTTATGGATTTGTCAAAGCATGCGGGTGAATTAACTCCGGCTTTTGTAGCCGCATGGAAAAAGACAACCTCCCGCATCCGGCAACGACAATCCGCAAATAATGCGGACTTAGTGGATGCCCGATCTTTACTTAAAAAGCAATTAAAATCTGCAACAATAACAGTTACCGCGAGTCAATTCTTTCGTTCCAGTGACTACGATGCTTTCAGCGAAACTTATTGGACGGACTCATCTGATACGGCGGACGCTTTGCGGCGGAAAGTCTGGTTCAGACTGGCTGAACTCGACCAGCGGGTTTACCCGCAGTTCGCGCAATACGGGTTGGATGAATTGAGCACCCATTACTGGAAGCAAAACCGAATCTCACACTACCAGCATCGTAAAGGCTTTAATAATACTTACCTCAAATCCATTTGGCTCCACTATGGCTATCCCAATCGCTCGGCGCAAAAAGATTTTACCGCACATCCCAGGATGCAGGTCATTCTACATCATAACGATGTAGGCATTTGGTTGGTGGTTGGCACAGAAAATATGAGTCTCGGCGAACGCCGCCGTTTTAAAGAGAATTTACAGCAAAACCCGAGCTTTGCAAGTTTAGTTTACCGGGTAATGATGGATTTAGGCGGTGCTTACTGGTTAGGCATTAACGGTAAACCTGCTATCCATTTAAGTCGTTATGACACCGAAGAAAAGTTAACTGAGACCTTACTTTCGGAACAATCTCACCACTATTACATCATTGGACGTGACTACCTGCCAGATGATCCTAATCTAAGCGACGAAAACATATCCGAAACTGTATTACTGGAGTTTCAGCGATTATACCCGGTTTATTTATTATTTAAAAACGGTAAACTGTGATAGCCCGGCTCAAGACCGGGCTATTGACTGCATTACATGGAGGCTAAACCTTTCAGTCTTTCGCTTAGCTCAGTTAGCCCCGCCTTTTTCAAAAACTCATCGTAGCGAAATGTGCCGCACGAGTGCGAATAACAAAAGAGTGCGCGAGGAAGCAAAGCGAACGCCGAATTGTATCCAACGGATTCAGAAAACTTTATTGCACAATTATAAAATACTAACCGGTTTACGCAACCGTGGCAGCCAGCTATTCAGCAAACTATATTTAATGGAACTCGGCTTTAATTTTCATCACATTACAGGTGTCACTGAAAAAGATGGGACAGTTCTATATTACTGCTTTAACCAGGGTTACACACTTTCCGGTGCGCAGGTCATCTTATTACCGGAAACACTATCCTGATAGCTCCTTTATTTTGAGCCGGACTGATTCAGTCCGGCTTACCTTAATTTAGTAATTTTGGTAAATTCATCAACTCAATCGTACCCATATACTTAAATGATAGAAAAATTAAAAACCCTTTTTAAGAGAAAAGAAACAACAATTTGGGATTTGCCGGTTGCAAATAAGGAAAAAATCGATGACAAGATCGCAGATTTTATAATAAGCCAGGCTGACAAAGCATTAGCCTATTCGCTTGACGTAGCTGATAAAACCACGAACAGGGCTTATGCGGTTATTTTAATAATGACCCCGATAACATCTACTGCCATCAGCCTGCTGGTAAAGGAAATCACAGAAAAGCAGCAAATACGTAATCCATATAAAATTGGCCTCTATGAGTTTTTGACCATCTTATGTGTGTCTGCGCTCATTTTGTTATTAACGATTGTGCTGCCACGGTTGACCATGGGTAGCGGCAGGGAGCCTAAGAATATAGCTCATGATCACATGCTGCAAAACGAAAATTCCTTCAAGCGAAATCTTTTGCTGATTAAATTAAATGAAATAAAAAATCTTCAATACAAAATTTCTTATAACGATGAGCTGAATGACAAAAGGGTATTCCGCTTTAAACTATCGCTGTTAATCATTTGCATCGGATTTCTCGGCGGTGCGATAATTTACGCTATGCTTGAATAATTACAGGAAACTCGGTTGTGGATGGTTTCGGCTGGTCAACCGGGGTTGTCGGGTAATCGCTGGGATCGGGAAATAATTCGCAAGCCATAATGTTAATTTTATACAACCTAAAATAACACAATTTAAACAGTAAAAACAATTGAAAAATTTACCTAAAGCCTATACGAAAACAACAGTCTCAGAATTAGACTCAATAGCACTGCTGGAATACTTGTTAGATAAAAATTTTATAAAACCCCATATTGCAAAATACGATAAGGTACCCAATCACGACGGTAGAATAGAGGTAACGAACGCAACTCAAAATTTTCTCGGTGAATTTTCTGTACAGGTAAAAACTATAAATAAAGATTGGGGACTTACCTTTTATTTTGAGCAAGAATTTTTAAGCTATTGTAAATATTGTTTGTTACCAATTTTGGTTTTTTTGGGGGATAAAGCCAATGACCGCGTTTATTGGCGCTACATCAGCCCTTCGGATATGATCGAATTAGGCAAGCAGCAATCCACATCAGTCATTGTCCGCTTTGATAAAAACCATGTCATTTCAAGAACTCAAAAAGACTATTTGGAGGCCTGGAATACTATTTTAAAAGCAGAACGGGAAAGCAAGATTAATCGGGACTCCGAAAGAAAGGAAGCGGAAAAACTTAAAAAGCAACTTCTTCTTTTAAAGAAGCTAAAAGACCATTCTTATCAGAAACGCGATAGTTCATTCATCGCCATTCACCGATTTTTGGACTATTATAACGGGCTTTTAGATATAGAATTCAGAACGATTAAAGAGATATTTTATCCTGATATCTGGAAAATCGGTATCGCGATAGAGGAATATCATAACAACCGGTTGCAATTCATCAAGTATCCGGTTCCCCATAACACTAACGACACGCTGATCAAGATCGTAAAAACGGATAATAAGGATCGCATTTTAGAACTTGCTTCCAGTTATATTGGTTATCATAAAAACAATCCTATTAAGTCCGGGAGCAATCAATTGGCACATGATCTAATAGGCACAGACATCGACCGGGCCTTAGATCAGAAATACCTGGAGATTAACCACCCGACCATTGCGCGGGAAATGCTCATTCAGTTTGTCGATGATTTTTACCTGGCGCTTGGCTTAAAACCTGGCCTGGCTAAATACAATATTGACGCAGTTGAAACAGCGCTCAATGTACATGTTGGGATATTATACGAAGAACTGCATATTATCGCTGAAAAGAATTTGTATAATCCTGCCAAATTGGAACATATATGGAGTACCAATTACGAAGATCTTTCCCCTTTTTTAGATAAGTCCCGCACACGACTAAAAAACAAAGAAGCCATAAATTATAACTATCAAATTTATAGCGATTATTATGACATACCTTATATTGTTAATTTGCTATGGAGTTTAAAATCGAATGGTTTTACCACTATAGATAGATTATATCATGTTAAACATGTGTATGGTAAAAGGCCGGTTATCGCTCAGGCACTGTCAGATGAAAAGGTAAAAGAAGATCTGGAAACTTTTTTCGGTAATTTACATGCCATTTACGATTATACGATCCAATGGTTTTTCCCTGACCTTTATCCGGACTTACATTATTTCCAAGAATTTCAAAAAGAAATCATTCTATGGGGACGGAATTTGACGCCAAGTTTCGAGCGTGATGGACGTATTGAAGTCAACATTATTAAATTAAATGATATGGGAGCAGGAACAGCAGGGGGCATCGAATTCATACATGCCAATACCCATCACGACCCGTCGCTGAACAAACAGTTCTTTTTGCAATTCAATCACGAACCGATAATGATCGGTAACATGCCTTATCAAAGACTTTCGGTTTCGACGAGAAGCCTGAATATAATCAGTAAAAAAATGCCACTATACAACGCTGTTTATGAAATGCTGAAAGCGAAAATCACAGATTATATAAAAAATAAACCCTAAGCTATCTTGGTCCAGATTTTATCGATTTACGTCCTTTTTAGAATCAAACACCTTTATTCAATATAGGGACTGAGGGTGTCATTCGCCGTAAATATGATTAAGTTTTTACAGCAACGGGTGAGGGCAACATAGAGATGTTTAGGACAGGTAAACTTGTGCGCATCGATTATTACTACCGTATCGAATTCCAGCCCTTTGGTTAATAGCGTGGTGCCGATACATTTACCCAGCACTTTACGGCCAACCCGCCGGATAATATTTCGGTTGTGTTTCATGGCTTCGTAAACGCTGGAATTCTCGGCTGCGGCTGATTTCAGAGCTGAACGAAAACTATTGAATACTTCGTCGCGTTTATTCTTGATTTTTAGCGTCTTCTTTATCTCCAGCAAAATAGACGACAGAGTATTAGCGTTAGGCTCCGTGAAAAAGCTATCAAATAAAGCCTGTATCTTGGCGGATGCCAATTTATCTTCCTCTTTGGTTTTCTTAACCCAAGTGGTTTCCTTTACCCACAGATTTAGATTTGACGGGGCAAAAAATTTCTCCAAAACGTCGGTTTTCAACCGTTTGATTTTTTTATGTATACGAGGCATGCCGGTGATTAACTGGTCAGCATTTCTGGAAAGCGTGTAAAATGTTTTATCGTCAATTGCTTCAAGTAAGGTTAAAGCACCTGCAAAATCGATTCGGCTTTTGATTGTCGAACGGTGGTTGATATCGCCTTGGCTTATAATTGCACCTGCTTTATTGGCTTCACCGTATTCCGGGATCAGCAGTAGTAAGCTCTCAAAGTCGGGGTTGTTCTTCCGGTTGGTGACGATATTACTTAGGTTCTTAATATATTCCTTCCCGGCTTTAATAATACCGCCCTCGGGAACAGGCATTACAAATAAGCCAATGTCCTTATTAGTGATTAACTTGATAGGTTGACGGCCAAGTAAGTTGGCTCGCGTCTCTTTAAGGGTATCGCCAAGGCCTTGGTTGCCGCTATTATACCAGCGATAAGGCGTTTCCAGATCGGGAAATTTTGTAAACTCCTGCAAATCATTTTCCATGGCCACTGACGCGCCGTTAAAATCAAAAATCCCCTGTAAAGGATCGCCCAATATGTGGGTTGGAAGCGCTCCGGCAAGTACCATGATCATTTCGTGTTGTGACTTTGAGCAATCTTGGTATTCATCGACAAAAAGTCCTTTGTAAGTAGCCCGTATAACTTGTTTCACTATTGATGATGCAAAGATTTTGGTCGCCTTTTCAATAATAAAAGGGTGATATGCTTTCCCGTCATCCTGCTCAGGGATATCATTACCGGCATAAAAGGCCAGCACAAATTTTTGGATGAAACCGCTGATCGTTTCCAACGCATAGGCGTCATTTGGAATATCGCTATTTTTAATTTTTTCGCGGATAGATGCGATACCAGCGTGGGTATGTGTCAGAATAAGCTGGCGGCCTGTCGTATATTTTAAACATTCCACGATGGTATGCGTCTTGCCATAACCGGCTGGAGCAATCAAAAAGGTTTTGTTCCCATCTACAAATTCCTGTAGTCCCATCAGTTATCGATCCAGTTAGATAAAGTTGTCAATGTTTTTTTAAGATGTGTTGTGTCAGCCATTGCCTCAAAATGGTTAAAGATCACATCACCGAGAAATTCGCCGAGATCAACTCGTTTAAACCATTCTTTATTCTTAGTGATGGACACGAAAGAAATTGCAGATCTTAAATCCGGATGGTCAACTTGTAACCAACCTTGATCGAATTTAAATCCGTTTGGCAGTTTTTCTTTTACAGCACTTTCGATGGCTTTTATATCATTTTTTTTATGCGTCTTCTGTGCGAAGTCAATAAGATCCTGTACACCTTTCCAAGGCAAATCTTTAAAGACCTGCGTTTCAATGCAGTTTGAGTCTTCACAGTCGAAAATCAAAATTCCTTGTCGCAATAATTCTTGTTTTCGACCATTTACCTCTGTATTATCGGAATCACACAACAGAGCGGTTCCCATGTCGGCACCGGCGATAGCTTGGATCCGGTCAATCAATGAATTTCCTGTGCCATCGACATACGCGCAATCTTTAAAGGACATCGGTTTTTTTCCTTGCTTTTTCCGGTACTTATCCAATGCTCGGCAGATTCCGATCTCCGTTGCCCCCTCACAAACAATAATCTTTTTTGCAAAAAAAGCTTCTGGGCATGCGCGCACAGCTTTAGTAAGAGATTCATACGTATAATTCAAAGACTTTCCTTCTATGAGTGCCAAATCTTTATCTTTCAAAATCAAGCAAAGTGGCTCGGCCCCCAGTTCGGTGATGGCATCCCGCGAATGTGTTGTTAAAAATACTTGACCACCCACATTTTCTTTTAGGACGCGTACCAGATGTCTGATCCGGTCAGGCTCCAAGCCTTGCTCGACCTCATCAACTAACATCATACCGCCGTTTTTTACCAGAGCAAGTTGAATCGCCAAGGAGATCAATCGTTTTGAACCTTTGCCCTTTAGGCGAAAAGGGATGAGTTCTTCATGTAAACTGATGCGCGCATCTTTGATAGAAAGTTCTTTAAAATCCAGCGTGTTTCCGCTGTTCAATATATTAAGGCCCAGGGCAGCCGCCTGCATAGCAACGATACCTGTCACTTCTTGTAATTCACTGAAAGTGTGCTTATCGATATGTACCTTGGCAGCTCTCATTGAACGGATAATGACATTCTTTTCTTCAGGCTCGCTCTTTTTGTCCATTGCCTTAAGCAAAGCGTATAAAGGGTTCCCTTTGTTCCACGAAAAATGCCTGTCGACGTGGTCGGCGATAAGACAGCAATTTAATAATTCTCTTTCGGATGCATTTACCGGAATATCTTCCTGTTCCCTTGAATTGGTTAAGGTCCATTTAGGCTCTAAGTCTTCATCTACCTGAAGCTTGATCGTTATTAGGTGCTCTAAACCCGCATTAGCCTCGTCATCAGTGAGGTCATCTGAAATTGCCTTTGTTGTCAGGTCAAAACCTCTTAGGTGCATCCCGAACCTGTTGGCATTTATCAGCTTATCAGGCAAATCGATTAGAGAGGCCAGTATCTCAATGGATCTGGTATGATCGCAATTGTAAAAATCTGTATCATGAAAGGCCAAGTTCCAGACCGGGGATAAAACTGCTGAAATTGCTTCTAAGATCGTTGTTTTTCCACTGTCACCACGGCCTATAAAGCAAACCAAGTTTGAAGCAGGATCAAAGTTTAGCACTAAGTTTTCAATGCTCCGATAATTCTTAATCTCTAATTGTACTAGTTTGGCCATATGGACAGGTCTGATTGGTAATCAAATATAAACTAAAAGCGGCCGGTTATTACATAAGTACTCTTTTTCAATAAATGTTCCTTTTAATGTAACTTTGGGATCAGCACAATGTGAATAATGGACCAAAAAACGCTTCAAGAAAAATTTAATGAATTAATAGCACTGCCTGCAGAAACTGAAACCGTTGAATTTAAGGAAGCTAAGAATACGTATGATTTTACCAAGCTGGGTAAATATTTCTCTGCGCTTGCTAATGAAGCAAATCTCAATAACCGGCCGGATGCCTGGTTTGTAATGGGCGTGAAGAATAACCATACGGTTGTTGGAACGGCATTCAGGCCTAATCGTAAAGACCTGGACAATATCAAAGGTGAAATTGCTAATAAGACGATAAACAGGATAACTTTTAAAGAAGTCCATGAATTGCTGCTACCGGAAGGTCGGGTGCTTTTATTTCAAATACCCGCTGCACCAAAAGGACTACCGGTTAGTTTTGACGGACATTATTATGGACGGGATGGTGAGGAACTGGTTCCGCTGAATTTGGAAGAAATTGAAAGAATCCGGACACAGCGGAGTGGTGAAGATTGGAGTGCCGGTATTGTCAAAGAAGCAACAATTGATGACCTTGACCCGGAGGCTATCAGAGTAGCACGGGAGAACTACAGAAGCAAGTTTTTAGATAAGGCAGACGAAATCGATAGCTGGACCGATGTTGCCTTTTTGAACAAGGCCAAAATAACGATTAAGGATAAGATTACCAGGACAGCGTTGATATTGTTGGGACGTGAAGAAGCCGAACACTTTTTGAGTCCTTCAGAAATCAAGATCAGGTGGGTACTGAAAGATGTCCATAATACCGATAAGGATTACGAAATATTCAGTTGTCCGTTGTTGCTTGCGGTAGATAAGGTATACGCCAAGATCAGAAATCTAAAGTACCGGTATATTACCGAAAGTACTTTATTTCCGGAAGAGACCTTAAGATACGAGCCATATAGCATAAGGGAAGCATTAAATAATTGTATCGCCCACCAGGATTACACGGTAGGCGGACGGATCAATGTGGTCGAGATCGAAGACGAAGCTTTAATATTCACCAATTACGGTTCCTTTATACCTGGTTCGGTAGAGCGTGTTGTTAAAGATGATGCGCCAGAAGAGCATTATAGAAATAAGTTTCTGGCTACTGCCATGTTCAATTTAAAGATGGTCGACACCGCCGGTGGTGGAATTAAGAAGATATTCAACTTTCAGAGGCAGCGGCTATTTCCATTACCTGACTATGACTTGACTGGTGGAAAAGTGAAAGTGTCTTTAGCTGGCAAAGTATTGGATATGGATTTTGCCCGGGTATTGGCGAAGCACAAAGAATTGACGCTGGATGAGATCATTCTTTTGGATAAGGTACAAAAGAAGAAGAAGCTTACAACAGTAGAGGAGAAACATCTCCGGATGAAGAAGCTGATCGAGGGGAGGAAGCCTAATTATTATATTTCTCTTAATGTGGCCAGTCAGACAGGGCAGAAAGCTGAATACACAAAGAACAGAGCTTTAGATAAAGCTTATTATATCGATCTGATAAAGAAGTCCATTGATCAGCACGGACATTTAGAGCGGAAAGATATCGATGAGTTGTTATGGAACAAGTTACCAGACTGGATGGACGACCATCAGAAAAAGGTTAAGATCAATAACCTTTTGTCAGAGATGAGGAAGAAGAACCTTATCAGAAACGAAGGAAGTGATTCTAAACCTCATTGGAAGTTGGAGAAACAGTATGAGAAAGAATAGCTGTTGTAAACAGAATACTCTAATTAAGGAGAATTAAGAGAAGAAGTAGAATAGCTGTTGTAAACAGAATACTCTAATTAAAGAGAATTAAGAGAAGAAGTAATTAGAGATTAATTAGAGATAAAAGCAGTTCTAAGTATAATTAGCAAGATTATTAATTAGAGTTAATTAGAGATATAGAGGAAAGGACACTTAAAGAATTACGGTAACAATTATGGAGCAGGTGCACAAACAGGACAAAATGCAACATTGTTTTTGTACGATCCATAGGAATGATAATCAATCAGGGGTACAGTAGGATGGTCATGACCAACAATATAAGTTCCACTAACGCTTTGCTCTATAATAATGCTGTAGTTAGAGAAGATCTGATTAAGCCTTGCATCCAAGTCGCCACTCGAACATCGAATACGTTCATGCAGCCCTTTTAATTCAAAGTCCTCAATTTGATCTAAAGGAATACTACAATGAAAAATCGTTGGTATACCAATGGTTTTTAAATAGTCCTTGATAAAAGATGCCACGTTCTGCGCAAGGGACAAAAGCAACTCGCTCCCATAAATTAAGTAATGCGGAGCACCATCAATAAAGTCATCCTTATCCAAAATAAAATAAATGAATCGGTCAGTCTGACCTTTGTAGGTATCTAAAACGTGTTGAACATCGTAGGGCCTAGTGTAAGGAATACTTCGGAGCAATTCCTCAAAACGTTTAACAGACTTGTCAAAGTCCGCCGGAACAAACCCATTGACATAATATGAATTTACATCTATTGGTCTCCCTGCATGATAACACATCAGGTAATCATAATTTCCCCTAAGCCAGGTTACAAAGTCCTGAGCAGGTATATTTTTTTTGATAAATTGAAGCTGTTTCCAGCTTAGGGTTTCTTTTGCAAATATTTTCATTCCGGATTAGCTATCTTTCCCGATAAGTTGATCATAAGTCATGTTATTATCTTTGGCAATCTGTTCAAGGTTCGCCCGTTCATCGTCAGCTAAAATCCGAATAAAATCAAAAGTCCCGCTTTGGAAATAAGGAGTAAGTACAATATAATCTTGTTTTAAAATAGCGCTTGCCAAAGTTCTAATAATATCCTCGGCAAACGCGATCAATTCATAGCAAGCGGTAAAATTTAATGTGGTTTCTATAGTATCAAAGGGCTGACTTTCTGTATGCGCATAAAATTTGTTCCTTAACCGGTTGATTTCCAGAATAGATTCTTGCAATAAATCCCCCGTTTCTTGCCATGCCTTTAAAATATCGGTGTTAAATTTAAGCGACCGAAAATCTCCGGCCGGCCCGATCTTTCGGAGTAACTTGATCAAATTGAATTTTTGGTTCTCTGAATCACTAAATAGCTTTGACAATTCAATAATCAATAGCCGCCATAAAGACCATTTTATAAAAATTAAATGGCGGTTCCGGTTAATATAACTTCGTTCATCGGATGTTTCCGGGTTTTCAAAATAGTGTGCAAACTTTAATACTTCCTTAGTAATGACCAGGATTTGCCATCGCATTTCCAAGTCGACTTTAAGCTGGTCTTTTTTTGAGGGCATCAGGATATTTTTAACCAAATGTAATGTATTCCGAGTGGTTTTGAGGTTATAAAATATTGGAATTTAAAGGATTACGACATAGGATCGAGTCCCGTCTAATTTTGTAAATTAACGATGCCATATCTCAAATTATCTCAAAGTTTTTATATTTGTATTGTCATTCAGGCAGCGTACCAAAGTGAGTACCAGCGAAATTGAGTAGTTGATAACTGATTGTAAATCAACATAAAAAACAACAGGGTTCGGGGACAGTAACTCCCACCAAAAGGGATACTTTAATTCC
>Ga0070659_100000321_pt1 | contig 36731 bp, 68 predicted proteins | sample KBSC23metaG_FD_64666 | JGI IMG/M metagenome (GOLD analysis project Ga0070659, IMG submission 64666) | Corn rhizosphere microbial communities from Kellogg Biological Station, Michigan, USA - KBS C2-3 metaG | ecosystem: Host-associated > Plants > Roots > Rhizosphere > Soil ... | reverse complement strand
CCTGCAGCATGCGCCACGCAGGCGTGACCTGCCGACGCTGAAGGCCCAGGAGAGCCAGCAGGCGGTCCCGAGCAGACCGCAGGGCTTTGCCGATGTTCATTGCGTCTCCTTGTTGCAGACCAAGGTCCACAGCGGATGCTTGTTGGGGTCATGCACCCACTGACCTCCGTGGGCACATGGCTTGGTCTCCGGCTCAGGCGCGACCACAGGAGCCTGCTGTTGGACTGCCGCGATCCGACCCGCCGCCTGCATGGTCAGCCCGATCACGATGAACACGGCAGCCGGTGCGAAGTTGGCGCGCATGTTAGGACCCGGCAGCCGTCGGGACTCGCAAGGCCTCGGCAATCTCTTCCGGGCTGATCGTCTTCGACGACGGCTCGAACATGATCGCTGCCTTGAGCTCGAACAGGTAGACGATGGGCGTCTGGCCGATCTTGACCTGGTTCGCGACCTTGGCCTCGGCGTCCTCCCAGGTGTCGGCCTGGAGGCGCTCGAACTTGTTGCCCCGCAGGACCACGAACTGCGGCGGCGGGGTACGCGGGATTGAGCGAGCCCGGACCTGCGTCTCCTCGTCGACATCAGGTGTCTGCGAGTCGACGAAGTCCTCGATGGGAGGAATCAGGTTGGGGTCGGTAGCGGTGTTCATCAGTTGTTCTCCGGTTCAGGATCAGGTTGTTCCTTGGGCGCCACGTGGGCTACCCAGTAGCGGGCGATCAGGTCGGCGCCCATCCCTTGGCCGGGACGGACACCAAGCGCATCGCGCACCTCCTTCAGCTTGTCTTCGGGGGTCGGGCGGCCCAGCGAGGTCCACCAGTCCATGGCTTGCTTGATCTGGTCAAGCGTTGGCCTCGGCGCCTGCCACAGAGGCTTCTTGTCAGACATGGTCTCTCCTAGACGATGTGGATCATGTAGTAGCTCTTGGCGTACTCCATGAGCTTGTGGGCGTGATCGAGGTGGGCTTCCAGCTCAGCGAGCTCCCGGTGGAGCAGCTCCTCCTTGTCCAGCGGGTGGCCCTTCGCTCCGTTCTCGCCGAGATGGCAGACCTTGCCGAAGTCCTTCTCGTAGGCCTTGGTCTGGATGCGGATCTCGCAGCGCCGGGCTCGCGCATGCGCCTGATTGACCTCGCAGGTGTTGAGGGCCAGGCGTGCGATCGCGATCTCGCGGCTGCGCGACTTCTGGAGGTCGCAGTCGATCTTACGACCCTCAAGGTCTTTGGGTTGTTCGATGGAGCTCATTGCAGTGGGGTCTCCGGAGGCTTGGGCGGCACGTAGTCGTCATCGTCGTCCTCATCACCGCGGCGGGGCGGCGGGGTCAGGGGCGGCGGACGGCGACCAGGTGCCTGGATGGGTTGCGGGGCGGGCATGGTTCAGGCTTGCGAGCCACCCACCGGGAGCGGGCCTTGCGTGATCTGGTGGAAGGCCTTGTCGGTCGTCCAGATCGCGTCGACCTTCTTGCCGTTGAGTTCGCCGGAGAACTCGTGCATGTCCTCGTGGCCTTCCGCCTTCTGACAGTGCAGGGTCACCGTTGCGGAGGCGTCAAGAACACTGGCACACGTACCCGCCGGCGTCGGCGTGTCGGTGGCGTTGGTGCTGGGGTTGGACATGGTGGTTCCTTTGGTGCAACAAGGACCGTCGGCACGCCATTGCGGCTCTTGGGTCCTCGAGTGGATGGAGAGAAGGCGCTCAGCTCACCGACAACGGCGAACCGAGAGCCGCAGAACTTGGAGACCGCATCGGCGACAAGTTCGACGGCCTCGTTAGGGTCGTCGACGTCAGCCACTGCGATCCGAAGCGCGACGGTGATCTCAGGCATCGTCTTTGTCGGAGTCCTTTCTGCCGAAGGCGAGTTCGGAGGCCATGCAGATCAGCACGCCCCCGCCGACGCAGAGAACGGGGTTGAAACCCGGCAAGACCTTCAGGTACTGAAGGCCTGCCACGAGAGCTCCGAGGATGACGCCTCGGAGCATGCCGCGGGTTGTTGCGCTACCCACCTTGCGGCTCCTCTTCGTCGTCCGACGTCATGCCGACGGAGGCCGGCAGCGAAGGGTTGTCCGGGTCGTTGGCCTTGCGCCAGACCAGTTGGCCCGAGCAGCCGGTCGGGACCTTGACGTAGCCGTTGCGGTACATCTCCATGTCCGCCCTGCGTTCGGCCTCGTCACCCTGCTGGACCTTGTGGATCAACGCGTAGATGCCGAGGAAGGTGGCGCCGATGATGGCGATGAATACGAGTCCCATCAGTGGGTTCTCCAGTAGTAGATGGCGGCCGCGACAAGGATCGTCACGTACCACCGGCGCGCGAGAAGTCGCGCAATGGCCGACACCAGCAGGCACACGGCGATGCCTACGATGACCAGGGCCCACAGGGCCGTTCCGACTGGACCGATGAAGGCCAGGGCCCGTTTGGAGAACCCTGGCCGTCGCCAGCTCGCGGTGTGCTCAGCTGGCTTGTTCATCAGTCGATGCCTCCCTCGTCATCGACCAGCAGCACGCTCTCGTCCTGCATGGCCGCCGGGACTTCCGGAGGTGTTTGCTGACCGGTCCGTGCGATCGGCTCGTCGGCCAGCGTGATGTCCGCGTGGTCCGGGACATGGCAGCGGACGTTGAAGACCGTTGCCAAGTTGGTCACGCCGTCCGGCACCTGGTACTCGCCCTTCGGCGTGTAGTACACGTTCTCGGACGATCGGAACGTGCCAGGGCTCAGGTAGGACATGGTGACCAGGTGCCCGCTCATCAGCTGGTACTGGTGCCCGTTGCGGAGTTCACCGTCGAACGCCGGAACAGGCGCGTCCAACGGGATCTCCCACAGCTCCAGCTTGCGGAGGATCCGGTAAGCCTTGTCCGACGGATGGTTCGGCGAGCCGTCGCGGTACCAGCGCACCATCGAGTTCTGGCTGTAGAACAAGGGTCGCTGGAGGCTGTCCGTGTCCGAGTGAGCGAACAGCTGGGTCTTGTGGCCGTCCTGCCGCAGGTACCAGCCGCCGTGGAACAGACCGAACACCTCGTGCTTCACGTCCAAGACGTGCGGATGGTCCTCGATGGTCTCGAACGCGTGCGGCTGATCAGCCGGTGCTTCCGGCGTCGTCGACCGCTCCTGACAGAGGCCGCACTCGTCGTAGATGCCCTGGGTCTCGTTGCAGACCCAGCGCGGGAACGGCGTGTCGACGTCGATGAGTTTGAACGCCACCGTCTGCCCGTTGAACAGCTTGTAGAACTGCTGCTCCTTGAGCTGACCTTCCCACGGCTTCACGCTGGACAACTGGTTCACGTGTACCTTTGGCTCTACCGATGGGGTCAAGCCAGACAGGTTGTAGAACTCCATGTTGGCTTCACGGCGCACGTTCATCTCCTCGATGCCGCCTTCGGCGATGCCGTTGCCGGTGTAGCGGATGTTGTTCTCGCGGCCCACGAAAATGAAACCCGAGCCGTCGTCCGGGATCGACATCATCTGGACGGCACGGTTGGACCGCAGCTGGTACCACTTGTTGTCCGCGAGGAAGACCGAGTTCGGCACCGAGTCTGCTGCCTTCTCCCACTCCACCGGCGGTGCCTCGGCAGTAGTCCGCAGATGGGACGTGACGTAGCGGTCACCGACGCGGCCGATCGGCTTGGTCTTGACCAGCGCCTCCTGGGCAGAGGCCGGCAGCGCCTGGTCGCCCATCACGTCGGACAGGCCGTCGTAGAGCACGACGAGGTTGGACGCGTCGTTGCCCGTCGCTTCCGTGCCTTCGGCGTGGAAGAACAGGCCGTTGTCGCCGCGGAACGGCGCGCCCCACTGGTTCGGCATCGTGCACCAGTTGACCAGCACCTTGATGCCTTGCTTGTTCAGGTAGACCTTGCCCTCTTCGAGGTTGCCTTCCAGCTCGTCCGGCAGCTCCTGGGAGTAGCCGATGAGGGACGCGAGGTCCATGCCAGTCCGGCGCTCGCCGAGGCCCGTGAAGCACTCGCCCTCGTTGTTGTACGAGTAGCCAGCGTCCGAGGTCCACGGGAACTGCGGAGCAGCCTGACCGGCCGAGGCCGCACGGAGGACCACGCGCTTGCCGACGGTCGTCACGTAGATGGCGCCGTTGCAAAGCTCGAGGCCCTTGGTCGTCTCGACCACAGGTGCAGGCAACTGCTCGTCGTCCTCGAGGATCAGCGCGTCGCTGTCGAGCGCGAACGAGGTATCATCGGCAGCGCCATCACCGCCGTCGTCGCTGAGGTCGTCCATCTGCTCGTCGTCGACCACGCGCACCAGCTTGTCGCCACCAGGGACCGTCCCGTAGCCTTCAGGGATCGGCATGCCAGGCCGCCAGTAGAGGACTTCATCGGCGATCTCCTCGTGGCGTTCCAGCGTGGCCAACGGGATCCCTTCGTTCTCGGCGTTGATACGCCGATCGTTGCGAGTCTCGAGCCAGCCACCGGTACGTTGGCTTTCCGGCGGATGGTACGTCTCCTTGCCGTCGCGGTCGATGTGGGTGAATCCGTAGCGGGCCTTGTGGGCCTCGACTGCCTTGTCGAGCTCGGCGACGAAACGGTCGCCACCATCGGCACCCGGCACGAGAGTGCCGCAGAACATGTCCTGGTCGCCCGTCTGGAGCGGGAAGGCTTGGGCGACCAGCATGAACAGGGCACGCATGTACTCCGACGAGTCGAGCTCGCCGCGGAGCAGGCGTTGACCGAGCAGCAGCGTGTCGGTCACTGCCAGGGCGAATGCGCTCTCGCGCGCCTGGCGGAGGAAGGTGTCGCGCTTTTCTTGCACGACTTTCATTTGGCTCATTGGGGTTCTCCTGTGTGAGCGTTGTTTGGTTCAGGGTTACTCGAAGAAGGGATCGTTGTTGATGTCGTCCTCCTCGACGTCTTTGGGATTGTCCCAGTTGATGCCGATGCGTTGGTAGGCCTCGCACGTCGCCTCGAGCTTGCCCCTCATGAGGCCTTCGCGGAAGGGCAGGAAGAGCCTGATGTGATCTCGCTGCTGGCTCACCTGGAGAGTGCGCGGATCGCAGACTGAGTAGGCCAGCGGAAGGCTCTCGATGAGCTGCTCCACGATCTCCTTGGCGTTGTCCTCGAAGATGGCGTCGTGCATCGACGGGTAGCCGACGCTCCAGGACAGACCAGCGATCGTCACGCCGGAGAAGCCGCCTTGGCGTGCAAGGTACTCCGTGTTGCCGACCAGCGGATCCAGCGAGTCCAGCTCGAGCAACGTGGTCACGTGAAGCACGTCCAGCTCTTCGGCGATCTTGATCGCCTTGGCCCGCATGGCCTCTTCGCGCTTGGCCTCGTCCTCGATGAGCTGCGCCGTGTGGCGATCCAGGCGCACCGCCGTCGCCCCGTTGCCGGGATCGGTGATCCCGACGAAGCCAAGGACGCGGAGGACCGAGACCATGGTAGCCGAGTCCGGCCAGAAGACGCGGTTCTCCAGAAGGTCTTCAGTGACGCGGAAGAACGCGCGCTGGATCGACGTGGTGTCGGCCTCGCTCAGGTGTAGGAACTGCGGGCGCTCAGACACCGCTGTTCTCCTTCGGCCCTTCGGTGCCGCCGTTGGCGGGCGTCGTCGCCGACTTGGCGCCCATGCTCTCGTCGCCCTTCTGGCCTTCCTTGGCGCCGGCGAGGATGGTCTCCAGCGACTTGGCCTTCGCGTTCGCGTGGCGCTTCATGCCGGCCGCACGCGCTTCCTCGCTCGTGAACTGGTGCGCGTTGCCCGAGGCATGGGCGGCGCGGCCACCCTGGCTGGCGATCTCACGCTGGCGCTCGCGGTCCATGCCGGCGAAGCCACGACCGGCGAACTTGGTGCCGCTGGGGTTGAAGGGTTGGTTCATCATGTACTCCTGGTGGTTGTGGTAAGGGAACGGGAAAGGGTCAGAGGATGGCGAAGGGCTTCTGGTCTTCCAGCAACTCCTCGAAGGCACGCTGATGTGCCTCGTGTTCGGCAGCTTCGCGGCGGACGCGTTCGTCACGTTCGGCGCGGAGCTGGGCAGTGCGGGCGAAGCCCATTGCGTTCACACGCTGGATCGCGTCAGCGGTCATGTGGAACGGGTTGACGTGTTTGTTCTGCATGGTGACTCCCAAGGTTCTACTCAAGGTCAGTGGGGTCAGGTGGATGCGTACAGTTTATTTACTGTCCGCGCCCGCCTGGGTTCAGTACTCGCGGCGCTCGACTTCGCAGTGCTCGTCGAAGTCGAAGTCGATGTTCTCCAGCTGGTCGTTGTGCTCCGGCGCCGGGCTGTCGTCTTCGTCGTCGAGCTTCGAATCGTCTTCGTCGTCGAATTTTGAGTCGTCCGACTCCTCGCCGTTGCCAGGTGCTCTGTATCGCAACGGATGGTTGGGCTGGTGAATCACGTCCCAGCGGTCGTAGTCGATGGCCATGTTAGGGCTCCAGGTAGAACCCGTCGCGGCCACCGCCGTTGGACAGGTCCATGAGGTAGAGATCAGCGTCAGCGGTGAGCACGTACCACCACATGAAGCTGACGCGTTGGATGGCTTCCACCTTGAGGCCGTGGTTGGCGAACACGATCTTGATGTCCTCAGGGTTCAGCCGGGAACGTGCGAAGGGCACTAGCTGAGGGGCTGCCACGTCTCACTCCATCGAGTCGTAGTCGAAGGCGCCCCAGTCGTGCCAGTGCCGGATGCAGGCCCGCAACGTCGCACCTTGGTACGGCGTCGTGGTCGGGTTCGCACCGTTGATGGCCATGTGCTTCGCCAGCTTCAGCATGCGCTTGGACGCCTCACGCACACGCTGGGGACGCCACACCGGCATCTGCGGATCCGACTCGGGCTCGTCGTCGCGGTCGTCTTCGCACGTCTCGATCGGGTCGTAGTCCCGATCGTCGTAGTAGAGGTCCGCCTCCTCCGCGTAGGACTTGTTGATCCGCGTCCGGCAGGCCTTGCAGGCGCGGTAGACTGGGCCGGCCGAACCCTCATCGAGGTCGCGCCAGTCACGGACGTCCGAGCCCTCGCCCTTGTGGAGGTCGCAGTAGCCGTCCTGCTCCATCATGGACTGAAGACGGACCGCCTCGGCGCACTCCGCGCAGAGCAGGTGGTACTCGCAGCCGAACGAGTCGGTCTCGCCTTGCACGCGGTAGGCCGCCCAGCGGTCCGCATGGTCGTCGCAGCGGGCCACGCCTTCAGCGACATGCTCACGCGAGCCACGCATCGACGACACCGGGCCAGCAGAGCAGTGCAGGTCTTGGTCTTCAGCGGTGATCATGGGTTATCCTTTCAGGAAAGAAACGATTAGGGATACGACCGCGACGAGCGCGACGTAGGCGAGAGGGTAGCGGACCAGCTCCCAGAACTCGCGGCGGATCTTCTTGATCTCCGCGTCGAGCTCCTCTTGGGTCGGTTCAGGCCTGGCCATCACCGGACCCGTGGGAAGATTGGACAAACGCGAGGCCGATCGCCATGTCAGCCTCGAGCCTGCACTTCAGGCTGAGCAGCGAGCTGACCGCGCGGTCGATGTTGTGGACCATGTCGATCGGCTCGTTGAGGTTGGCGGCCACCACCATCTCCGTCATGCGGACGCGGACGCAGTCAGCGACGAGCTGCACCGAGTCCTTCGAGACCGTCTTGGCCGGGATGCGTGACGCCGGCGAGACTTGCAGGGGCTTGGTCATGGGAACTTCCTCTCGAAAACGACGGTCCGACGATACAGCTTGGCTTGACCGTCATAGACCAGGTTGAGTGGCGCGACCTCCATGTAGGCCTTCAGGTCCAACGAGGCCTGCGCCGTCGCAATCCCGAAGTAGTCTTCGAGCGCGGCTCTGCGCAGGGTCCCGTAGTGATGGACCGTGAAGTCAATGAACCGGAGGCGCGCCTCCTGCGCAGCGTTGCGCTTCGGCATCTTCAATCCTTTCGGACCAGGGGTGACCAGGGCAGCTTCAACTCATGAAGCTGCGCCCAGGCACGCAGGCAGTTGGAGATCGCCAGGGGCAGCGACGACTCTCCGTCGTCGTCGCGGAGCCAGTTGCGGATGCTGCGCTCCGTGACACCCATGAGCGTCGCGAGCTCACGCTGCGTCAGCGACAACGACGTGATGATCCGTCGTGCTTCGACGGTGGTCAGCGAGGTCACTTCGTACTCGACAGTGACCACACGGCGGACGGTTGCGGTCCTAGTCATTGAAGACTCGCAGGGCCAGCATGCCGTTGGCCTGCTCGTAGCGCCGCGTGCCAGTCGGCTCGACGCTGTGAAGTACGAAGTCCTGGCGGTTGCCCAGGTCCGTCGTCAGCCGCTGGGGCCAGTGGCCAGGTGTGAGCCCAATGTCGGACGCCTCGGTGGCGCGTGTCTCCGTAGGCCACGCAGCGACCACGCTGGAGTTGCCCGTGTGGACCTGCGGCTTCGACAGGGGCCGCACGTCGTGAGTGATGGTGATGGCCACGTTGGCCTCCTACTTGGTGAATCGGGTGATGATCGCGCAGACCGCGTAGACCAACCCGATGAATGAGCACGCGACGGACACGTTGCCGTGCATCACGTCGCTGAGGAGCCCTGCCAACAACCAGAACGCGGTTGTCAGCAGGAGGAAGATGAAGATCCAGGTGTTGCGAGTCACCATTGCTGGCTCCACTCAGTAGTTCTGGTTGAAGCCTTCGACGAAGGCTTGCTGGGGCGTCGGCATGACAGCGCACACGCCCTGGTTGCGGATCGGCGGGCCCTTGAGCACGCGCTCGCAGACCCAGTAGCCTTCGGGGATCTCGTGCCACTCGCCGTCCTCGAACTGCACGCGCTTCGGCTCCGGCTTGCGCATCAGCAGGTACTCGCCAGTGTTCGCCACCTCGGCGGTGTACATGCCCGTGTCAGGCCAGTAGCAGAACATGACCTCGACCGGGTTGACCCCGAAGGTCTCGACGAGCACTGAGTGGCGAACCACGCCGACGTTGACCTGTTGATGGTCCATGTCAGACTCCTTGATCGTTGACGAGGGCAGCGCAAGCGATGCCGGCGTGCATGGGACCCATGCCAGTCTTCTCGCGGCAGTGTTCGACCGCCGCCTGCGTCTGGCCGAGGCGCATGAGGCGGCGCGCTTCGACCTTCCACAGCTCGCCGATGGGCGTCGGCTTGAACACGAACTTGGCCTCGGTGGCCACCACGACCTGGAGGTCGGAGAACGAGCCGTCGAGGACGACCTCGCCGCGCATGTACGCGTTCACCTTGGCCAGCGTCTCCTGCTGATACTTGACCAGGGCCACCGCATTGAGCTGTGCGTCCTGGTTCCAGTCGGCCACCGCGCCGTAGACGAACCAGAGCACGTGCTTCGGGTCGACGTGGCCGATGTCGTGGGTGGGTTGCTTTGCCATTACTGTTGCTCCTTGATGCGAATCGCAATGTACTGTGAGCCGCGCTTGCACGCAGGACTGCACTCACAGCGCTGAAGTTGAAGGTGGGTCGGACGCCGCAGCGACCACAGAGCCAGGCTCATCATGACAGCCGGCTCGCTGATGCGCGGCGGAGGAACCCAGAAGACCAGGTTGCTCGCCATGTGTCCTCAGTTGCCGCGGGGCAACACCTCGTCGAAGGCCACCATCTGCGCCAGCCCGTTGAAGCGCGCCGTCGGCTTCTGGCGGTGCAGGGGCGCCACCTTCAGCATTTCGTTGGCCTCATCGACCTCGATGATGGTGCCGCAGATCTGCTTGCCCTCCTTGCCCTCCATGCGCGCGACCTTGCCGACGGGCATGTATCCGATGACCTGGCCGGCCTCGAACTGCCAGGGCGTGATGCGCCAGAAGGTCTCGCACGCCATCTGGAACGCAGCCTTGGCCGACGTGCCGACCGCGATCTTGGGCGTCGGCTGAGACGCCTTGAGGCCGGTCCACTCCGCCGCCCACCAGTTGTCGCCGGTCTGGGCGATTCGGATGGAGTGGCGACCGACCAGGTCTACCTCGACGACACCATCGTCGTAGAGCATGAACGTGCAGAGGCGGGGCTCACCGTTCTTGACTACCTGGACGACCTGGTCGATGGTCTTGATGATCTTGTGTTGCATGACAGACCTTTCTAGGCTGTGAGGTTGATCAGTGCGCGAGCTTGGCAGCCCACTCCTGGATGGTTGCGATGACGGCCGACTCGTTGTTCCAGACGTCGATGTAGCGACCGTCGAAGCGCTCCGAACAGTCGGAGAAGCCGTAGCGCTCCATGATCTCGTTGCCTTGCGTGCAACGGTCGAACGGGCCGACGAAGTCGCCAACGCGGAACCACACGCCCTTGCGTTGCTCGAACACAAGGTCGATGGTGATCGACTCCCACTGGTCGTAGCGACCGACGGCGACCTTCAGTTTGCTGTCCTTGGTGTCGAACATGACAGCTTGCGCGTCGTCCGACGGCAGGGCCGACTGGGTCAGACCCTCGACCTGCAGGGCGTCGAGGACGATGGCGTGCAGTTCAGCGACCACCGGGTTGATTGTTTGCTTGCGCATGGCAGACCTTTCTAAGCAGTTGTGACGGAACGGGCAAAGCGCGCACGGCGCTTCTTCCCACAGCCTCATTTTAGCACCAAATACCACAGTTTTTGGTCCGAAAGTGAGCTATTTGGTGCCAAATCTGCCACAAAAGAAGGCAAAAGGGTACAAAAAAGGCCCTGGCAAGTGACTGGCAGGGCCTGCTCCGGGGGTCAGCCGGCGGTCTAGTTTTTGCCACCAAAGAAGGCAGTTCAGGGGTAGCTGGATGGGAGGAGCAGCGACCAGGCCGGCATCGCCATCTCTTCGAGCCAGTCAGCGACCTCGACGGCGTCAGCCGCGTCGAACTCGTAGAAGACCACGTAGCAGGACCTGCCGAGGTAGTCCTCTGCGCGAGCCTTGTACTCGCACAGCGTAGCCGCCAGGTCCGCGACCTGGGGGAGCAACAACACGGCGAGCCTCTCGACGTCCAAGCCGAGCAGTTGGCGGATCTGCTCGTACAGCTTCGGCTCACAGTTGTCCACCATGAGCCTGGTGTACGCGTCGAGGTCGGATGGGACCAGCCAGAGCTCCGTGTCAGGACCACGGCCGATCAGCAGCACGGAGCAGCTCATCGCTTCCTCTTCGACTTCTTGGACGCAGCGGTTCGCGCTTCGGTTGCAGCACGCTGCCAGCCGCGCCAGACCGCATGCTCCTTCCCACGGTCAGCCGACTTCGGAGGGCACTCGCGTCCTGCCGCAAACATGGCGCGCCCATCCGCCTCATGGTTCATGTTGCGGCTCTTCAGGATGACCCTGCGGCCCAGTGACCTGCTCATAACACCTCCTAGGACATGGACGACCTGAGCCGACCCATCAGCTTCTGCACCTGCGCCTCGGTGACACCGAGGTACTCGCGCAGGCTCAGCATGTACCTGTCGTAGTCCATCGACATCGCTGCGTCCTCGTTGTCCATCCCGAGGTACAGCGTGAACCCAGCGTCGTAGTGACCGGCCGCCGCGTGGACGAACGACTTGACCCTTGGGTCCATGCGCGGCTCCAGGGCCGCCAGCGCCTGCAGGTCGATCCGGAACGCGTTGTCGTGCTCCGGCTGGACGCTCAGGTTCAGCATGGACTCCAGCGGCACGTTCACTGCCTGGAACTGCCCGTTCTCCTTCAACAGCTTGTTCCGCTTGCCACGAGTGTGGAACTCGATGAGCTGGTGGCCCTTGTTGCGGGCCGCGGTCTTGCACACGTTCAGCGCATGCAGGTGGCTCATGTAGAAGGGGAACTGTTTCCGCAGCGCATAGATCGACGCCTCGATCAGCGCCTGCTCGATCTCCTCACGCTTCTCGCCGAAGTGCCGGTCCAGGAAGATCAGCTTCTTCGACACGAACTTGCCGATGTTGGTCTGCAACTCGTCGGACCCGATGAGCGCGTTCTCCAGGTTCGTGTAGTCGAACAGGGAGTAGGGCTTGTAGATGTGCGGGATGTGCGAGAGGTCGAGGCCACGAAGTAGCCCCACGTCCTCCTGCATGATCTCGTAGCGAGCTGGACTCGTTGACAGACCTGCCTTGCGGTTCGCGTGCACCGCGTAGGCGAACAGCTTGCAGTTGCGGAGCACGTAGCCGTTGGTGAACACCTTCGACCACACGCGCTTCGCCAGCTCAGGGTCGCCGATCTGCTCCCTGAACTCGTACTTGTTGATCCCCCTGAAGAGGTACTGAAAGAGAATGACGGCCACTCGCTTGTGGTCGCCGCCTACGTCCAAGATCGCCTTCAGCATGTCCTACCTCACCCGGTTGTTGTCATTCTCCGCAGGCTGAGCCCGCGGTTCCTCTTGGGTAGAGATGGTGATGCTCAGAAGGTCAGGATCTGCGTGAGCGGAACGCGACGGAGGTCGCGGGTCTCGCCCTTCTTGCCTTTCTTCTCGTTCGGGTCGCGAGGCGCGTTGTCGATCGTCGGCACCTCGTAGTTGTCGTCCTGGACCTTGGCGGTGATGTCGCGGACAGCCACGGCCTTCGGGTCCTGGATCCGGCCGGAGGCTCGCAGCGACAGAAAGCGCTCCTTCCATTCCTTCGGCGTGATCAGCGACTCGTCGCCGCGCAGGTACGCGAAGAACGAGCGGCCGCGGGTGCCACGCTCCGGCGTGCCGCACAGCACGACCTCGCCGCCGCTGGTGTAGCCGACGACATAGCCGCAGAGGTAGTTGCTGATGTACTCGCGCCCGCGGTAGTTCAGGTACATCTTGGTGCCCATGCGGAGCTTCTTGCCCTTCGGCTCCGCCTTCAGGATGGCCAGGATGATCCGCTTCTGCTGTGGCGTCTTGTCTCCGAACAGGGAGACCATCTGCACGAACTCGTCAGTGTTCGCGATCACCTTGGAGTAGTCCGGCGTGTAGCACGTCGGGGCGATCGCGAACGGACGACGGCCCAGCTTGGAGCACACGTCGTCGAATGAGTGATGCTTCGACTGCTTGAAGTGGAGGCACTCTCCGCAGCGGTACGCATCTTCCAACGCAACGTTGGCCTTCGTGGGCTTGGCGATCCCGTCTTTCTTCTGGATGGTCATGAAGAAATCCTCAGTATTCTATGGTGTTGAACGTTCAGGTCAGGCACGCGCAGTGACCCGCGTTCATCTATTGTAGCATGCAGCACCTAGCACAACGGTGTCGATGTGCCGCATCTTTCACTGCGTTCTCGCAGTTCGGTAGTGAGAGTCGCTACTTGACGACCTCCGGCGTCGGCGCGATGGCTTGCGGGATCTTCAGCCGCATTGCCGAGGTTTCCGTCAAGGGCTTCCAAGCGCGACGTCCGCCAGCGACGAAGCGAGCCTCCATGGTTGCCCAGCCCTTCTCCGCAATCACCAACATCGCAGCGTGGGGGTTCTTGACGGTCAGGTTCATCTGTCCGATCCAGCGAACGACGGTCGCGTGCGACTTCTGCACGTCGGCCAGCTCGTTGCCCTTCTGGAGGAAGAAGTCACCTTCGGATGTACGCAGGTAGAGGGTGTATCTCATTCGAAGCTCTTGGTTTTCGTGAACATGGCCCACGCGCAGACACCAACGCAGAAGACCAGTGCGGCAATGATGATCACTCCCAGGAAGATGTACTCGGAGTCGCTCGGGCAGAAGTCACCCGTGCCAGGGAGTGGGGCAGAGGCAGCGCAGGCTGCCATGAACGTGTTCATCGGAAGATGTCCTTCTCTTCTTCGTCCATCCGATCGGCACCAGCACGCCAGCGCGTGCGAGCTTTCTCGGAGCCTAGGAAGTTCCAGATCGCAACCACGGCCATCAGAACCACAAGGCCCATCAGGACGTAGAACGCGATGACTTGAAACAGCTCGTCATGGGAGTTGCAGTTGTTCATTGGTCAGCGGGCCAGCGCACGAGGTCGCAGCGGCCGGTGAAAGCGAGATAGGCGCAACGGATCCGATAGCGGAGCGATCCGGCGTTAGCCTGCGGGCGCGCTGGCACGTAGTTGCTGTCTCCGCGCGGCGCCATCTGCCGCTCGTTGGCGCTCCTGATCAGCGATGGGATGGTCCAGACCGTCGGCATGTGCTTCAGGATCTTGCCCTTCGACCTGGCCCAGTGCTTGACAGCCGTGATCGCGACGGCGCTCAGCAGCAACGCGCTGAAGCCGGCGACGCAGGCCATCCAGTCGATGTTGATGAGGTCCATGTCAGTAGTCCTCGCAGTCCTCGGGTTCGAAGGGCTCGCTCTCCTCTTCGATCTCCTCGAGGATCGTCGCTTCGACCTGCGCACGGAACTCGTCGGTGAACGACTTGGCGTCGGTCCACGTGCCGTTGGCCTTGACCTCCAGCAGCGTGACCTCGGCCGGACAGCCGGGGTGCTCGCGCGTCATCGGCTCGAAGGGCTGGAAATCATAGCGGACGTCGACGGCATCGTCGAATCCTGGGGCGATGATGCTGCGCTCGCTCATGCTGCCTCCGGGCCGGGGCCTGGCTTGATCATCGACGCCACGTCAGCGGCAGTGACCGGGTTGCGTTCCTGCTCGAGGGCCTTGTGATAGTGATCCTTGGTCTGCGCGTCTACATTGCGCATCCCCAGGATCTTGCCGGTCAGGTCTGCGTAGTCGAGGGCCAGCTGGGGCATCATGCCCAGCATAGAGCCCAGCTTGACCATCGTGACCTTCGGCTTGTCCTCCTTCTCGGGAGGCAAGACGAACAGCTCGTACGGCATCTTCATGCCGGCCACCGTGGGGTGCGGCATCCCATTGACCAGCGGTTGCTCCACCGAGCCGATCAGGCTCTGGCCACCCACCAGGTGCACGACCTGGAGGCGCGTGACGAACTGCGGCTTGTTCTCGTCGGTCATGTGGCATTCCCCTTCGCCATGTCCATGAGCTCACGGCTGATATTGGAGACCGCAGCGGCGGTGCCGTTGTTCTTGCCGGTCACGTAGGCGCTTCGGATCGCGCGGATCATCGCGATGACGGACGACAGAGGGGTCGGATCGATCAGTGTGAACTGCGTCTTCGTCTCGTCGTAGGTCACGGAAACGTGAACATCGGCTCCTGCGCCATTGGCAACCGTTCGGGGCTTGACGGTTGCCAGCACATAAGAGCCGTCGGAGCGCCCGTAGTAGCTGTTGATGTCGGAGGCAAGCTGGAGGGCCTGCTGCTCCGTCATCAGCGTTTCCGCTTTTGGCATGTTCATTCAGTTCTCCCGAGGGAAATGTTGGAAGTAGAAAGCACGAAGGGCCGCCCGAAGTACCTCCGAGCGGCCCTTTTGATGCAGCTTCTGTAGCCGCTGCACCATGACTGTCTCCGCCTGCGTCAGCTTGACGCTGTTGCGGAGCAGCTTGTTGGGGTCGTCTGCGACAGCCTGTTCTGCTCGGACCACTTGGGCCGCGAGCCAGACCAGCTTCTGCGCATACGGAGGCGCCTCACCTGCCAAGTGGTCCTTGAACTCCTTCTTGGCGTGAATGCGCTCGGCGATCTTGTGCAGCGTGCTGTGGTGCTCGCTGCACAGAGAGACCAGCGGTCCATCGGTGCCACCAGCGTTGGTTGGGAAGATGTGGTGGTCTTCCCGGTTCGCGGGGCCAGGAGGAGACGACGACTTGAACCGTCGCTCACACACCCAGCACCAGTCGAACATCAACGTGTTGCGACCGAGAGTCATCACTCGACTCCTTCGTCCGTCTCCAGGAGGACCTGGTTGAGGACGTGACCCTTTGCCACGTAGTCGCGGTAGAAGTCCGCGTACTCCGGCACCACCGACTCGTCTTCCAGCACCTGCTCGTTACCGAACAGGAAGACCGGGGACGTGTCCACGATGGCCGTTGCGATCGAGTTGATGATCGCCTTGTGGTTGCGACGGTTCGACTGGAGTCGCCCGAACGACATGACCGGCCTGAACTGCGGACGGCCCCACGCGTCGCCGACATCGTCGTGACGGCGTGCCATCTTCGGGCTCGGGTAGAACGGGAGCAGCAGGTGCGAGCACCCGGTGGCCGTGTCGTAGTAGATCCCGAGCTCACCAGGGATCGCGTGGTAGACCGAGCGAGGCTTGGCTGTCAGCTCGCCCTTGGTAGTCCCGATCTCCATGCACAGTGCGTCCCACTCGACGTTGAATGGCACGCCCATGAACAGCTCTTGCAGGTACCGCACGGTGTCCTCGTGCGGCTCGACGAACAGTCGCTTCATCGTGGTCTCCGGTCAGTACCGCTTGTGGACGTCGTAGTCCTCGCGCTTGTTCGGCGGGACGTGCTCCGGCTTCTTCGTCGGCTCCTCGGACGGCGTCTCGAGGTTCGCATGACCCGCGAGGCCCCAGGTGCGCACGTTGATGTGGCCGCCGGGGAATGCCTTGGAGAAGCGCCGCACGTCAGCCGACGACATGACCCAGAACCAGGTGGCGCCCTTGAAGGACGCGCCTTGCTGGCTGATGAACGTGTAGCCGATGCCTTGCTTCTCTTCCAGGAGGCGCAGCACAGCCTTCGCCTCGTCCAGCGCAGTACGTTCGCGCTTGAACTCGGTCTTGGTCGGCTTGCCACCCTTGTTGGTCTGCTTGGTGTCGCGGACCGTCCGGCGCACCAGCTTCGGCTTGCCCGTCTTCTCGTCGAGCTCGGTGGGGTGCTCCCTGTAGAGCGCCTTGGGGTTGATGCCGATGCCGACCTGCTTGCGGACCACCGTGTAGCCGCCGACCGTACCGGCCGAGAAGCCTTGGCGATCCAGCGCGTCCACGTTGACGTAGCCGACGGACGTGAACTTCTTGACGCCTTGGTCCTGGCCAGCGAACGCGACCGGGACACGGTGGATCAGGAACAGCTTGTCGCCCAGCGGGGGCACCTTCTCCAGCTCCTGACGAGCCTTCGAGATCTCGGCCAGCGAGGGATCGCCCTCGCCGGACGCCGTGATCTGCGCAGAGACGCGCGTGATCACGTCATTGACGTGTGCCTTCAGACGCTGGACTTCCTTGAGCGCTTCGACGCCGCTGAGCAGCACGAGGTCGCTCATCTGCGCGGTCCGCGCACGGATGCCTTCGTCGAAGGACTGGAGTTCGTTGTCGATCACGCGCAGGCTCTGCTTCATGCCCTGCACGGGCTCCTGGGCGATGATCTCGACGTAGGCGCGTGCGGCCTTGATGAGGCCCAGCTGCTTCGGACGCGCGGCCACCGAGAGGTTGGCGAGGGCGGCGTTCAGCTTCTTGACCTTGGTCTCGACCGTTTCCAGACGGCTGAGACGAACCTTCGCGGCCTCGATGCGGATCTGGGGCTCGGTGCCGGGGTTTTGGGAACTCATCGGATCCTCCTGGGTGTGTTGTAAGAGGGTGCTCTACCGTGAAGGCGGAGCACCCTCCGCCGTTGCCCGCCCTGGGATCAGAGCAGGAACTCGTCGCCGCCCTTCTTGCTCGCCTTGGCCGGCTTCTCGGCCTTGGCGTTCTTGGCAGCCTTGGCGGGAGCCGCGGCCTTCTTGGCCGGCGCGCCCTTGGCACCCTTCGCCGACTTGGCGGGAGCGGCCTTGGCAGCCTTCTCGGCGCGCGCCGGCTTCGTCGCCTTGGTGGCCTTCGCGGCCTTGGCCGGAGCAGCCTTCTCGGCCTTGGCCTTCTTCGCCGGCGCGGCCTTGCCCGCCTTGGCGTCGATCTTGGCCTGCATGCGGGCGATGGTGGCTTCCAGACGGCTGTTCACGCGGGTGGCCTTGGCCAGGTTGCGTTCGAGGCCGGCGACTTGCTTTGCGATTTGCGATGCCATGTTGATCCTTGTGGTGTTGATGGCTAGGTTCTCCAGCCGCTCCAGTGAGTAGGAGCGACCGGTTCGGGAACGATTCCCAAACTCTTTGTTTACAGTTCTGCGTCAGCCGGGAGCGTCAGCTCACGGACATCTCGCGGTCCTTGGCGGCCTCGAAAGCGTCGTCCTTCTTGATCGCTTCCAGGACCTCTCGCATGTCTTCCGCGACCTTCAGCTTCGGCTTGGCGAGCCAGGCGTTCAGCTGCTTCAGGTGGGCGACTTGCTCCTTCTTGGTCTCCTCGATCTTGGTCTTGTCGAGCTTGCTGATGTTGCGCAGCTTCAGGTCCAGCACCTGCTCGACTTGAGCGTCGGTGAACTTGAAGCGCTTCTTCAGGTCCGCTTGCGGGTCCATCGACTGGCGGATGATCTTGATCACCGCGTCAGCATTGGCCCAGACGAACAGCAGCAGATCGGAGTAGGCGATCGCCTCGTTCTGCTTCCGGATGCGGAAGTCGAGGCTCTTCTTCTCCAGCTGGAGCCGACGACGGAGCCACGTCATGAGCAGCTCGGGCACGCTCATGCTCAGGTATTCCGTCTTGATCGTGACCACACCGTCTTCGACGAGGGGCGTGCGCTGCGTGACGTTGATCCGGTAGGTGCGACTCTTGCGCGTCTTCTTCCTGACCTCTTCCACGAGCTTATCAAATTGTGCGTAGTTGCACGCCTTGTCTGCCTCGATCCGGATCCGCGTTGCGCCCTTCGAGTTGTAGATGTGGTCCATGTACTCGAAGCCCTTCCCCTTGGCCTTCAAGTCCCGGATCGACTTGATGAGGTTGGTGGGAGTCAGGCCCAGCGGCCAGTCGTCGATCTCGACGGCCTTGTTGTCGCGGTCGATCTCGAGGCGAGCCTCGAACATGATCCGGGCCCGTTCACCCTTGATCATCTGCACCCACGCCTGCCGGTTCTCCTTCGTGTTCATGACGACACCGCCGTCACGGTTGAAGTGCTTCAGCGACTTCGCGTAGTCGATGGGCTCCAGCTTCTCGCCGTCCAGGATCCGCATGCAGACCGACGCCAGGCTCTCGGCGGAGAACGACGGCAGGCAGGTGGTGGTGCCAACGCCGATCCCCTCGGCGCCCGTCATCAGCACGTTCGGCAGCAGCGCCGGTAGCGTGATCGGCTCCACGGTGGTGTCGTCGTAGTTCGGGATGAACTCCGTAACCTCCTTGTGGATGTAGTTGGCACCGAAGAACGAGCGGCCGAACTGGCTGAGCGTGCAATTGGTGTACCGCATGGCAGCCGCCGGGTCGATCAGCGAGCCCCAGTTGCCCTTTCCGAGGATCGGCGGGCGGTTCGACTGGACCATGACGGTGATCGCATCCTGCACGGACTTGTCGCCGTGAGGGTGATAGCGACCGATGACCTCGCCGACCAGCCGCGCCGTCTTGACGAACTCGCGGCCCAGCAGATGCGAGGCCCACATGGAGCGACGTTGCACCGGCTTCAGCCCGTCGAACAGGTCCGGCGTTGCCCGGTCCAGGTTCACCTTGGTCGAGTAGACCTCCATCTCCCGCACGCCGAACTCGCCCAGCGACTCCTCGCGGACGATCCCGAAGTCGTCGACGCTGGGACGCTTCGGCTTCTTCGCGCTTCTCATGCTGCCTCCTTCGTGTTGCGGCGGCTCGTCTTGCGAGCCACCTTCTTCGCTGCCGGCTTCTTCGGTGCGACCTTCCGCACGTTCGAGTCCTGGGACTGGTCGTCGTTGGCCGCAGCAGGGGCGCCGTCGTCGATGTCCATGCCCATGAGCCCGTGGAAGACACGGACGTCATCGGCAGTCAGCGGGTTGATCTTGATGAGGCGACGAGTGCCGTTGACCGCCAGGATCTTGAGGACCTGCGGGTCGACTTCACCCCAGCCCTTGGCGTGCAGCACGTCAGCCTTGATGCCTGCCTTGGCCATCTTGGCCTTGACCTCGGACAGCTTGTCACCCGTGAACAGCTGAGTGCCCTTGATCGCGTAGAACTCAGGCATGTCGGCCACGTAGACCATGCCCTGGTCGTACATGCCCGGCAGGTACTTCGAGATCAGCGCGTGGACCAGGCAGTTGATGTGCGAGCCGTCCGGGTCCGCGTCGGCCAGCAGGATGATCTTGCCGACCTGCAGCTTCTTCAGCGGGTCCGACTGCTTCGGGTCGAAGCCGATGGCCGCCAGGATGTTGAGCACCGCCTTGGAGATCAGCGCCTTCTCGCCCTTCTTGATCGCGTTCATGATCTTGCCGGACAGCGGCAGCAGAGCCTGCCACGGATGGCGGACCTTGCGGAAGCCACCACCAGCGGAGTCGCCTTCGACGATGAACAGCTCACGATCCGGGATCGGCGTGCCGCGCGCAGCTGGTGCGTAGTTCGGCGGCAGGCCGTTGCGCTTCAGCGCGTTCAGGTCGGAGGCCACGGCCTTCGATGCCTTGAACTTGTTCTTCAGCTCGTTGATCTTGGTGGCGCGATCGACCAGGCGCTTCGTCATGGCCTTGTTGCCAGCGAAGAACTTCTTGGCGACCGGCAGCACCATGTCGCGGAACGGTTGGCCCATGCGATCGTCGACCAGTTTCGCCTTGTCCTGCGACGAGAACGAGGCCTTGTGCAGCTTCGCGTTGACGATGCCGACCATGCCGTCAGCGAAGTCGCGCGCCGTGAACGCGACCTTGTTGCTGCCCATGTAGGGCTTGATCGCCTCGAACAGGGAGGCGATCACCGAGTCCACGTGCTTGCCGCCCTGGCTGTTGCCCAGGCCGTTCGTGTAGCCGCGCAGTTCCACGTCGTTGGCGTTGGAGAACGCGACCACGCACTGGCCCAGCTCGTTGTTGAACTCGAACATCTCCGGCTCGGACGCAGCCTTCAGCACGTTCAGGCGCTTCTGGATGTACTCCGACGGACCGGTCTCCGAGAAGAACTGCTTCTGCTTGCCCTTGATGTTGACGAGGATGCGGAGGCCTGGGTTCAGGTAGGCTTGGACCTCTGCCCACTCGACGAGCATCGACGGAGGGAACGTCTTCACCGAGAAGATCGACGCGTCCGGCTTGTAGTGGATCAGCGTGCCCTTGGCGAGCGGCTTGTCGGTGAACGGGCTCTTCGGAGCCTTGCACTCCTGGACCGGCGTCGTCAGCTTGCCCTTCTGGAAGCCGATCTTGTACCACTTGCCCTTGTAGCACGTGACCACGTCGAAGAACTCCGACGTCGCGTTCGTGCCCTTGACGCCCACACCGTGGCTGCCGATCGAGACCGCGTAGGCCTCGGACTCGAACTTGCCCGACGTGTGGAGCGTGCCGAAGATGTTCTGCATCGTCGGCGTCTTGGTCTTGACGATCTTGCCGTTGACGTTGATCTCGCCGACGGCAATGCCTTGGGGGATGCCGGAGCCTCCGTCCAGCACCCAGTAGGAGCCATCGGCTTCCAGCTTGACGGCCCCGAACGTGTTGCGGCCGGCGAGGAACTCGTCGACCCAGTTGTCCAGCGTCTCCCGCAGGATCACGAACAGGCCGTGCGCATCGGTACCGCCGATGTACATGGCCGGGTTCTTGCGGACCGACTCGGGGAACGCCAGCGTCTTGACCTTCGACGCGTCGTACACCAAGTCCTTCTTCTTCGTGTCAGTCATGCACCTTCCTCCGGTCGTAGAGCGAGCTGAGTGCCGTCATCAAGGGCTCCAGCGCGCCGATCTGTTGATCTGCGAACGTGCCGGTGTGAACCGGCTTCCACATGGTTCCCGCCTGCTCGAAGACCTCGAGGTGCGTGACCGGTGGCATGCCACGGGCTGCCTTCAGCTGCGAGTTGAACGTCAGCCTGATCTTCGTGAAGCCCAGCACGACCTCGAACTCGGAGACCTCGGTCTTGTCGGCATCGCTGATGACCGGGTTGCGCTCGGGATCGAACTCGTAGTCGACGACCAGCTTGAGGCGACCGTCCTTCTCCGAGTAGTTGGGGACGTACTTGAAGCCCCAGCGAAGGCAGAACTTGGCGAACGACGCTTCGAGCGCGGCCGTCGCTTTCTTGTTGTGCTCGGTGGACGGCGCGACGAAGACGAGGCGCTTGTCCGTCATGCGGCACTTGCGGCCCTTCCGCGACTGCCATTGCGTGCCCATCTTGTCCAGGCGGGCGTTCAGGATCTCGGTGAAGTCCTTGGCTCGAGCCCGGATCCCGCGCGGCCCTGTCGCCATCTTGATGATGGGCAGCATGTCGCGGTGGATCTTGAGACGCGGGATCTTGAGCCCTCGGAGGATTTCGTAGGACGAGCTGTCTGCCGGTACGTACCATTGCCGGATTTTGACGAGCTCGATGATCTGTGGTTCACGAGTGTTCTGACTCATTGTGAAAGCTCTTCGGCGAATTTGTGTTGGAAAGCCGGACTGCGCTTTTCAACTGCTTTGAGGATTTCGATCTCTCGGTTCAGGTCCGAGCGGGCCCTCGCTTTCTTGACTTGGTTGGCGGCCCTGCGGGCCATGCCGACGACGGCGAACTGGACTTCCTTGGCAGGACACTCCGGGTTTCCCTGGGTGTGATGACAGTGGTCGAAGCCCTTCTTCTCTTCGGGGTCCAGGTGCTTGCAGCGTTTGCAATCCCGGCTGTAGAGTGCAAGGTGGTCCAAAATTTTCCCCTGTGAATGCGAGAAGGGCATGAGTTGCCCCATGCCCTTCTCTTCGGCTCAACCAGCCGGTCCGCAGTGTACTACCTACAGACCGTGGCTGGCGCGCCGGCGGCCGGATCAGTCGTCGAAGTTGAAGTCGTCGTCGTCGGAGCTGCCACCGTCGCCGTCGTCGTCACCCGAGTTGTCGTCGTCGCCGTCCCCGTTGTCGTCGTCGTCCTGCTGGCGGCGGTTCTTGCCGCTGGACTTGTTCGACTTCTGGTTCTTCTTGTTGCGGCGCGGCGGTTCCGCGTCGCCATCGTCGTCCCCGTTGTCGTCGCCGTCCCCGTTGTCGTCGTCGCCGTCGTCACCGGAGTTGTCGTCGTCGTCGCCGTTGTCGTCGTCGTCCTGGCGGCGGCCCTTGTTGCCCTTCTTGTTGCGGCGCGGCGGCTCGTTGTCGCCATCGTCGTCGTCCAGGTCCACGTCGCCGGCCGGATCGCCGTCGTCGTCGCCGTTGTCGTCGTCCTGGTTGTCGTCGTCTCCGTCGTCGCCGGAGTCGTCACCGTCGTCGGAGCCCGCGGCCGGCGCGCCGACCATCAGGGAGATCGCCGACTCGTCGAGCACCACGACCTTGGACTCGTCGTCCATCACGTACACGACCTTGCCCTTGAAGTCCTTGACTTCGTCGATCACGCCGAGGTTGGCGGTGGCGCGGTAGTAGATCGTGTTGCCGGCGATGGCGACGACCAGCGAGCGGGGGATGACCACGCCGTCGACGTCGTAGGCGAGGTCGCTGGGCTTCGTGATCTTGCCCGACAGGGCGGCGGTGTAGGACAGGCTCAGCGACGTCACGGGCGTCGGCGCCGGCTCGGGCTTGCGCTGCTTCGGGGCCGGCGCGGGCTTCTTGTTGCGGCGCGGCTGCTCTTCCGGCTCCTCGTCGCGCTGGCGGCGCTTCGGCGGTGCCGCCTTGGCGTTGCGGCCGTTGCTGCTGGAGGTCTTCGCATTGCGACCCGCGGGCTTGGCGTTGCGGGCGTTGCGGTTGTTGCTGGATGCCATGTGTGGTTCCTGTTGAATGTTGAATCAATCGCGATTGACTGGAGCGTTTCTCGAGCAGGCACGCTCCGTCGCCTGTACTACTCTCTTTACAGTTCGGCGCCGTCGCGATCTCAGGCGGCGTCGATCTGCTGGCGAAGCCAGGCGGGACCGCCCAGCTCCTTCAACTTCTTGCGTTGACCCTCGGTGAGCATGAGGGTCATCCGACCCAGGGCCTTGCCGTACAAAGGCTTCGGTCCTGGTGTCGAGGCCGTTCGCTCACTCCTCGTCCGCTTCGGCACGGCGGCGCGTCCGCTTCGGCGGCATCTGCACGGCGGCGAACGCGGCCGGCAGGTAGCGGCTGGAGCCGCGGATCATGCGGTAGACCGGATCGGTCTTCAACAGTTCCTTGGGGCCGCGCCGGCCGGTCTTCGGGTTCTCGACGACCTGCCAGATCTGCTTGATGCCGCAGGTCAGCGTGTCGTCCGCGGAGCGCTTGCCGACGCGCATCAGGATCTGGAAGAACGTGGAGGCCGGCAGGCGATGCGCGCCCTTCAGGCCGTTGCGTGCCTTGGCGTCGGCGGGGTACTTCTTGTCGTTGGTCGACTTGAAGGTGCGTCCGCTGAGGCGGCCCAGGATGCCGGCGAGCGTCATCGGGTCGTAGCTGCCCAGGTCGAACTTCTTCTTGTCCTCGGCTTCGCGATCGAAGCGGCCCTGGTAGCGGACGGCCTTCAGGCCGCGGCAGCCGAACAGGCCGTCGGCCTCGGTGCGGATCGTGACGAGCAGGAAGTGGGCACGGAAGTCGGCGGGCGCCTTGTACGTGGGCAGCGGCTTGCGCTTCGGCTTGGCCTTCGTGGTGCCCGTGGGCTTGCGCGGAGGAACTCGCTTCGTCGCCGTCGTCGCCGATTGCGGTCGTGCGCTCTTGGTCGAGCTTTGTCGTGTGGTTGCCATGTCTTTATGGTCCTTCGTGGTGGTCAGAGTTGTGAGCCTGCGGTCCGCGCAGGCAAGCGGGACGATGAAAGTGTTGCTTTACGGTTCTACGGCTCGCCTCCTCGTTCAGAGAAGTCGATCCACTCGTCGTCGATCATCAACTCTTCGACTTCGAGTGTGTGGAGTTGGGCCTCGACGATCTCCCGCGAGATCCGCGCGGCGGTCTCCTTGTCGCCGCGCATGACCGCTTTCAGCACCTGGAACTGGTCCATGCCTTGCAGCATCTGCCACTTGATCTCCGGCTTTTGCGCCTCGGACTTCCAGTAGTAGATCTGCTCCATGACCGTCTTCTCGTAGGAGATCATGAACTCCTGGAGTGCTCCGAGGTCGCCGTCCTTGTAGGCGCGGTGCAGGAAGTTCCAGAGGGCGATGTCCAGGTCGGGATTCGTGTCTGGGTGGCCGAGGACGGAGAGGACGGCACGCCAGGCCTTCTTCATGATGACCTGGTCGGCATCGCTCATCAGCGACAGCTTCGACGGACCGAGGTCGCAGCCCATCGGCTCACCAGGGTCGTCCAGCGTCTCGGTCAGCGGCGTGCCCTTCCGTCGCAGGCGAATGCGTCGCTTGACCTCGTTGATCTTGTCCCACAGGTCCTGGTGCTTGGCGCACTCACGCCAGATGACCGCGTTTGCCTGCTCTTCACGAACAGCGTACCGTGCGCGCGTCTTCACAGCCTGGTCTTTACAGAACTTGGCGTAGTGGCGGAGCAGCGCAGGTTCTGGATCGTAGACGACGAGGTCCCGGACGATGCGTGCGAGTGGGTAGCTCTTCATCCGAACGTCCCCCAGATGACAGCCATGATGCCCAGGCAGAAGCCGCGCACCCACTTGCTGAAGTCCTCGAGCGGGAGAACCCAGGGGGCTTCACGCGGCACCGCGTAGAGCACCACGACTTGGCGCGGGCCCACACGATCGCGGAAGATCTGGCAGCGGCCGATCCGTGCCATCTCGTGGGCCTGCAGATGTACTTCGTGCAGGTGGCTCTGGCGCCTCGGCAGACCCATCGCCTGCACGATCTCCTGCGCCGACAGGGGTTCGCCAGAGCGCTGGCGCAGCGCCCGGCGGATTCCTTCCTTCGTGACCATTCTGGTCTTCGTGTTCATCAGACTTCTCTGGCAAAGACCACGGTTGCCTGCACCTCCGTGATCTGGATTTGACGAGGCCGCTTGGACTTCACGTCGTTGATGAAAACGATGAGGCCCTCATGGCGGTTGGGATCGACCGCAGACCAGATGCCTTGCGCATCACACTTGATGCGGACAGCGGGAACGATGCTGTTCCTGACGAACAAGTGGGATGGCTGCACCGCGATCTGCGTTCCGACGGACGGAACAGGCTTCTGCTTGTTCCGCACCGTATTTACAGGTTTCGGTTTTGCCACAGTTCACTCCTCCTTTCGGGCCTTCACAGACTTCAGCAGCGCCCGGACGGCGCGCTCACCGTTTCCGAGAACGATGATCTTCCGCTTCGAATCGACGCGGAGCGCCATGTCGCGGCTGATGCGCCAGCAGAAGAGATCGGGCACGTGGACCTTCGGCTTGCCGATCGCGTGCTTCACCTGCTCCGGTGAGAAGCCCTCGAAGGTGAAGCAGCGGATCTCGGCGCGCGGTTTGCTCGACGGGACAGATTCGACCCCGTGGAAGCCGACGGACGTCACGTAGGTAAGGAAACGGTTCATGATGATGCCTTTCTAGGCGTTGGTTACTGCGACAGGTGGAGGGCTCCTCCGAGCCCTCCTGGCCTGCTTACTTCTTGGTGGCCTTCTTGGCCTTGGGTGCTGCCTTCTTCGGCTTCGGCGGGGCCTTCTTGGCCTTCGGCGCCGACTTCTTTTTGCCTTCCGGCACGGCGACGTCGAGCGTCTCCGGCAGGCCTTCGAGGAAGGTCTGCAGCACGCTGATCGCGATCGGCGGCTCGTCAGCGCCTGGTCCGATCAGGCCCTTGGCGAACAGGACCTCGAGTTCCAGGCTGGTGAACGTGACCTTCAACTTCGGCGTGAACGCGGCCCACGCTTCCGCCCATTCGACAGGGTCGGTGTTCTTGCGCTGCGGCACCGGCGGATCGAGATCCGTCAGCACGTCGAGCTTTTCCTCGAGATCCGACAGCGTCAGCTCGTCGGCAACCATCGGACCGACCAGGTCAGCCTTGTACAGGAGCATCAGCTCGTCGTCGCTGAACTTGTCGCGCAGCGCCTCGCTGGCGTCCGACGGCTCCCAGCCCATGTCAAGCCCTTCGCCTTTCGGGACCGCCGTGTCGTTGCCGAGGCTCTTGGGGAACCCGGACTCGACCGTGCCGCTGGGGTACGGATCGCCCTGCTTGTGGAACAGCACGATCCGGTTGGCGCTCAGCTGCGTCAGCTGGTACTGCGGGTGCTCGATCTCGGCGATCACCCAGCCACCGAACTGGTGGACGATCCCGTCCGTGTGCAACACCTTCTCGATGGCAGACGCCACTTCCTTCTTCCGCATCGACGTCAGCTTGAACACGTTGCGGAACGTGCTGACGTCCAGCGTCGCGCTCATCACGGACGCCTGGGAGAGGACGCGCATGGTTGCTTCGACGGCGGCGCACAGCTTGATTTGAGTCTTCGACATTTGATTTCCTAGTTGAGGTAGCCACGAATACGTTGGCGAGGTTGGCTACCAGTTTCCTCGGTCACGCCTGCGGTGGTCTGTCCGCAGGGCCAGTTCACTTCACCTTCTTGGCGGCGCGCTTGCGCGGTGCCTTGGTCTTCCGCTCCGGCGGCTTGATCGCCCCCAGGCCGGAGTAGCCCAGCCGCTCCAGCGTGGCGAACGCCTTCGCCGCTTGCTTGCCGTTGAACAGCGCCTCGGAGCCTTCGCGCTTGACCGCCTTCGCCTTCTCGTCGCGGACCGCGAACTTGAAAGCCAGGGTCGCCGGTTTGACCAGCACCTTGAAAGCCCAAGCCTGGATGCGCTTGTCGTCCGCGTTCGAGAACTCGAGGAGATCGGAATCGCGGTAGGCAGACTCGAAGTACCGTGCGAAATCGCCCATCTGACTGAGCTCCAGTTCGGGCGGGAAGATCGCTGCCAGGCCTTCGACGAGTTCGTCGCGGCTGAGGCAGCGCAGCCACTGCTCCTCGTCTTCGCAGTTCTCGACGAACCAGCAGACCAGGTCCTTGGGAGGCGGCATGTCCTCGTCGTTGATCTGGTCGAACCAGTCTTCGAGCCGGATGTCCTTGCCTTGGAACGGCACCCGGAGAACCGCGTCCATGATGGCCTTGATCGCGTCTTTCTGCTTGACCTTGGCGGTGGTCAAGCGGACCAGGTTGATGGTCCCTTCGATCTTGTTCGGCTTGAAGCCGAGGTCTTGCTTCTTTGCAGTCATGGGGTCTTTCAGTTGAGGCCGGTGACGAGGTCCGCGATCTGGAAATCCCAGACCTCGAGGAGGCCGTAGAGGAACGCGGTGTAGGGGTTAGGGTGGTAGCGACGGCGCTGGTCATCGAGTGCCACGTACCAGTGCCCCTTCGTCACCTCGTGCTCATGGCCGGCGAGGATGAAGATGGTCGGGAACGACTTGCACTCGACGCGGATCTCGTGCCGGTCCTTCGACACCTTGAACCGGATGGTCCGGTCCGTGCCGTCAGGGAACAGGACGTGCGGCACCTTGATCTTGATCTTGCGCGCCTTGTGGATCCCCGTGTCCGGGACATCCAGCGAGTAGATGCTGTGCAGCGTGTTGAAGTCCGGGCCTTTGAGGAGCCCAGCACGCCGGCGATGGGGATCGCGCAGGGGCACCGTCGGCAGGTCGCCCCAGTCGAAGGTGTCGGAGTCGGAGTCGGTGTCTTTCTTGCGTGCCATGTCAGTCGTCCTCGTCTTCGAAGGGGTTGTCCTCGATCGGCTCGAGCTCTGCGATGAGCTTCGGGTCAATCTTGAGCAGGTCGCGGTCACGCGGAGACAGCTTGGCCAGGGCGGCCGCTGCCTCTTCGCGTTCCACGCTCGGCGAGTGCTTGCCGGTGAACGTCGCCGAGACCTCGTAGACCGTGAACGGTCCGTGCGAGGACTGGCTCATGTACGGCGGCACGTCCTCATCAGGATCCGTCGGCTGCCGCAGGAGATCCACGACCTGGGCCTTGGTCAACATGGCCGCCTCGCTGAGGTTCGAGCACTGCATGTTGAGCCAGAAGAAGCGGTCGCGGCCATCGCCATTGCCGTCGATCTCCTCCTGCTCACCGAGCAGGCGACCATCGCGGTTCTCGATCACGTAGAACTCGCGGTAGAGGTGGCGCGTCTTCGAGTCCGGCACCTGCACCTCGGCGATCTGGTCGCCTTCGGTGACGTGCTGGCCGTGGCGGACGAGGATGACCGTGCCGGGAAGGAGGCGGATCTCGACACCACGCGTGCCGCTCGGCTCGCGAATGGCGATCGCAGGGCGCATGGACCGGCCAGGTCGGATGGCTCGCGGCTGACGGACCACCACGTTGCCGTCCTTGTTGCGGGCGATGTTGTAGCCGTGACGTGCATCGAGGAGCTCGACGGTGCCGCTGATCGTGGCATGCATCTCCTTCATCTTGAAGTCGATCACGTCGGTCAGTGTGACCGTCGGTGACTTCTTCTTCATGGGTTTGCAGACTGGCATGTTGGACCTTTCTAGGTCAGTTAGGGTTGAGGGACGTACACAAATGACGAACGGGCCCGTAGGCCCGTTCGGTGGATCAGCGCGAGCTGAGGTCGGTCAGCATGACGATCTGGTCGATCGTGCCATGCAGGGTTGCCATGCCGTTGACGACATGGACGTCAGTCGCATGGTCACGCATGAGCCGCATGATGCCCGGCTTGACCCCGCCCTCCAGGGCGATCACGTGCTTGCCGCGCACCTTGTTCTTGATCACCTGCTCCTTGTTGTGCGGTTCGATGAACAGCAGGTCGGCCAGCGGGTGCGAACGCTTGATCTCCTCCGCATGGCGGTGCACGCCGATCACGACGATGGTCGGCTTCACCGTAGGCTTGGTCGGCGCAGGCAGCGACTTGGCCTGCACGATCTCGACGCGCGGGCCTGCCGTCACCTGGATGTCCAGCGTGATCTGCTGGGGCTGGGTCGCGTGGTCCTGCCACTTCATCGCGTCGTCGATGGCGGACGAGCCGAAGGTGGCTTCGTGCTCGCGCAACATGCTCATCGGCGCGCGCCAGGTCGACAGCAGGTCCTTCATTTCCTGGATCGACAGCGACTGGTCGAAGCCAGGCACCGCGTAGGTCACGTCGTTGAGCTCGGCGGTGCTTGCCTTGTTCTCGGCGATCACCTCGGGCTCGGCCCTGTGCTTGGGCGCCAGGACGATCTTGGCCTTGCGCTTCGGGCGGTACGCGGCCACCACGAGCTCGATCCAGTTCGCGATCTCGAGCGGGCTGAACGACTTGCGGACCCGGTGTTGATCGATCACGTTCTGCGCGTCGTCCATGAGGACGGACACGATGGACAGGCGTGTCGGTTCCAGCTTGCGCTCGACGACGGCCTTGACCACGGCGGCGTCAATCTTCTGGCGCTCGTCAGGCGTCCAGACGATGCGGCGTGGGGCGGCGGGCTTGGACCGAACACGGATTGCTTTTTGCATGGCTTGCCTTTCTAGGCGTTGGGGTTGAACTTGCCCTGGCAGGGCGGCACCTGCTGGAGAGGGCTGAAAACGACAGAAGGCCCCTGGTGGGGCCTTCGATGGAGAGCTCAGTCGCTCAGTGCGTCCACGCCTGGCGGACGATCTTCTGGAAAGCGGCCTCGGCCGTCTTCGCCTCGACCGTCACGCGCTTCGCGCGGTTCTTCGGGTTGGGACGGTAGAACGCTTCGAACGCGTCGCCGGCGGTCTTGATGACCAGGCGCGGCAGGCCCTTGGACGTGACCGTGACCTTCTTCGCGCGAGCGACGAAGCGGATCAGCTGGTCGTCGCGGTTCTTGTTGCCGGGGACGACGACGCGAACGATGGAGGCGCCGGAGACGGTGGTCGACTTGATGGTAGCGGTCATGATGAATGCCTTTCTGGGCAAAGTGTGTGGTGAAAACGATGAAGACTGCCTAGGTCCGAAAACCCGGGAAGATCAGGCAGCTGATTTCCTTCCCTGTGACTTCATTTTACCTGAAAAATCACCCCTTGCATAGGCTTTTTGGGCCTTTTCGCTCAGAAAACTGAGCTTTTGGCCCAGTTTTCACCCTCCGGAGAGCATTTTTGCCCTCTTTTTAGGCAGGGCTGCCGGTTTGCGACGGCAGTTCCCCGCTGATGTAGGTCCGACCGCCGTCGTCCGCACTGAGCGGCGCGAGCAGCGCGACCTGGGAAACCTCGGTCAGGAGTCGCAGCACGTCCAGCGTGGACTCCTGCACTGAGTACGAAGCGTTCTTCGCGTGGATCCACGTGGTGGGCAGAGGCACCCGCACCGCCTTGTCCGACGTGTAGCGGAGATCGCCTGCGATCGGGGTCTGCATCTTCAACTCCACGTCCCGCACGTTGGCGGCGTTGATGATCAGCAGGTTGCCCTTGAGGTCATGGACCGCAATGAACGCGAGGCCGTTGGCGCGGCTGCCCATGAGGATGGTCATTTCGTTTCTCCTTGGTTCTTCATGTCGGACACGTCAGCCATGCGGCCGACCTTGTGAGCCAGCCAGCGCTGGTCGTTGGTGAACAGGAGCCGCAAGGCTCGCTCGACGACAGCCCCTCGGCCCTCCTTGGCCCAATCGGCGTAGTGCAGGAGCTCTGCCATCGTCAAGCAGTCCACGTTGGCCTCCAGTCTGTAGGGCAGGCGAGCCACAGATGGCTTCGGCCGCTTGAACATGCCAGGCGTGTCGTAGACAGGCGTGAACCCGTGGCGCATGTACCAGAGGCAGAGCTGCCAGTGGTCCAGCCCATCGCTCGGTGAGACCGAGAGGTAGATCGGCTGGTCGTGCTTGTCGGCTGCCTCGCAGACCTGGCGAAGCAACTGCGAGCCATGCCCACGGCCGCGGAAGCCCTTCGGGACGTTGATCCTGTTGAGGGTCACACCGCGCTCGAACTGCATGACGTCCGCGATGGCCAGGTAAGTCCTGGCGAGGACGATCGAGTAGGACAGCGGCATGCCCTCGTTGTCGCTGGGGTGGACAAGCCCGCCCAGCTCTGCGTCGTGATCGAAGCTCATGGGGCCGCCGTCACGTCGCTGATCAGCTCGGCAGTCTCGTCCGGCGGCTCGAACTTGCCCTGCGACGACAGCACGATCTCGTCGTGGCTCAGGTCAGCCAGCTCTTCCTCGACCTCGTCGAGCATCTCTTCGTCCCAGCCAGCCTCGTCGATCAGCCAGAGGTACTTGGTGGACGCCCAGGACCGTTGATCGTCCTCGTCGTCGACCAGCGCGTGGTGTTGCGCCAGCGAGCGGAGGAGCAGCGAGAGGTTGGGGTACTTGGTGTGGTTGAGGTGCATGATCTTACCCTTGGATTGGGTTGGCCGTCTCGACCGCTCCATGGAGGAGCCGGAAGAGGAGAACGAAGAAGACGCGTCGGAACAAGTCCGAGTCATCGACCTGCGGTGAGGTCAGCGAGACCTCGAGGATCTTGGGATGCATCGCCAAGATCTCGTTGTCCAGAGCGTTGAGCTCCGAAAGGTCCAACGAGACCTCGAGGACACGGATGGCAGCACCCACACGGCTGTAGCGGGTGCTGATCGACGGCTCACTGATGCGGGCCATCGCGTGAAGGGCAGCCGTGATGCCCCGGTACTGGTTCATGTTGGACATGGCAGATTCTTCTCCTCCATGTTCTGGAAGAACTGGAAGCCGCGCTCACTGTTGTGAGTCTTCTTCCAGAAGTCGGTGTGGCACATGAGCCAGCCCATCTCCTGGTAGGTCGTGTACTCCTCCGGGACAGGTTTGCCAGGCGCCCTGTCCTTGGTCTGTTCATGCACGTAGTCCCGGGCCTTGAGCTCCGTGGTGAACGCGATGTAGCCGTCCGGCTTGCGGCCGCTCCACGTGGAGTGGTCGATGCACTGGTAGACGAACACCATGTTCGGCGTCGGCTGCAAGTGCTTGGCGTCAGGGTCGACCATCTCCGGCTTCATCGCGTAGCCGTAGACCGTCGGCTCGCCCTTGACGTGATGTTCTTCGACGATGGGCGTGAACGGGACCTTGGCGGGCAACCCGTTCTCGTCAAGGTTTGGGGGCTTGTTCGGGGCCTTGCCAGTCAGCTTCATCAGCTGGTCGTGTCGCTGGGCAGTCGCCCGGCGCTCCGCCTGCTTCAGCCGTTCGACAGTGACGAGGCCACCCGGACCGAACGGACTGTCCGGTAGATCGTAGACACGCTTGGGTTCCGCATCGTCGGTGAACCGCTGTCGCATGTCGCGGTGCTGCTCGGCGTCGAGGAGGCCGTTGGCCCACAAGCCATTCATCAGGCTGTGGGCCATCGTGAACATCTCGACACGGCGGGGCGCTCCGACCGCGTAGAAGCGCTGCATCGTGTTGAGCGCCGATGCAATGAGCCACGTCAGGTTGTTCAACACGTTGTCACGCTGGACCTTGTCGTTGGGCAGCACGATGTCGAGACCGACTGCCGGCCAGCTCACTCGGATGACTTTCATAGGAGTCCTCGCTTCTTCATGGCCAGCAGGTGCCGGCGCTTGCGGTTGAAATCGTGCGCGTCCATAAGCTGGAGGCGCTGGGTCCTCTTGGTCCACTGCCGTTGCTTGAACCGCGCCTCCGATTCGGCGTAGATCTGTTTCAGTTGGGCCATCATGTTGTCAGGCATGTGGAGCACGCAGAGCTTGCCGGTGGCCGTGTTGATCGCGTTGAGCATCATCCCACGATCTCCTTCGTGTCTTGCCACTTGCCGAACAGGTCGTTCATGTGATGGAGCATGTGGCGGAACTCCCAGCGTGTCCTGTTCCGCAGGTCACGGCGCTCGGGAGTCTCGTTGGGCAGCCCTCGCTCCATGCACTTGCAGGCCGTGTCGAGTTGATCGAAGCTGGCAGTAATGGTCCAAGGAGACTCACCAGCCTGAGCCGCTTCAACCGCATGGGCCGCCATGTTGCGCCAGTGCTGGATGAATCCGACGCCAGGCACGACCTTGCCATTGCAGTTCGTAGGCTCGAACATGCTATGCGAAGACGACGCAGCACGGCAACGATCATCGTAGTGCGCCGCCGAGCAATCGAACAGCATGTCAGCCGCGTCCTTGGTGAGCACGAACGTGGCCTGCACTTTGGCAGAGAAGTCGACTTTCATCATAGCCCCAGCTCCTTGTAGGTCTTGACCTTCATGCCTTTTTCCTCGGCCATCTCGACCTTGGTGGACGCCTTGCCGTCGTCCTTGTAGAGCAAGATCGTCGTGCGAGCCCCGAACTTGATGACCTCGCCACCGGCAGCAGCTACGGCAGCCTCCTCGTCGGCCGACCGGTATCCGGTCCACGAGACGAACTGTCCGCTGAGCTTGCCCACCACCTTCTTCGCGACCTTGGTCGGCGGCAGCTCACCGTCGGTCTTCAGCAGCTTCTTGTAGGTCTGCCATGGCCCCTCGACGAAAGCCTGCACGCCCTTGATGGTGGCTCGCGCCGACGTCTCCTCGTAGCCGTGGATTTCGCACAGCTGGTCGAGCAGTCGGTCCTCGGTGCCGACGGCGACCATGCGCATCATCTTCATCATGGAGATGCCGCCCTGCTCCACCATCGTCAGCTTGCGCTCGCCGATGCCTTCAGGGAAGACCTGCGAGGCCACCATGAGCTGCTTCACCGTGATGACCTTGCCGTCCAAGACCTTCTTGAACTGCTCGACGATCTTGGTGGCCGTGACTTCGCCGAGACCTGCGTGGACCAGCTTGAGCCGCATCTGACGAACGGACCAGGCATCGAGGTACGTCTCGACTTTGGGGAAGGCGTGGAAGACCGCGTCGATGGTCTTCTGACCCAGAAGGTCGATCCCCATCGTCGTCATCCACTTGTGGATTCGGATGACCTGGATGCGCTTCTTCGTGGCCTTGTCGATGCCCTCGGAGTCGTCCACCATGAAGTTCTTGCCGTTCATGCAGTACGGGATGCCCGGCCACTTCATCTTCTTTGCCGGCTTGACCACTCCGACGATCTTCGGGATGACACCACCGGAGCGCACGATCTTGATCTTCGCACCAGGGCCGATCTTGCGGTCGATCATCCACTGGCCGTTGTGGACCGTCGCATAGGTCACAGTGACACCGCCCATGCGGATCGGCTTGATCTCCACCTTCGGGGTGATCCGCGAGCCGCCGGAGAGCTGATAGATGATGTCCACAACCTCGGCTTCATGCGTGTCGTTCTCGCTGTTGATCTTGAAGGCCCAGGTCTCGTCCGGCTTCTCGTTGTCAGCGTAGCCGAACTGCCAGTTGATGGGGGCCACGACGAGGCCGTCCATTTCGTACTCCGACGAGTTGCGACGCTCGCCGAGAAGGTTCGTCAGGTACGACGGGCTCAGCTTCGACACGCCGGACCGCACGACCTTGAAGCCCCACGAGGCAGCCAAGGCCAGTCCCGCCGTCAGGATCTTTCCGTAGACGCCGAGGACGACCACGTCGATGTCAGCCAGCGCCGGATCGACAGTCCCGTCGAACTTGCGGTTCAGGATCCCGGCTACGATGTTGCGCGGGTTCTCGTACAGCGGGTTGCCGTCCTTGTCCTTCAGGGGCGCGTACTTCTTGTCGAACACGCGAATCTTCATGACGGCCTCGCAGCGCAGGACCACGCGGCCCTTGGCTGCGATCCGCTGCGGGATCTTGAGGTGCGGTGCCAGGTACGTGATGTCCTGACCGGTCTCGCCGTCACCGCGAGTCGCGACCTGCGTGACTCGTCCGTCGTCGATCACGATCTGGATCGCCGAGCCGTCGAGCTTGTCCATGTCGATGTAGCGCGCATCGGCCTTGATCTTCGGCGCTACCTTCTCCGGGTAGAACTTTTTCAGGCTCGGCATGTACTCGACCAGCGAGACCTTCGTCTTCTTCTGGACGACGACGCCGGTCTTGCGCAGCTCCGGCCACGTGGGGTTCCGTGCCTTGATCGTGTCCTCGAGCTTGTCGAACTCGGCGTCGGTCATGACCGGCTTGCCGATCTCGTAGGCGGCCTTGGCCCGCTTGTATAGCGTCTTCTGCTGGGCCAGAGTCATGTGGTTCATCGCGTGCCTTTCGGAGCCGGGATTGCTCGGTAGAATCGGTTGCGGTCGATGATGAGGACGCGGACGAACTCGCCTCTCGAGTTCATCAGGTAAGGTCCGTCACCACGGGCGTTGGTGGCTTGGGCAAACACAGAGCGACAGGCTCGCCCGAACCAGCCGTTGAGCCGGTAGACCTCGCCGTGGACCCAGTACTCCAGCTTGAACGTCACGTCGTCGATCGTGATCGTCCTGTCATCGAGTTCCGGGATGTCCATGTCCGGTTGCCCTTGGTCTTCGGTGTCCATCTTCAATCCCTTTCAATGAAACGCTGCAGGGGCTTGAACAGCAGCTCCATTCATTTCGAGTCCTCCGGATGAGGAACAGGGATCGTCTCACCGTGTGCCCCTTCGCAGTCCGCGCCCTGGATCCACGTGTCACCACTGCGCGTATGGTTCACGTAGGGCTTGACCTTGAGGCCGTAGGCTTCGCAGGTCTTCGAGTCGCGGTCCAGATCTGCCGCGTCATAGCGGTGGTCCGGGTGGTGCGACTTGTAGATCATCGTACCCATTGCCCACCCGGCGACGGTGATCGCCATCGCGATGGTCACGTAGGGCAGGTAGTGAACAGTCTTCTGAGTCATGAGTCTCTCCTCTTATTTACGGCCCTTGCGGCGCCCCATTGCGAGAACGTCACGCTCCGGCGGCGGTGCCTTCGGGTCCTTGACGCGCTTGATCTCCACGAAGTCGTAGGCCAGGTCCTCGCCTTCGTGCTTCTCCGTGTACATGACGAGAGCCTTCAACTGCTGGTCCTGGCCCTCCATGTAGCCGACGACGACACCCGGCTCCCACATGCCCTTGAAGCCTTGGCCCTGGATGCGACAGCGGGACTTGATGCCCGGCAGTCGCTTGAGTTGCTTCTTCAGGTCTTCGGAGACACGGCGCACGTCGAGTGCGAACTCGGTGAACCCGATGCGGTCGGCGAGTGCGTCGACCATTTCGTTGAGCTTGCGGGACGAGATGTCAGCCATTGCGCTTCGTTGCCTTGTAGGATTGGACGATGACCTTGGTGTACGGGACCTTGCGGTTGTGCTTCTCGTAGAAGCGCTTGACCGCGTCCTGGTCCATGATGAACCGGTCCGTCTCCGACCAGTTGACGTCGATGACGGTGCCGTCGAGGTACGCGACCTCCGTCTGCCCTTGGTCGTAGTAGGGCATGGTGAACGCCTTGAGACCAGCCTCCTCGGCACGCAGGACCTTGAGGCGGCGTTCGAGTCGCTGCATCTGAGCCTGCACGTCGGCGAGGCGGCGGGTCCCCTCAGCCGCGCTGTAGGTGAAACGCTTTGTCATCACTTCACCTCGACGAGGTAGGCCTGGACCTTCGGCACCACGTGGTGGACGCTGACCGTGTGACGCAGGGGCAGCACCCGCGCGTCATCGACGTCCGTGTCCTCGAGGGCCGTGCGCCAGAACTTGCGGTTGCGCTTGTTCGCGATGCGCAGCAC
>Ga0070659_100000318_pt1 | contig 37333 bp, 32 predicted proteins | sample KBSC23metaG_FD_64666 | JGI IMG/M metagenome (GOLD analysis project Ga0070659, IMG submission 64666) | Corn rhizosphere microbial communities from Kellogg Biological Station, Michigan, USA - KBS C2-3 metaG | ecosystem: Host-associated > Plants > Roots > Rhizosphere > Soil ... | reverse complement strand
ACTTCATATAATCAGAATTTTATATTTGAATTACAGAATGTTATCAATAGCAGATATGACAATCCGTCAGCTGAATCCTATGTAAACAAACTGCGAAATAAAGGTCTGAACAAGATAGCACAGAAGGTTGGCGAAGAAGGTGTTGAAACGGTGATAGCCGCTTTAGCCGAAACTGAAACCGACCTGATAAACGAAGCATCAGACCTGGTATTTCATCTGTTGGTTTTACTGCGTGAGAAGAATTTGAGCCTGGAAACGATAGCTAAAAATTTAGAGTCGAGGCACAACAAGTAGTTCATAGTCGATGGTTCATAGATCATAGTAAGATTGCCTATGTACAGATCTCTTTTAATTTCCTTTGTAGTTATTCTGCTTGCGCTGAATGTTAATGCTCAGTCTGATTCCCTCAGACTCAAGATACAGGATATCGCGAAAGATGCTAAAGGTACCGTTGGTTTTGCCATGATGGTGATTGAAGGACAGGACACCCTCTCCTGCAATGGCAACGCTCACCTGCCCATGCAGAGCGTGATGAAATTCCCGATAGCTATTACCGTTTTGAACGCGGTTGATGAAGGTAAACTCACTTTAGACCAGCTCATCCATATTAACAAAAGCGATCTCCCCGAAACATACAGCCCTTTACGGGATAAATTCCCGGAAGGTAATGTCGATGTCTCCATCAAAGAACTATTAAGTTATATGGTTTCGCTGAGCGATAATGATGCCTGCGATATATTGTTGAAAGTTTTAGGTGGCCCTGATGTAGTTGATGAATACATGCATAGTTTCGGTATCAGTAAAATAGCCGTAAAAGCATCCGAATACGATATGGCACAAGCCTGGGATGTACAATTTACCAACTGGACTACACCTAAAGAAATGATACGCCTGCTGGATATTGCCATGAAACCAAATTTCCTGTCGAAAACCAGTCATGCTTACCTGTGGCAAATTATGCAGGCTACCAGTACCGGGCCAAAACAAATAAAAGGTCTGTTACCCGCAGGCACTATTGTAGCCCATAAAACAGGCCGCAGCGGAACAAACGACCAAGGCATCACCGCCGCTACAAATGACGTTGGCGTGATCACGCTGCCTAATGGTAAGCATTTAACAATCGCTATTTTTGTCAGCAATTCATCTGCCGACCTGACCACGCGCGAATCTGTTATCGCGCGGATAGCGAAGGCGGCTTATGATTATGAAGCGGCGAAATAATTAGTTCATAGATCATAGTTGATGGTTCATGGCAAAAGCCAAAAACTATTATGATCAATGAACCATTAACCATGAACTAACAATGACAGTAGAAAAAATAGCCGAACTATCGGGCCATAGCAACCCCATTTTTACACTGGAGCTTTCGCAGAAGCCGGGTATATTGTTCACCGGTGGTAACGATAAGGGATTGGTGGAGTGGAGTTTAAAGGACAATACCTTCATCAAAGTAATGTTCCCGGTGGCCGCGTCTATTTACGCGGTGCATGGGCCAGTGGGTTTCCCGCTGTTGTTTACCGGGTTGCGCAGCGGCGAGGTTTTAGTTTTCGATTTTATTAAACAGCAACTGCTGGCACCGCTCAGAACGCACAGGGCGCCTATATTTGATATTAAATCCGTTCCGCATAAGAACGAACTGCTGGTGGCTTCGGAAGACGGTACCGTGTCTGTATGGAGCTTAGACACCCTGGACCTGCTGCATACCATCAAAGTTTCGCAGGATACAGTACGATGCATCGCTATCGCGCCGAACGAAAAGCAGGTAGCTTTTGGTTGTCGCGATAACACCATCAGGGTTTATGACCTGGAGGATTATGCTCTCATAAAAGTTATAGAGGGCCATACCATGGCCGTATTTTCGCTAGCCTACGCCCCTGACGGCAGCTATTTAGCTTCAGGCTCACGCGATGCACAGGTAAAAATATGGGACAGTGTAACCTACAGCGAACTCAAAAATATCCCGGCACACCTGTTTGCCGTAAACCACATCGCCTTCCATCCTACCGAGCCTTATTTTGCTACAGCCAGTATGGATAAAAGCATTAAGCTATGGGGATCGGATGATTTTAAGCTGTATAAAAATATCAGTCGTGAGAAAGGCTATCCTGTACATCGCTTATCCATCAATAAATTAGGTTGGTATGATAATGGAACGAAGCTGTTATCGGTTAGTGATGATAAGGAAGTGATAGTTTGGAAAGTGTCCTTTTAATGTGCAAATAAACAGATGAGTAAATGTGCAAATGGGAGACCTTATTAAGTCATTCAATCGTTAAATAATTTGCACATCTGCACACTTGCGCATACGCACATCAAAAAAAATCCTGATATTTATGGTTGATGGTAGTTTCAGAAAAAGTGTTAAAGTGGGCCATGCGTTTGTACCCGCCTTTATTTGTTCAGCGCATTTGGGTACAGCATTTTGATAAGGGATTTACGGGGGTTAGCGTAAAGATCAATAAGAGTATATTCAACAATAATCTTAATAACTCTATTTTTGGTGGTACGATATTTTCGGCCGCTGATCCGTTTTATGCCTTGCTGTTTCACCAGGTATTGCACCGGCGCGGTTACAAAGTAAGGGTTTGGTTAAAATCGGCACAGATACAATATTTAAAGCCAGGGCGAACCAATCTTTATTTTAACATCCATATTACCGAAGAAGAAATTGCCGAGGCCGAGGAAGTGTTGAAAACGGTTGGAAAGTTTGTAAAGGCCTACCCTGTTGAGATGTACGATAAAGACGGTGTATTGTGCGTAACGGTAATGAATGAGGTTTATGTACGTAATCTATATGCCGGCGAGGATAAGACGGTAGCTTATTAAACCGTTCATTGGTTCACTGGTCATTAGTTCATTTGTATGAGAATAACGATAACCAATTGACACCAATGACTAATGAACTAATGCCCCAATGAACAAAATTATAATGAACGACGAAGCATTTATAAAAAAAGGATTTTTGATATCTACGGACAATAGTTTGCTGGATATCGATGTTATTCACCAATACCTGGGCGGAGAGTCGTACTGGGCAAAAGGTATTACAAAAGAAAAAGTACAGCGCTCAGTAGACAACTCGATGTGCTTTGGCATCTATTACGAAAAAAAGCAAATTGGCTTTGCACGGGTGATAACAGATAAGGCAACTTTTGCTTATCTTGCTGATGTGTTTGTGCTGAACGCTTATCGCGGACAAGGCTTGTCAAAATGGTTGATGCAGACTATTTTAGCCCACCCTGATTTGCAAGGCTTACGCCGGTGGGTATTGGCTACAGCAGATGCGCATGGTTTATATAAACAATTTGGGTTTGAGCCATTGGCTATTCCCGACAGATGGATGAATCTTTTTACACCTAACCCCGTGCCACAAGGACAGGAATAGTTTGTTATAATGAATATTAAAAGGCAGATATTAGAGGGAGAAGGTGTATCACTCGATTTTAAGAAAACCATAACCAGTTGCGAGAAAATTGCCCGCACCATGGTATCATTTGCCAATAATAAAGGTGGCCGACTTTTAATTGGTGTGTATGATGATGGTACGATAAAAGGCGTAAAATCGGAAGATGAGGAGCGTTATATGATCACCCGGGCGGCTCACCTGTATGCCAGGCCTGCTTTGGAGCCAACCTTTGAGGAGATATACGTGGATGATAAACTGGTATTGGTGGTCGACATCGCGCCAAGCCAGGAAAAACCACACTATGCCCTTGCTGAGGATGGCAAATGGTGGGTATATATCCGCGTGAAGGATAAAAGCGTATTGGCCAGCAAAATTGTGGTGGATGTGTTAAAACAGTCTTCGGCAAATGAAGGTGTGATGATAGCTTACTCCGAAAAAGAGACTGCCCTGTTAAAATACCTTGATGTTAACCCCCGTATCAATATTAAAGAGTATTGCGACCTGAGCAAACTGAGCCGTAAAGGTGCCCAGCGTATCATTGTTAAGCTGGCATTGTCAGGTGTTATTAAGATCCATACTACTGAGAAGGAAGAGTACTATACGGCGTGCTGATTTTACAACCCACTCACCCCACCAGATATCACAAACTTCATCATGTCGGCAGCGCTCTTGTCGATAGGTTTTACTTTATCGGCAGATACGATGACCACCTGCCCGGCAAAAGAATAGGAATACGGAAAATATACAGCCACTTCGCCGGGAAGGCCAAGTGAACCCAGATCACGCTGGGTAAGGAAGCCTATCTTTTTCAGGCCAAACTCGTTCACGGTGACTAAAACAGGTTCGTTAAACTTCTTTTCATCGCCAACAAAGGCTTCGGTAAGGTCTTTAATGGAACTGTACAGAAACTTGAATAGCGGCAGGCGGTTTATCCAGCGGTTAAACCATTGTTTTATCGGGTCGGTAATAATGGTGGTTACAATAAATCCCGAAACGAAGAGTACAAACAACACCAGCAGAATACCCAGCCCGGGGATATAGATGTGCTTCCCCTCAATAAGCAGCAGGTTACTTACATTCAGCGCGTTATCCACACTTGAAATTGCCCAGAAAATAAGGTAGAACGCCACGCCGAGCGGTACTACGATCAGTAATCCTTTAATGAAATAATTAAACAGGGCACGGAATATCCGATTCATGGCGGCATGTATTTACTCGTAAAAATACACCCTTTTTACCCGTTGCGAAACATTTGTTAATATTTCGTACGGAATGGTACTGATCTGCCGGGCCAATTCTTCAATTTTATGTTCCTCGTTGAAAACGATCACCTCGTCCCCTTCTTTTACACCAGCTATACCGGTAATATCTATCATGCACATATCCATCGAAACATTGCCTACCGTTGGCGCCAGAGTACCATTTACCAGCATTTTACCTACACCGTTACCAAAGGCGCGCAGGTAGCCATCGGCATAACCAATTCTCACAGTAGCTATTTTACCATCGCTTGTTAAGCTACCATTGCGGTTATAGCCAATAGTTTCGCCGGCCTTTACAGCTTTTATTTGCGATATACTGGTTTTGAGGGTAGCTACGGGCTGCAGGGGGCTAACTTCGTCTTTAATGGCGCTGTCTATCCCGTAAAGGCCAATACCCAGCCTTACCATGTCCATTTGCGCTACGGGCCAGCGGGAAATAGCCGAAGTGTTGGCGATATGTTTTATCACTTTATAACGCAGAGATTTTTCAAGCTGGTGATAGATCTTTTCAAACAGGCGCAGTTGTTTCAGGGTAAAATGATCGTGTATTTCGGCATCGCTGGCAACCAGGTGCGAGAATACCGATTGCACACGGATGTACTTATTGTTCTCGAGCAGATCGCATAAATGCTCTATCTCAAACTCCTCGAAACCGAGGCGGTGCATGCCGGTATCAATTTTAATATGGATGGGATAGGCCGATATTTTTTTATGAGTAGCGAATTTTATAAAATCGTCGAGCAGTTTATAGCTGTAAATTTCGGGCTCCAGGGTAAACTCTACCATCTTATCAAAAGCTGATGGCTCGGGATTAAGCACCATTATCGGCAGGTTAATGCCGGCATTGCGCAGACTGATACCCTCGTCGATATAAGCCACAGCCAGGTAATCTACCTTGTTAAACTGCAGCATATTGGCAACCTCGAAACTGCCACTGCCATAACTAAAAGCCTTAACCATTGCCATAAGCTTTACGCCCGGCTGTAGTTTAGATTTGTAAAAGTTAAGGTTACTTTGCAACGCGTTCAGGTTGATTTCGAGTACGGTTTCGTGGGCCTTTTGTACCAACGCTTTGCTGATGCGCTCAAACTCAAAACTGCGCGAACCCTTTATCAGGATGGTTTCGTCCTTAAAATTTAATTCTGGCAATTGGGCGAGCAAGGCATCGGTATCGGTAAAAAACAAGCTTTCCTTCGCTTTGAATAACCCTTTATGCTCATACAGGGCCTTGCCTACACCAATAAATTTGTCTGTTTTTTTCTCCTTTATTAAGCCCGCTACCTTTTTATACAGTACATCCGGATCAAGGCCCGACTGAAAAATATCCGACAGGATAAGCGTGCGTGTAGGGTGCTGGTTCTGCTGGTTTAAAAAATTAAGCGCTATTTCGAGCGATTGTATGTCTGAATTGTAAGAATCGTCAATAATGGAGCAATCATTAATCCCCTGTTTAAGCTCCATACGCATGCTTATAGGCACCAGGTGCTCCATACGGTCGTCGATAAGGGCAGGATCATAACCGAGGGCGAGCATAGTAGCCCAGCAGGTAATGGCATTCTCTACCGATGCTTCATCTACAAAGGGCACCAGGCATTCAATCTCTTTCCCTTTAAATTTACCGCGCAGGTAATAGCGTTTTGATATAATGGTTTCGCTGAATACATGCAGATCGGCTTCGGCAAACTTGCGGCTCCAGGTAAATTTGCGCTTTCCGGGTATCTTGCCTTTATAGGTATTCAGGGTTTCGTAATGATAAATAAGCAAGTCGCTGTGGGTAAAGAGCTTTAGTTTTTCGGTGAGTTTTTCTGAAGCATCTTTAAAACCCTCGTTGTGCGCGGCACCTATATGGGTGAGTACACCAACGGCAGGCTTTATCATGTGCTCAAGATTTTCCATTTCATGAGTGGTTGATATACCCGCCTCGAAAATACCAAGGTTGTGCTGCTCTTCTATTTGCCAAACCGAAAGTGCCACCCCTATTTGTGAATTATAGCTTTTAGGGTTTCGCACTATTTTTTTATCAAGACATAGTAACTGGTACAGCCACTCTTTCACAATGGTTTTGCCGTTGCTGCCGGTTATGCCTATCACCTCGAGGTCGAACTGTTTGCGGTGATGGGCGGCCAGCTTTTGCAGAGCCTTTAATACGTTGCTTACCACCAGGAAATTAGCTTTGGGGTACGCTGCTATATCTTTTGGTATATGTTTAACTATAAAGTTATGAACACCGGCTTTGTATACTTCGGGAATAAAATCGTGCCCATCGCGCCTGTCGCTTAAAGCAAAAAACAACGAGGCCGCGGGGTTATTTATTTTACGGCTATCGGTTAACAGGTTGCTGATGGTGCTATCGTCGGTAATGTTTCCGCTTGCGCCGACGATCTGCTGTATCCGGCTAATAGTATAAATAGTGCTAAGCATGTATGCGAATTTGAAGATATTTATTGTGATAGAAGAATTTTAACGAAATTTGGTTTGCATGGATATTGAAAACAAGCCCGCAAAAATTACCGACCCAAAGATAGGGCTAACCAAAGCCGAACATTACTGCGCTTACCAGGAACGCGCCCAACAGGAAGTGAGGAATAAATTATATGATTGGGGGCTGTATCCTAAAGATGTGGAGCAGATCATATCCAACCTGATCGAAAATAACTTTTTAAACGAAGAACGCTTTGCCAAAACCTATACCAAAAGCAAGTTTAACCAAAAAGGCTGGGGCCGGGTAAAAATTAAGCAGGGACTGAAGTTTAAGAAAATACCCGATGTACTGATCAGGAAAGCGTTGCTGACCATTGACGGAGATGATTATTTGGCTACGCTTAAACAAATCCTGATAAAGAAAGCAGCATCAATAAAAGAAAAGGAAGATTATAAGCGCAGGTATAAACTGCAGCAATATGCCATGAGCCGTGGTTTTGAAAGTGATGTGATAGCCGATGTTTTGAAAAGCAATGAAATATAAAATAGCCACACTTAACAACGAATATAAAATGTGTGATTAAAAAGATTAGCTTTGTAAATAACACTAAAAAAAATCGTATATTCATAAATGGCTAAATCAGTAGAAACTTACAACAAGAAGGAACGGGAAAAGAAAAAATCCAAAAAGCAGCAAGACAAACGCGAGAAGGCTGAAGAAAGAAAAGCAAACTCGGGCAAGGGCAAAACCCTTGAAGATATGATGGCTTATCTGGATGAGAACGGAAATATCACCTCTACCCCTCCAGACCAGAGTAAAAAGAAGAAAATAGCTGTTGAAGATATACAGATATCAGTACCTAAGCAGGAAGCCGCTATTCCTGATGATCCTTTCAGAAAAGGTACGGTTACATTTTTTAATGAAAGCAAAGGCTTTGGCTTTATACAGGACAGCGTTTCGCAGGAAAGTATATTTGTGCACGTAAAAGCTTTAGAAGAAGCCATAGGCGAAGGCGACAAAGTAAGCTTTGAAACCGAGCAGGGTTTAAAAGGATTGAGCGCCATAAAGGTTAAAAAAGTTGTAAAGTAACACATACAATATATCAGTAAAAACAGCCCGATACCATCGTATCGGGCTGTTTTTGTTTAGGCTCTATCATGATACAATTTTCCTCTTACCCCATTGTTATGGGCGACACTAACAACCCCAAAACTTCATCTTGATTCTATCTTACCTGCAATAGTAATTTATCTTTGCCCCGCCGTCATCCTGAACCAGGCTAAAAAGTTATCCATGCCGGTACCAAAACTGCCGCGCCATTTAGTTACGTACTGATCCCAGGTTCGCTCCTGCCCTTCAAAATTGCTTCGTTTTATCAACTGGCCGGGCAAACGTATTTCGCCCGGGTCTATCACTATCGGGTGGTCGGGGTCTATTAGTTTAACATCGCTCCGGGCCGCATCGCTAAGGTTAAACACAATAAACAAACTGCTGCCCACAAAAGTTATCGGCGCGGCGGCCATTCTTGTGCGTATGTCCGTCAATTTTGGTATCAGTGCGTCCATCGCGTTGTGCAGCGGGCCGCGTGTCGCACCAGCATTCTTGGCATTAAAATCGGTCAGGTTTTCGGCATCAATATCGTAGCCTGTCTCACGGTTATCGCGCTTCATGTCTTTTATATTATGCTCAACCCGTTTAAAAAAGCGCATCATCAAACCCGCGCCTTCCAGCTTAAACTGCTCGGTACTTTTGGTGTAAGTACCAATTTTTATATCCATCACGCATTTGCGGTCGCGTTGATCGGGCGCCACCAACCTTTCGTCGTTCCAGCCAACGGTATCAATACATAGCACCCTTTGATTATCGGCGGGTGCAGGTATAGTTTCTTTTAAGCTAACCCAGCCACTTGCTATCCTCACCATATCTATCTTGCGGTTGTTTTCACGCGGATTAGTAGCCATTGTTTGCAATACCTCATGGTGGGGTGGCAAAATCGTATCAAGTCCCAATGCCACCCGGTTGGTATAAGTAAAAGCCTCCCGCTCCGACGAAAGCTTCACCCTGTACCGCCCATCTATCGTAGGCTGGTTAGGTTTGGTGCCCGCCAATTGCGCTACTTTTGCTCCTGGTGCTGTAATTACATTACCATTTGATTTGAGCTGTCCTAGCGTGGCGGAGGTTGCAGCAGCGTTATTACCCATCACATCGGCTTCTGTTTCAAGCCCGGCATCGTCATTAACCGCAACACCGCTTTTCAATTGCATAGTTGGCTTAACTTTTCCCTGCGCTTGCTGTACCACATGCCATGCTTCGTGTGGCAGGTGTTTCTCCTGGCCAGGGGCCACGTGTATATCAGTACCCTGCGCGTAAGCAAAAGCATTTAATTGTGCAGGTTTAGATGAGTTATAGTGAACCCTGGTATTATCCATAGAAAAACCGGAAAGGCTTTCGATACCCGATTTTAAATTATCGGGCAAACCGGTCTTATTTTCTTTTTTCTGGATAGCGTCCTGCTCACTCCGTACCTCTTTTTTTTGAGACACGGGTACGGCAGGCATAGTGCTTCCTTTGTTCCCTTGAGTATGGCCGGCAATTGCATTAGATGGCTGTTCTGTGCCTTTATTGGTCCGGGTGCTTCGCATATTTAAATTATATGGAGTATGTTATTTAAAAGTACCTATAATATTTTAATAAAATCATAATTTATATAAATCACGCTTATTACCAACCAGTGTTATCAACAAACTATTAAAAACAAATGAAAGAAATGTCCCAGCCATGTGTTATGATGCCATGAAGCAATAAATAAGGGTGCTGTGAAAAAAAATTAAAAAAATATTTTCATCATAAACTTACTGTAGCTTAATCAATTAAAGCATGCTTATGTGGTTGGATTTTTTTAATTGATGATTTTTTTGAAAAAAGTACTTGCAGGTATTTCAATTCTGTCTATATTTGCACTCCCAACAGCGAAACAGGTATAACAACCTTAGCTTAGGGAGGCTTGAGATAGATACCAAATTCTCAATAAAATATGCGAAAGTAGCTCAGTTGGTAGAGCACGACCTTGCCAAGGTCGGGGTCGCGAGTTCGAATCTCGTCTTTCGCTCTAAATCCTTTCTGACCAGCAGAAGGGATTTTTTATAAAAGGTGAAAACCTGCCCAGGTGGTGGAACTGGTAGACACGCAGGACTTAAAATCCTGTGCCCGTCAAAGGCGTGCGGGTTCGATTCCCGCCCTGGGTACAATCAAAAAATCGATAAAAAACCTGATATGAAAATATCGGGTTTTTTTATGCGGTTCGGTTCCGGCGCTGGGTAAAGACGCTTATCGTTTGATAAACGTCATTTATTTACAAAATTTACATTTTTATTTACAATCCAAATTCCCTGCGCTGAAAGATATCAAAGTAATTTTGCTGTATCAATTTTATAGGATATGAAAAAAATGAAAAGATTATTTGTATTTGTTCCGGCCGTCCTGCTGGTATTATTTTTATTAAATTCTTTTGTACTGAAAGAAAAGAAAACGCGGGAGAAAACAACAAATGCTAAATCGGGCGTTGTAAACATCGTTTTCAGATCTGCTGATGGCGGACAAACATGGCAGGACATTAGCGAAGGCCTGCCTGAAAAATTGCAGAGAGAAGGTGTGTGGAGTCATGGTTTATTTGCAAATGACCATGGGCTCTATTTACGTGCCGGCAATGGGGTTTATCACAGTGAACCAAATTCCACAACTACTTTTTGGACAAAAGAGATTTTCCCTGGTGAACAGCGTGAGATTGCCCCTGGCAAGAATGGGATATTTGCATATAATTTCAGGGGACAATTTTTACAAAAAATAAACGGAACGAGTGACTGGTCGCCCATGTACACGGACTTTCAAGAGCAGGCCGTCCGTATAGACAAAACGATAGATTGGATGTACAAGAATTATAAAGAGAGAGAAATACGCACCGTTTTTGAAACTGCCGGAGGCACAGTTTTCATTGGCTCCAACAACAGCCTTTTTAGATCCACTAACAGTGGAAAAACCTGGAAACAAGTGCATAGTGGAGACGGTTCAATGAAATTGGCAGAGTCGAACGGTGTACTCCTGACTACCAGCAAAGAGGGAATATTAAGATCGACCGATGATGGTCAAACCTGGGATCGTGTGATTGGTGAAGGAGGGGCCGGCATCGCTGTGGAACGTATAGATGGAGGATTTGCTGCTATAGTATACAACACAATAACCCAAACAAACACAATACACATTTCACTGGATAGTGGAAAAAACTGGAATACCATAGGGGAAGAACTTCAACCTTCCTGGATCAAACAAACATTCGGACTTCAATCTTCATTGAATATTTTGTCAATTAAACAAGTGGGCAAATATTTAATATGTGGTCGCTCAGATGGTGTATTCCGGTCATCTGACATGGGCAAAACGTGGAAATTGTTACTTCCTTCTACAGAAAACAGGGGCTTCAATTTATCTGTTTCAGGCAACGTGATTTATGCCATGCCAAATAAAGGATGTTGAAAATTCCAAAACGTTGGAAATCGATATCTTCGAGCGTACTTTAAAAAATCAGCACAAAGCCTTAATGTTGTCATATTAAGGCTTTGTTGTTTTAAACTCCCGATCTGTTTCTAATCATCCAATCCCTTACCGCTCAAAATTTTCGGGATGTATTTCTCCACTCTTTCCCCGCGCGTTTTTGCTTGTTTGGCTTGCGAGAAATGCAGCAGGTATGCTCTTTGCCGTCCTGGCGTTAATGCTTCGAAAGCTGTTTTGAGGGCGGGTATGCTATCTAATTTATGCTGAAACTCATCAGGCATCGTAAACTGGGTGGTCTTTTTCATTTCCACTTTTAAGCCGGCTTTCTCTGCTTCAATGGCTTCAAAAATATAAGCCTTGATGATGGCTTTTATCTCCACGATCTGTACATGGCTGGTGAAGCGTATTTGCCGTGCGGCCTGTACATTTTCGGTTTGCTGAATGAGGATATTATTGGCATCGTTCAGCAAGGCACCTTTAAAAAATAAAAGGGCGCAGTAGTCCTTAAAAGCATGTATCAACACAATGTTATTGCCATTCAGCGTATAGCAAGGACAACCCCACTTCAGTTCTTCGGCAAGGCCGCAGTCCAGAACGATCATTCTCAATTGTTCCAGTTCCTGCTGCCATTTTTTGGCCTTATTGAAATAAAAATCAACCTGCGGGTTCATATTGCTTGTTGCCATAGTGTTCTTCCTGCAAAAATCAGACCCTTAACGAGCCGCGGAACCCCCTGGCGGCATAGTACGATTCAGCTCCGTTGTGATAGGTAAAAACGGTATCGTAACGACGATCGCAAAAGATGGCACCGCCCAATTTACGGATATTGGCAGGTGTTTTTACCCAACTGGATGTTTTGGTATCGAAGTTTCCGAGTTGCTGCAAGTGGCGATACTCTTCTTCCGATAAGAGTTCGATGCCCATATCTTCAGCTACATCAATAGCCGTATTTTCGGGTTTAAATTCTTTGCGTGCCTCGTGCGCCGCCCGATCATAACACAAACTGCGGCGGCCTTTGGGGCTTTCGGCAGCGCAATCGTAAAAGATGTACTCGCCGGTTTTATCATCGTAGCCAACAACATCCGGCTCACCGCCTGTTGTTTCCATTTCATTGAGCGACCATAGCTTTGCGGGATGAGCCTCTAACCTGGTTTGCACATTGGCCCATTCCAAACCCTTATGGCGGTTCATGTTCTTTTCAAAACGAATTTTTAATGTATTGAGTAGCTCTTCGCTTTGTGGTGGCAATAATTCCTTTTTCATATTTATTCTATTTTAAAACCGTACCGTTAATTTTTCAGCGAGATTTTCGGGGACATTTGGATTTACTTTTAAAATTAAATCTTTATCAATGAAAGAAATTGTAGGTTGAATTGCTCTTAGTTTTTTTATTATTTCAGTGTCGAATGAAAGTAATTGCCTTACTAATTCACTTGCATCTGAATATTCTTTCTCAGAGGCCTCCCATAGTCCATGTCCATTTGCAAATGCATACTCAATTGAGAACAGATTGGCCAATCCTTCCTCTAAAACGTTAACCATTTTGCTTCCTGTAGGGCATAAACAGTGAATGGCTTCATGGGCAACTTGAAAAACTGCCCTATTCATATCATGTATGCAGTTCATTGAAATTTGAATTACGACATGTTTACAGTCACCCGGATACCAAATCCTTGGACGTCCATCTTGATTAAACTCAACTCCCAAAATTGTATATGAGTAATCTCGTTGCCCATACTTTTCTTCTGCTGCATTAAGAATTTGTCCCAGTTTTGATGTAATTGTCATGCTAACGCAGCCGTCTACTCGGCCATATGAAATAAAAATTGAGCTCATTATCCTAATATTTAATTTATTGAAATGATCTTTCTATCCGCAGGCCTGAAATACCAGGACAAAATAATAAAAACAGCCTGCATAATTGGGCCTATAATTTGCATTATGCCGTTATGGCCAATAGCCAGGTGCGAGATGAGGGCTCCCGTCATTAAAAAAAATAAACCGGCATAGGCCCATTCTTTAAGCAGTTTAAAGCCCGGAAGCAAAATAGCAATTATGCCAAGCACTTTCCATACACCGATGATGCACAGGAAATACACCGGATACCCTAAAGGAGTGATCAGATCGACCATTGGTTTGGTGCGGAATATTTGCTGTATGCCACTCCATAACATGCCAAAAGCCAATAAGGCCGTGGCTGCCCAATAGATTATTTTATTTCTCTTTTCCATGATGATGTTATTTTAGTTTGTTCAAAATGTCTTGTATGCGGTTATGCGCCATGTTTATGCCCTGGGCAAAGGGTAGCTGCAGCACCTGGTTTCTTTTTGCAGCAGACTCGTATATTACATGCATGTTAAGTTTACTGGTATTTGAGGTAAGCTGTTCAAACTCCAGTATCTCGAGTTGTACGCCAAAGGGCGTGTTCTCCATTTCAAATGTCCGGGTTATCTTTTGGTTCAAGCTAAACTCATGTATCGCGCCGTTAAATCTATGTTTGTTCCCTTTGGGGTCGGTTGTTTCAAACTGGTAGCCGCCGTGCTTTTTGTTCTCCAATTTCAGCACTTTGGTTCCCATCCATTGCTCCACAATTTCGGGTTCCATATAGGCTTTAAAAAGCAACTCCAACGGCAATTCAAATTCCCGGGTGATCAGCAGGTCCTGCTGCCCGTCCTGGGCATCAATTTTTGTTTTTTGTTCCATGTTATTCCTTTGGTTTATAGTTTTTCATGATGGTTTCGAGTATGTTGAACCTTTCATCCCACATTTGGCGGAATGGTTCGATAAAGTCGGCTACTTCTTTCATTTTTTTTGCATTGATATGGTAGTGAACCTCCCTGCCGCTTTGCTCTTGTTTAAGCAGCTCGCACTCGGTAAGTATTTGCAGGTGTTTTGAAACTGTTGGCCGTGCGGTGTCAAAGTTTGAGGCTATGGCACCCGCCGTCATAGCTTGCGAAGCTACCAACAGCAGTATGGCTCTTCGTGTAGGGTCGGCTATGGCCTGAAATACGTCTCGTCGTAAATTCATTATGTAGTTATTTGACTACAAATATATATGTAGTTATTTAACTACGCAAATTTTTCATGAGATTTTTCTGAGTGCACCCTACTACCCTATCTATTTCAGAATTAGCCAGTATTATTTTTCAAGAAACACTTTGAATTTCAAAGTAGATTATTAACTTTGCATTGCAAAGTACTTTTAACTCTATTTAAGTAACCGACAAAACATGAAAGACGAAATACTCAGCCGCCAGAACGATCCCGGACACCTCGAAAAAATGTACCGCAGTAACAAGGCAGTTTTTAAGCGGGAGTTCAGTACCTTATACCCGGAGCTTAAAGGCAACGTTCTCGCTGATTTCTGGAATGAAAGGCTGAATTACGAAAGCGACGAAATTAGCTGGGGCACAGGCAGGGAACTGTTGTGGGTGGTAATTGCTGCACTGCTGGCAGGTGTTATAGCGAAACTGCCGGCAATACTGGCTTTTGACGAAGAGCTTTTTTATACCAGGAACATTGGTTTTATCATCTTCCCGATGCTGACGGCTTACTTTGCCTGGAAGAATAAATTATCAAGCGGTAAAATCGCTTTTATTGTTGGCGCCGGGCTTGCGGGACTGATCTTTATCAACCTCTTCCCTCATGTTAAAAAAAGCGATACACTCATCTTATCGTGCATTCATTTAGTGTTATTTCTATGGTCGGTATTAGGTTTTGCTTTTGTTGGCGATAAGAGGAATAACGAAGAGAAACGGCTCGGCTTTTTAAAATATAACGGCGACCTGGTGGTAATGACAACCCTCATCCTGATAGCAGGCGCAATAATGAGCGGCATAACCGTAGGGCTTTTCTCGCTCATCGGTTTAGATATTAAAGAGTTTTATTTCAAAAATATAGCCATATTCGGGCTTGCCGCAGCGCCCATTGCAGGTACTTATCTTACCCAAACAAACCCGCAACTGGTAGGCAAAGTTTCGCCGGTAATTGCTAAAATATTCAGTCCGCTGGTGATAGTGATGCTGGTGGTTTATTTGATAGCCATAGTTTATTCGGGTAAAAACCCTTATAACAACCGGGAGTTTTTAATGATATTTAATGCTTTATTGATAGGCGTTATGGCCCTCATCTTCTTTTCTGTTGCCGAAACATCCAGGGCAACTAAAAGCAGTACAGAAATCTGGATCTTATTTCTGCTGTCGGCTATTACTATGTTAGTTAATTGCGTTGCGCTTTCTGCCATTTTGTTCCGGATATCGGAATGGGGATTCACACCCAACAGAACCGCTATTTTGGGCGGCAACGTTTTAATTTTAGTGAACCTGATCTTAGTGACCGTACAGCTTTACAAGGTACTTTCAAAAAGGAACGACATCAGCGGAGTAGGCAAATCCATCTCTTTATACCTGCCTGTTTACTTTGTATGGACAATTATTGTAACCTTTATATTTCCACTGATATTTAGCGGCAAGTAAATACCGATCAAAAAGATTTTTCACGGACTGCGATCAGCTGAATAGAATGAGAAAAGCCCGATACGGATGTATCAGGCTTTTCTGTTTTAGGTTGCCATTAGGCGATAGTTAATCCCAGATACCGTTCTGCGCGGTAAATATTATCGGCTGGCCGCCGGTTACCATAATGGTATGCTCGTGTTGGGCAACAAAGCCACCTTTATTACCGCTTAACGTCCAGCTATCAGTATGCGTATCGGCAATTGTCGACCGCGTTGAAATGAATGTTTCTATGGCTACCACCGAGTTCTTTTTGAAACGCGTAGTGTTAAACTTGTCGCAGTAGTTAGCTATCTCGTGGGGTTCTTCGTGCAAACCGCGACCAACGCCATGCCCCGTGAGGTTTTTTATTACCGTATAGCCGGCTTTTTTGGCTTCAGTTTCAATAAGCCTGCCTATCTCGGATATCCTGACACCGCCTTTTATGTTACTGATCGCTTTCCTCAATATTTCTTTCGATGTTTCTACCAGCCTGCCATGGCCGTGAATATCTTCGCCCAATACAAAAGAGCCGCCATTGTCGGCCCAAAAGCCATTTAACTCTGCCGATACGTCAATATTTACCAGATCGCCTTCTTTTAATATCTTATTGGCTAATGGTATACCGTGTGCGGCTTCCTCATTAATGCTGATACAGGTATACCCGGGGAAACCATAAGCTAACATAGGTGCAGAACGCGCGCCCATCTGTGCCAGCAATTGGCCGCCGTACTCGTCGAGTTCTTTTGTTGAGATGCCGGGTTTGGCAAACTCACGCATCTTTTTAAGCGTAATGGCAACCGCATCGCTTGCATGCTGCATTCCAGTTTTCTCGGCTTCGGTAGTTATAGACATCTTTAAGCTTTTATCTGCACAAAATTAGCAATTAATGTACTATGGCAGAATACGCGTGTATGTATTTACCAGGTTGCACCCCTCCTGCCGGTCAGATCATTGAAAATTATAACTGATCTCTTTGAAAGTTTCGCCGGAAGGGCTCAGATCCAGGAACCAGGAGTTACCAACGTTGGTTATGGTATAATAGAAGCCTACTTTTAAATCTGAGCTATCGTTGCCGGGCACCGCCTTCTCTATTACCAGCTTGTGTAAGCTGTTCGGGATATCCTTAATTTTCATGGGAGCAAATGTGGAGTCCCAGAGTACCTGGTTGGAGGTTTTTTGAATAGATACTTTAAATACAATGGTATTGTTATCTGCAGAGAAATCCTTATCGGTATAAAGGATAAACTTAACTTTCCGGGAAGAATTGTCGGTACTTACGGCTGTTTGCTTTTTGCAGGATGTGGCAATAAATACGGTAAAAATAGAGATGATAATAAGGTTAAAATGTTTCATTGTTAAATTGTTAATATATCTGTTTTGGTTCATATGCTATTAGATGCGATTTAATGATCAATAGTTACGCTGTTTATGGGGATATTAATCAGCACGACAGATCATATGATGCAGTCAGACAGGATTACGCAGGTTAAGGCTTAGTGGTTGCCTGGCATGGTTAAAATTACCTTGAGTATTTCCAAATCCCACCAAAAATCACTATATTGTAGAGAAAGCAGAATCAAGAAATGAGAATTAAGAGTCAGAATGAAATTCTAAGGCAAGTGTTGGTAGGTATACCCACCAATACTTACCTTATACCCACCACCCTATTTTGTTGGATTTACGAGTGATGTGATTTTAACATACAGATAAACAATAAGTTACAGTTATAAATTATGAAAATCATAATTCAACAAAGGAGAAAAGCATAAAAATACCGACAAATACCTACCTTTTTTGAAAATCCATTGCGAAAATGGTAAAAGTGGAAGTTAGGGGTAATTTGTTGATGACAGCACCAACAATGGCGGCGGGTTTAGGATGATCTTTGGCTATTACAAATTTGATAACCTGGCATCCAAAAAAGAAGTCAAAATACCTGTAAATACCTGTTTTTTGGAGAAACTTGTTGCGAAAATGGCAAAGGATTGGGCTTGGTATAAAGCGCAGGGTTCTCCCGTAAGGAAAACCCTGCGCATACAGTTGTATCGATTATTGTTTTACGGGTGCCGCTACCGGTGTTGCTGTAGTTATAGCGGTGCCGTTTATGAGTACGCTTTCGAGCGTGGTTTCTTTGAACCTGGCCAGGTCGTAATCAGGATTCTTGAGGCTTACGTTGAAGTTTTTCAGCGTAATGCCGCCAAAGGTTGTGCCGGGGTTGCCGCCAACTTTGCCCAAGGCGTTGCCTGTGCCTTTTACGTTAGTGATGCTGATGTTACGCACAAGCGATTTAGGTGGCTCCTGCCCTTTCAGGTCGAAATACTGGGTCCATGGCGCAATGCTGAGGATGGTAACCGGGCCATCGATGATAATATCGTCAAGGCTGATATTCTCGTATTGCTGCGGGGTATCGGGGCGCAGTTTTAGGCGCAGTACGGTTGGGCCCTTGGTGGTGCAGCGTTTGATATCAACATCGCGTACTATGGTAGCTTCGCTGCCGCAGGTCATGATACCGCCGCCGGCTTCAAATACGCAATCGCGGATGTGGATACGCTCTACCGGCGGGCTATCTTTATCCTGCATGGCAAAGGGGCCCTTGGAGCCTTTCAGGGCGATATCATCATCGCCAACGGAAAAGAAGCAATTGCTGATGGTAATATCCTGCGAGCTGTCAACGTCTATCCCGTCAGAGCTTGGGGCATGATCGTCTGGTACGGCGCCATGCGGGGCCTGGAAACGGCAGTTATCAACCGTAACCTGCTGGTTGCGGTACAGGTGCAGGTTCCAGAAGCCTGAGTTATAAAAGGTGATGCCTTGTATGAGTACATCGTGTGAGTTTTGGATAAAGGTAAGACGCGGGCGCTCTACACTCAGGTTGGTGGTGGTACGGTCGGCAGCGCGGCGGCTGTAAAACAGCTTCCAGAAAGGTTCGCCGTTACCGTCGAGCGTGCCTTTGCCGGTGATGCGGAGGTGATCTACTTTATCGCCGTTCAGCAGGGCAGCGCGCCACGGCTCAAAGTGCCCTTCGATGCGTGTTAATGATTTGGGATAGTCGTTGATGTTTTGCGATCCTTTAAGTACGCCGTCTTGCTGTATCTCGAGGTTAACACCTGGTTTCAAAAAAATGGCACCGCTTAAAAATACGCCCTTAGGTATTACAACGGTACCGCCGCCTTTTTTGGCGCATAGATCTACCACGGCCTGGATGGCTTTGGTATTTAGCGTGGTTCCATTGCCAACGGCACCGTATTGGGTAACATTATAGCGCTTAGCGGGAGGAGTTGCACCTGCAAAAGCGCAGTTTATAAATAAAACGGAGAGCAACAGTAAGGCAATAGATAGCTTATTTCTCATTTATATTGGCTTTTATTGGGTTTAGGAATCGGGTGATAAATTTATTGTTATATATCATACCTGTCATCCTGTTCTATCCTGTTAATTGGTTTTGTAACTCTAATATTACGTGGTAAGCATTCGCGGATAGATACAGAGATGACTTTCCAAAGCTCAGGAAAAATCGTTATATTGTAAAGAAGATGAGCCGTAGTTAAGGTGGGAATAATAAAATTAAATAGCCATATTTTTGCAAGCCGGCGATATAAAGCTGTTATCTTTTAATAATTTTACCGCAACCATAAGCTGGAAAATGACCGAAGAAAAAATACTTACGCTTCACCCTTTAGGCAAAAGCGGTAAAAATATTCTGAAAGAAAAGTATGATGTGATAAAAGCGACCATTATAACCGCTTTACATGGCCGCGAACTCAGTCATAATGAACTGACCGCCCAAATTGTAGCAGGCCTTACAGGCAAATTTGAAGGCAACATTGGCTGGTATACTGAAACTGTTAAGCTTGACCTTGAAGCAAGAGGCTTAATAATACGTACATCAGATAAACCTCAGAAATATAAACTATCAGCATAAAATATCATTCCATCATTTAATATAAACCAATGAAAGAACCTAACGCTTTAAATAAAGTAGCCGAGTTTCACAGTACATTTAAACACCCGATAATTGAATCGCCTGCCATACCGAGTGAAAAGCGTTGCGATCTGAGGGTATCGCTCCTGGCCGAAGAACTGGAAGAATTACAGCAAGCCATAAAAGACAATGACATGGTAGAGATAGCCGATGCCCTGTGCGATCTGCAATATGTGCTGGCCGGTGCTATACTGGAATTTGGCCTGGGCGAAAAGTTTGCCGACCTGTTTGCCGAGGTTCACCGCTCGAACATGAGCAAAGCCTGTAACACCATTGAAGAGGCTGAGGCCACCATGGCGCATTACAAAACCACCGCTGATGTGGACTGCCATTATCATGAGATTGATGGCCTGTACCTGGTTTACAGAACAGCGGATAATAAAACTTTGAAATCGGTTAATTATTCGGCTGCGAAACTGGGTGGGATTTTATAATGGCAGGATAAGCACTTTTATCATCCTGCCTTAAAACGTTTTATAAAAAGGTGCTAAAAAGTCGGAGTATGTATCCCGGCAAACCGGATTTATTAATTTACTTTGCAGCGCTTACTATTAGATTTTAATTATGACTTATTGCTTAGGCATCAAGGTAAAAAAAGGGCTTGTTGCGGTTGCCGATACACGTATTACATCCGGAACGGATGTGACCACCAAGAAGAAGATATACACTTTCCAAAATGAAAACAGTTCACTCTTTATCATGACCAGCGGTTTACGCTCGGTGCGCGATAAGGCCATTGTTTATTTCCAGGAGGCGTTGGAAGAGGGCATTGACGATTTTAACAAGATGTTTAAAGCGGTAAACGCCTTTGGCGAACAGGTAAAACGTGTTGCCGATGAAGATAAGGAATCGTTGGAGAAGGCAGGCTTTAAGTTTAACCTGAATACCATTATCGGCGGGCAACTCCGGGATGATGAGGATCATAAACTATTTCTGCTATACCCCGAAGGTAACTGGGTTGAACTGGGAGAAGGCGCGCCTTACGTTATCATTGGTAACGCGGCCCAGGGTAAAGCCATATTGAACCGGGTGCTAAAGCCCGAAACGAGCCTGAAACTCGCGCTTAAAGCAGCCTTTGTTTCGTTCGATTCGACACGCATCAGCGCGGCTGATGTTGATTTCCCGATAGATGTGGCGCTATATAAAAGTGGCAGCTTTGACCTGGTGGAATACCATTATGAAGAAGAGGACCTTGGCCAGGTATCGGCACAGTGGGATAAATCATTGAAAACGGCGCTGAAGAATGTTTCAAACCATTGGATGGATACTGCGTTTTTAAAGCTCAACAAAACTCATAAAAAACGCAAAAAAGCATGAAGTTTAATGTCTCAGCCAAGCTGACATACGAAGTACATTCATCAACAACCATTATATTAAATATACATGCTGTGCGGTCGAAAGCGCAGGCTGTACTTTCTGAATCATTTACTGTTGAGCCTTATTATAAAACAGAGGAGCTGACCATTTTACATAGTGAGAACCGTTACATCAGGTTGGAAGTACCCAAAACCGAGACGGTAAATATCAGCTATAATGCACTGATAGACACTTCATTTAAGAAAACCGCGGGCAATTTTCTGACTGACATACCGGTGATGCAGCTGGACTCGTCAGTACTACCCTACCTGTCGCCGAGCAGGTATTGCCAGTCGGACAAATTATACCGCTTTGCCAATAGCCGTTTTGGTAAAATTGACAATGCTTTTGAAAGAGTGCTCGCGCTTACCAACTGGATATACGAAAACGTAGAGTATTTGAGCGGATCAACCGACTCGCAAACTTCGGCTTATGATACCGTTACTGAACAGGCGGGTGTTTGCCGCGATTTTGCCCATTTGGGTATAGCGCTGTGCAGGGCTATTTCTATCCCGGCAAGGTACTTTACAGGATACTCATACCTGCTGAATCCATGCGACTTCCATGCCTGTTTCGAAGCTTTTTTGGGTAACGAGTGGGTACTGTTCGACGCTACAAAATTGTCGCCATTAAATGGCATGGTGAAAATTGCTACCGGGCGCGATGCCGCGGATACCGCCATTGCTACCACCTTTGGTAATGTAAACTGCACTTTTATATCGGCAGGCTGCGAACTGGCGACAGATAAGTTCAGGCCGTATTACTATAACGGGAAAAACCCCAGGGGGCTTACTTATCTATAATCAAGTCCGCTGCCGCAAATGATCATTTTCGGATGGTAAAGGGATAAAATCAGTTTCGCCCGGAACCGGTGGGAATTGCTGGTCGCGCCATTGCTGCTTTGCCTGCTCAATACGGTTATGATCCGACGAAACAAAGTTCCAGTAGATAAAGCGCTGTTCGGCAAAAGGCTCACCGCCAAAAAAGTATACGGTGGTATTGGCATTCATGGTGAACTCGCAAAGCTTGCTGTCTTTGGCAACCAATAGTTCTTTAGGTTCAAAAACATGACCTTCGGCTTCAACGCTGCCTTCTAATATGTACAAACCTGTTTCGCCGTAAAGGGCGTCTCCTATTTTAACCGTTTGCTTGGCGGTGCTTTTTAACTGGAGAAAGTAAAGCGGGCTGTAAACAGGTACAGGCGATGTTTTGCCCATAATTGAACCGGCAATAAGGGTATAACTGATTCCCTGATCCGCCCACACGGGTAACTGTTGAGTATCGGCATGAAAGAATGTAGGTTCCATTTCTTCGAGCGATTTTGGCAGGGCTACCCATATCTGCAGGCCGTGCAGCTGTTTTGTTGTATCACGCAGATAAGCGGGTGTTCTTTCAGAATGTGCTATGCCACGACCGGCGGTCATCCAGTTTACCTGGCCGGGCTTAATTTCAACCTCGGTGCCCAGGCTGTCTTTGTGCACAACATTACCCTCGAACAGGTAAGTGAGCGTTGAAAGGCCGATATGCGGATGTGGCCCTATATCCAGGTTTTCGCCAGGTTTTAAATCAGCCGGACCCATATGATCGATAAAAATAAAAGGGCCAACCATGCGCTTATCCCGGAAAGGCAATAAACGGCCAACCATAAAATTGCCAATATTGCGCGGGCGCTCTTCAATAATAAGATCGATGTTTGACATACAGATAAAATTTAATACAATATTACCGATAAGGTATGGAAAATGATGGCAATTATATTTTTGCTTTCAGTTAAATAATACTTATTTTTATTGAAGTTATTCTTTACCAGCCTGATATCCGATGAAAACATATAGCCAGGAAAAACAGCATTCAGCTTCGAACCAGATACAAAGCGGCAGCAAAGGTATTTCGATGCCTGCTGTAGCGATCCAGAGAAAAGGCGGCCCCGAAGAGGAACTGCCTGCACAGGGCAAATTTGTAACCCAGTTAGCGGGTGGCGAAGAGGAAGTACCTTTACAGATGAAACCTTTTCAATTGGCTGCCGAAGAAGAAGAGCCGGTTCAAGGCAAATTTGTCGCGCAATTAAAGGGTGATGAAGAGGAAGAGCCCTTGCAAATGAAAGCTTTTCAATTAGCTGCAGCCGAAGAAGAACTACCCGTTCAAAAAAAAGCCAATAATACCGGCATGCCTGATAACTTAAAGTCGGGCATAGAAAACCTGTCGGGTCTGGCAATGGATGATGTAAAAGTACATTATAACTCACCGCAGCCGGCACAGTTAAATGCTCATGCTTATGCGCAGGGTACAGATATCCATGTTGCATCGGGCCAGGAAAAACATTTACCGCACGAGGCGTGGCACGTGGTTCAGCAAAAACAAGGGCGTGTACAACCTACTATGCAAATGAAACAAGGCGTAGCCGTTAATGATGATAGAGGGTTGGAGAATGAAGCTGATGTGATGGGTGCAAAAGCGGTGCAAATGAAGAAAGCCGATGTTATGTCAGCTTATAATTTTTAAGCAGGTAAAGCTTTAATCTATTTATACATCCAAATCGTAAAATCATCATCAATATAACCCTCGTGCATTACCACATTACTGGTTAAAGTACGGCAATGCTCTAATATCACCTGCGGGTTGTGGGCTACCAAAATACCATCGGGCACCTCTACCCTGCTTAGCAGATTAAAGCCAAAAGCTATGCGGCAGGTAATGAACAGTTTGGTAATGATGTTATAGATAAAATCGGGATGGCTGCTGTGGTATATCAGGCTACCGCTGGCTAATACGTAATCCATACGGGGCAATTCGGCGTTATAGCAATCGCCCAGAAAGAAAACAGTATCGGGTAAATGGGCGTAGCGGGCAATGGCGATATCTAAAAAAACTTCCATATTATCGATGCCCATATAGCGCATTTTGGGGTATTTATCATCGAGATAAGCGCGCAGATCACCGTGGCCGCAGCCAATATCAAGAACAGAGCAGTTATTCATATCGCCAATACCTTCCAACATTTCGAAACGGGCTTGCTGACTATGAAAATTCTTCCAGCCAAGAGCCTGCGTGCTCTCTTCACCAAAATCGGCAATACGACTTTGGTGAAAACGCTGAACCCGAATGCTGTCGATTATATTCATAGTTTTACTTATGCTGTTTTACCATCTTTACGGTATTCTTTACGGATACCCGTCATCACATCATCGTACGTTATTACGTTACTGCCACGCTTTACAGCCATCAGCGAACTGTACCTGACCACGTTGATAATAGCGCCACCTGCCATTTCGTACTTTGTAGCTATCTCATCCAGTTTTTGTTGCAGCGCAGTCTCACATAGCGTTTTATCTGAGAATGCCTGTTTCCAGAGTACCTTGCGTTGTGCCGGGCCGGGCATTGCAAAATGTATCATCGACTGGAACCGCCGGCTAAAGGCATCATCCAGGTTGGCTTTAATATTTGTAGCGAGGATAACCACACCCGGGAAGTCTTCTACGCGCTGCAGCAGGTAAGATACTTCCTGGTTGGCATGCCTGTCGTTTGAACTACTGGTTTGTGTCCGTTTGCCAAATAAGGCATCGGCCTCATCAAAAAACAATATCCAGCGTTTGTTCTCAGCCTGATCAAAAATATTGGCCAGGTTCTTTTCTGTTTCGCCAATAAATTTGGACACCACCATCGAGAGGTCTATCCGGTAAACATCCAAACCTGTGGCCTTGCCTAATAAGCTTGCCGTTAATGTTTTACCTGTGCCCGGCGGACCGTAAAAAAGTGTGCGGAAACCCGGTTTTATTTTTTTGCTGAGTTGCCAATCGTTCAACAAGGTATCTCCATGGGTTATCCAATCCTGTATTTCCATTACCTCGTCTAAGGTATCATGGTCAAGCACCAGATCGCTCCACTCCAGGTTGGTAGCTATACGTTTTGCGGGGAAATTAATGCTGTAATCAGGCCTGTAGCTTTCTCCGGTGGTTAACAGGTTCAGGTATTCGGTAGAGATACGCAGTACACCGCTCAGCAAGGGCTCGCCTGCGTGTATATTTTCCAGCTTCAAAATATTGAACTTAGAGAAGAAATGATCTTCAGAAAAAAGATCGTACAGCATAAAACGGCTTTGCAGATCATTCGGGCCGGCCAACACAAAAGCAATAGTTTCGCCGGTTGGGATAAAGCCGCTATGGTTTTGCCCTTTTACCCCGCCAAATTCGGTAAAGGCACGGTCGTAATCCGCGTTTTTGATAAAGAAAACATCCAGCAAATGGGGTTGTATGTGTGGAGCAAGCGCCATAAGCAAAACCAGGCGTTCGGCAAAACCCATCTGGTAATGCTTTACAATACTGCTGAATAAGGAAGCATCATTTGCCTCGGGCACCGGTATTTCATCAATGCTTGTAAATTCGCAATCGCGCTGCCAATACAACTTTATACGTGTATCAATTACGGTGGCTAACCACTGCATTTGGTTTCTGAGTGTAGTGGCATTGTTTTCAATCTGGCTCATGTCCATTCCACATATAAAAAGTTATCCATCCATGGTGTCTTTATCATACCAATATTCCAGGGCAGCGTTTGTAATAATACATCATACCCGCGTTGTTCTACCCGCAGGTGCCAGGCATCGTCTTTGTAAAGCAAGGCGCCGCTACGTTGTAAAAACGAGGCTTGAAACCCCGGTATACTGGTGTTCTGCATTTTCTCCCAGCGTTCTGTTACCGCTTTCAGCAAGTCTGCCGATACCTGCTTTTCATTCTCCGTAATAGTAATGCCGAGGGGTATAGCTTCGGCAATAGGCACATTACATAATATTTTATTGAGCACTAAGGTATGTTCGGGGCTTTGTTCTTCGTTATTAACCAGGTACTGCAATAAATGCACGGCCCTATGCTGGGTATCGATATCAATAAACTTGCCGTCTTTCATCATCCCTAAACGAATAAAGTAGGTAGCAAAGAACGGATTAAGCAACACCAAACCGGCATTGCTGATATAGATGGTATCCTTGCTGTTCATCAGGTTATCTTTCTCTTTATCCATATCATTATTGTTTTCAGAGCCAGCATCATCCGCCTTTGTAACACGTTTTAAAGCCTGCTCATCCGCCTCTTTTAATGATTGCTTAACCTGCCTTATCGCTTCATCAGCTTGCTGTTGCTGCTTTATGGTTTCTGCCAGCAAAGGCAATTTTAACGCGATGGGCGAATTGATAGCAATGGTCGGTAATATTTTCGATAACTGCACAAACAGTGTATTATTTGCAGATGAAATAAAGCCGAATAAAGCCTTTAAATAAGCTTCGGGAGTTTTAGCTGCGAGGTGTTCGCCGAGTATGAGCAGGTTAAACTCTTTAAACAGGTTATTAAACCTGTCGCGCAACAGCGTATCAGTAAATTGCTCATTAAAAAAGCGCTGCAACTGCTTAATCCATTCCACGTTTTCGCTGCCCCCAACGCTATTACTTTGTCCTGCTAATAAGGTAAACACTACATCGTCGGTATAATTTAAAGCAATATACCTGGCAACAGCGGTTTGCTTTAACAAAACTGTAATAAAAGCCAGGTTTTGAGTTTTACTAATATATGGCTCCAACAATTCTGCCAGTTTGCTATCACTTTCGGTACTGAAATTAATAGCGGCGGTTTGTTTAAGGTAGGATATTACATCCCGTTCAAAATAAGAACGGAGCGTATTGCTGATATTACTTTCGGCCGTATTTAAAGGCCTTGCAAAAGCATTGTGTAATTGCATTCTCGCTGCGGCTGAATGACCATCTTTTTGCAGCAGGCTGTTTAATGCGGATTGCTCTTCGTAATTAAGCAATACCAATAATTGTTTTAGAGCATCCTGAATATCAATACGGCTCAAATACTCCGGCACTTTTCCGTTGACGAGGAAGTATTCCAAAACACGCAGCGCCTCACTGATCAGTGTGCCTGTTTGCCGGATCTTATCACCGGTTAGATACGCGGTGATTATTTGTTCTATACCACCATCTATTTGGGCTGACGTTTCATCAGCTTTGATAAGATCATGCAATTCTGACCTGCCTGATGTATTTAAAACCCGCTTTAAACGGTTGCTGTCTGTCTTGTTTAAAAACTGCAGCAGCTGTTTAATTATCGCGTTAACAAAGGCCGGGTTAGTCCCTTTAAACTGTTCGGGAAGTTTATTGTTGGCAATAAAAAAGGCGAGTATATTAAATGCTTCATTAGTAATATAGCTTTCGGAAGCGGCCTCCCGATCAAGGTATTCTTTTATCAGCAGGTAAATATCCGCTCCTCCGTTATTAACTAATGATATTAACCAATCATTCGGATTAAATGTAGTTGCCGGCAATTCGTTTAAAAGCTGCGTGTATACTTGTCCATCTACTGTGTTAAACTTTGCTTTTAAAGCCTTTAATATGGCTGATGGCAGTACGTTATGCTTTTGCGATAAATGATTAACCACAGCGCTTAAAAACGCAGCAGCATCAAATTTACGGTATTGACCCTGATCAAATACATTCCACAGTATGAGTACCAGTTCTTTCTGTATTTTCTCAATATCTGTTTGTTTTGATTTTATTAGTGCCGGCAATAACGCTGATAAATAGTGATACAACTTAACGGCGCTGTCACCTTGCGGATACAACTTCAATACATCCAACATAAATTGCGGCGGCAACTGATACATAATGCGCTGTTGCATATTAATCGTGGTAGCTGCATATTTTAAGAGCATGGCAACATCGGTTGGCGAGGAGGTAAACAACGACTCGAACATGGCGGCTGGCGTCCAGTCAAAATACGCCTTTCCCCACCAGGGTATATTACCATATTTTAACCAGTGCAGCAATATATCCTTCAATACAACAACACGCTGCTCATCGTTTATTTGTTCCGATATATGGTCATTAAGCGAAGCAGATGATTTTAAAGCCGCAAGAGATACCTGCGGATCTTCCTGTAGTAAGGATGCCAATAATTTAAACAGAGGCGCATGCTCAATACTGCCCTGATGCAACTGACTAATGCTTTGTACAAAATATAACAGCACATCGCGGTATTGAACATTGTAATTATCTGCCAGCCTTTTGATGTTGCTTTGCAGAAACATCCGTTGGTTAAATTCCGATCCGCGCTCTATCAGTAAAAAATCAAGCACAAATTTCCAGACCGCCTTTTTAAAATCTTTGCTATCAGTTTGTACTACTACCTTTTTTACGTGCAATTGCTGCACTTCGGCAACGTAGCTGATTATAAACTGTGCGTTGGCCGGCTCTAATAATTTAACTACAGCTTCAATAACCTCATCATTAAAAACGGCTACCATGCGCGCTCGTGCCGCTTCATTTTGGCCCACGCTTATAATCACCGACCGCAATGTTTTTGGCGCGGCTTTAATGAGGCTCATGAACAAACCGGAAACATCATTTTGCGTATAAGGTTCGGCCCACCAGGGCAGGCTGCCAAAGGCCAGGTAATGTCTTATTAATTCAATATCTTGTCCGGATGCTCCTTCTTCATTATAAACATTACTGGTTATATCATTGTCAATGTACCTTATATCAGCTTCCTCAGAAAATAATTCATGGATAATTAAAGGCAGGTAACCGCTCTGCTGTGTACGCAAACGCTCATTATTAAGCACTTTATTAAGCAGTATAAGCAACTCAGCATACTCACGGTTATAATGCTGGGCCATCTGGCCTAAGGTTGACCTGACAAATATTTTCTGATTAAATAACGAGCCCCTGTCAACCAACAGGTAGGTCAATATAAACAGCCACAGCGCTTTCTCAAACTCATTATTGGGGGCACTATCTACCAGTTTTTTTTCACTATGTACCTTTACCGCGGTGGCATGGTAATCAAAAATAAATTCGGCTTCGGCGGGTTCCAGTAAGGAAACTATCCGGCGTATCACTTTATCCGTAAACTGATTTACAATGCGCTGCCTTACGTAGCCATGCTGCCCTACCCTTACTATCAGTTGTTTTAATCCGTTAGCATCATCGGTTAAAAGTTGTTCTATTACCTTTAAGGGATCGAGCATCAGTTCGCCTGTTGCCCACCAGGGCATGGTGCCTGTTAATAAAAAATATTCCAGCAGGTCGGTATAACTTGCCTGGAGGCTTTTTACCTGCTCCTGCCCTTGCTTGTCGGTTGCTTCAATAGCCCCTCCCTGTCCTAATAAAAGCCTGTATTTTATTTCCCGTTCCAACTCCGCGAGTATCCTGTCTGCAAGATCATAATCTAACCGGTTGTAGGTTATGTTACCTATATCAATACTTACTTCATCTAATGAAAGCACCACATCTTCGGGCACCAGCCTGTCAAAAAGCTCCTCCATACCTGTTACGAGCCTGCTGTTAAAAATATCGCTTACCTTGCTTTGCAGATCATACGCCCGGCCCGCGTTGGTGTACGCTATATCAAAAAGCTGGTGTTGAATAATGTGCTGCATATTATTTTAAGCTTTCTTTTGACAGGAACGCGATAATGTGCTGAGCGCCGTAATTGTTATTGTTGGTGAGCAGGTTTTGTTTCCATGTGGAATAAAGCGGCTCAAAATGCCTCATCTTTTTTATACTAAGCCATAACATGCTGATATCAACGTTAGCCGGAGTATGGTATTTAAACAAATTCTCGACGCATGATTTGAAACCGATATCCTGGAAACGTGCCGGCCATTCGGGGAAAACAACACTTATTTTAAAGCTGAAAAAATCTTCGTTTATGGTATTAGTCCCATCGCCTTTGATCAGCATCTTTAAGCGTGGATATGATCTGGTATTGTATTGTTTTAAGTTGTCGAACAAATTCTTCAGATCAGTATAGGTATTGCCTGTGTAGTGACCCATTTTACCCAGTTGCGATAGCTTACCAAGCAGGTTTTGATTCACCATGTGCGATGTTTCATCGGCACTGCCATATTGCTGATTGGCTGTTGAGAGGAGATTATTTATTGATGAGTTATAATTCTTTAATGTTTTATCATGATCGACCATGGCTTCTTCCCGCTGATCGGATGGTATCGTAAAATTATCAGCTATCTTTTTTTGGCCGGCAATATGTAGCAATTGTTTAATGGCATAATTGGTAAACTGCGCTATAGAGTGGTTCTTTTGAGCGACACCATTATTAGCTACAGTAAAACTATCTCCCTCACTTTCTTCTAAAGCTGTCATCGAGGTGTTAAGTATGCTTTCGGCTTGCTTTAAGTATTCTTCACTTGTTTTTATTAAGCCATCTATTTTATCAGGATCGTTGTTCCAGGCAGCGGCTTTGTGTATTAAAGCGATATTGTTTTTAGCCATCAGCTCATTATGCCTGGCTATTTCGAATGCTGTACCCTGTTCAAACTTTAATAACTTCTCTATTATTTCCTTCCTTTTATTAAGCGTTAGCCATCCTTTATGCTCAAACAATATCCTGTTATCACGATCATACAAATTGAAACCATATACTTCCAGATTTTCATCCGGCCTTAACAAAATGTGCTCAACAAGGTAAAATCCTTCCGAGTTTTTACTTAAACCAACCAGGTACTTAACCAGCTTATTAAGCATGGCTATGGTTGGGGCACTTCCATGAAAGCGGCTCAGGATATTCCACTTTTCTTCTACCGGGGCTTTATACAATAACATGTACGACTCAGTGCCTTCCTGCGCTATGCGGTAGTTATTGATATTGATGGCGTACTTAAGAACTGATATATCCTGGTTAGGAAAAGTATATGCTCCCTTGTATTTAGGTTCCTGGTTAGCTATTTTATTTTCTTTTTTAAGCCTGGCAACTTCTTCCCTGCTAAAAGTAAGTTTCTGCATCTCGGGGTTCCAGGCGGTTTCATCAACTACATGCTCGTTGTTATCGGTATCATTACCGGTTTGGCTGTTGGCCTGTGCAAACTTCACCTTCGATGGTTCAAAAACAGAGGTAAGCGAGTGCTTTTTATTTTGGATATAAAGCAACGCGTGCATTTTATTTGAGAAATTATATTGATCATCGTTTGGCTTCAGATAATTAAATCCCCTGATGCGGTTATAACTGATATCGCTAAAATTTCTTAAAACACCTGCTTTCCATTCTATTTCTTTAGTCATCCGTTCGGTTTTCCGGCTATTATCATACAGCATGTGGTATAAGGTAACCGGGTAAACAACAGCAGTTTCGTTAAAGCGGGCAAACAAGTGGTCTAACACCTTGTTTTTCCGGTCAATTCTCACGCCATCCGGTTCCAGGGTTGCATTCAATGCTGTGATATATCCATTTGAAATTTTGCCTTTAAATTGTTGCCAGGTCTTATCATTTTTATCACCATCAGTACCGGTATAGGCTGCTATAATATCGTTCGCGCCGGGTACATCATATAATGGTTTTGAAAAATAGCTCCTGGTTTGGGCGGCAGGATCATTCGAAAAAAAAGTGTCGATATTATTTACCTGTGCCTGGTAATTTGCTAAAACCTGTTCAAATAACATTAAATAGGCCTTGAGCTGTTTTGCCTGAGCTTTCCTTTCGGAGGAAGCGGAACGTGGCAAACCTTCGTGACCGATACCATATACATGCGGAAAGTAATTCTGAATGGAATAATATGTTGTGGCATCGCGGTAGGTCGCCTTAATATCTTCGGTTTTTTGAAGCGCCTTTACGTAGGCCCTGCTACCTGCTTTTATCACACTTTGATAAATATCATTCAGCAGGTTATCGCGTATAGCCATATGATAATTATCAACTACCAAACTGATATCAAAAAGCTTGTTCAGGTTGTATTGCTTTGTATCAGCAGATGCCGTATCCACATCAATAAATGCTACTTCACTTTCATCAAGCTTAAGTTGTTTTACGTAGCTATCATCACCCTCACGGGCTATTAAAAGTTTCTTTACCAAAACTACGCCTTCGATATCCGATATCCTTTTTATCAGGTCATTGGCATCAATAATTAATTGCCTGTCGTCCATATCATCATCGGCAATTATTCCATTTTTTAATGGGCCGCAGTATATCTCATCAATGGTATAGTCTTGTTGCAATAACTCGCGCTCCGACGAGTATTTTTTAGGACGATTTATGGCTAACTGTAACGCGTAGTAAATTTGGGCCAATGCCCTTTCGGGGACAATAATGGCGTCGATCTGTATTTTGGCCTGTATTTTTAGTTTAACGGGTTTAAGTATTGTAATGCTCCTTACATCTTCGCACAAATTTCTTTTGGCAACAAAGGTTGCCCTTACTTTGTCTTTAACCTGTTTTTCTAAAGCGCTGCCAGGCTGCCACAGCTTCGCATTAACCTGGTTTAACTGTACAGTAATATCATATAACCCACTTATCGAGTTAACATATTTTTCGGAAATAACGGCCTCTAACCAGGCGTTATCTATTTCTTCTACCTCATCAATAATAGCTTTACGGTAATCTGTTACGGTTACCGGGTTTATAGTTAATATATCCTGCTTGTGAAAAAACGAATTAGCCAGGTAATCGATCTTGTTCTTTTTATCGGCTAAAAGCTCGGTAATATCAAAATCAGTTTGGTAAGCAAGGTCGGTTATGGCATAGCAAAGCGCTTCCAGTATGGTTACTCCCGGATCGTGCAGATTAAAATCCGTCCAGGTGTTACCAGACCATTTTTGAATAAGTTCGATCCCATAATTTCTTAGCGAATTAAAATCTAATGAGATGTCCTTTTTGTCATCCGAATAATCAAAAACAGAACCGCTCATTTGTCAGGCTTATCGCTGTAATAGTAATCTTCACTTAAAAAAAGTTTATCGTCCCATAGTTGGGTAATTGTGAAATAAATATTTACCCCTTCACCATAATTAGAATTGGTTTTCATCAATAACGAATATCCACTGTAATCTCCGGACCAGCGCAAGTTGATCTTGTTCCAGAAGAAACCAAAGTAGGCATTCCGTCTGTGTATCCTTCCACCCTTTCTTCCGGCCACGCTTAACGCTATGGCATGCATAATGGCCAGTTTACCTGTCCCTTTTTTACCTGTGCGGGCAACAACTTCAAAGGCCTGGGCGTTTTTTAAGCCTGTAATTATGGGGTGCCATTTTCCATCGGCCTTTACAAAGTTTTGCTCTGCCCGATATGTACCAATGCGCCCTTTCATGGCCGCAAAGCCGTCAATATCCACCCTGTAATTATCGTCGCATTTTTTACCGATGCCTACATTGCCATTGTCATGAAAAAAAACACCGGTTTCATCCGCGGTTGTAGTATCTGCCTGTTGTTTATACGATTGAACCTTGATAGCCTCCGGCGTCTGCTTATCTTTCGAGATGGTGAAGAACGGTTTGCCGGCATCGTTACTTTCATAAAATGAAATCAGGTTCAGAAAATCATGATGCGTATATATTTTGAACCCATTAGGATCATCCTTTGAAAAACCATCATCCTCTTTATGGATCATAGAATTGATCAGGTCGGCGTAATGCTGTTGGGTAGGTATTTTACCATTTTTAAAATAGTCTAATATCCTTTCCCTACCCGAGATCTTATTCTTGTTGTTTACCATTTTCAATTAATCTAAATTGTGAGATATTACCAGGTCAAAAAGGCTTTTACTGCTTTCAGTTGGAATGCCGGAGCCGGTTTCGACATCATTTACAATTTCGAGGTTACTTTTTTTATTAACCAATAGCTCTTCCATTACGGCAAACTCACTAATGCCTATCTGTTTTTCATCTGTATCAGTACTTTCCCCCGCTACTATGATCAAATGATTTTTCCCGGGGATCAAAACCGACTGCGGTAGCGAGCCCTTAATATAGCCTTGTTCGCTATCCAAATAATTAGCACGGGCACGCACCTGCAATTCATCATAGTCTGTTGCCTCGTCATAATAAAAATGAGCCAATGACAGATCGGAAACATCACTTATATACGGCAGATGCTTAATAAAGTTAAACAATTCGATGGTATATATCCCTGCTCCTATCTTAAATTCCGCATTCTCATCAAATAACCAGGGGCACATAAATCGTTTAATATCATCGTTTAACCTGCCTATATTCATCCCGGTATCGCTTATGTCACCATCATCGGTAAATGTTACCGTGCATTTTACTTTAATGGTTTCATAAACCGGCCCTCTCACCTCAATTCTTAAAAACGGTGGTGTCGACTTACTTAAAAACTTACTTACACGGTTCTTGATATCCAGGTTAATATTGGGCTGTTCGGTTGTGAATACGCCGCAGCCCTGAGTTTTAGGTACAAGTATAACCCTTAAACCCGGCCTGTATTTTTCAATGTATTCTTTATCATATTCTTTCGGCTCAATACACTTGGCCATATAAATTTCGGGGAATTGCTCTAATATAGCCAGTTCAATATCGCGGCATGTTAATAGCCTTTGGCCGTGCCGCAAGCGCTCACTCACCCTGGTATAATATTGCTGATCAGTTTCTGCAGGCTTTCCACCAAAGGACGGAAAAGGCTGCGTTATGCTTTGTATACCTAAGGTTTTCTTTTTAAATGTTTTTATACTCCCTTGTTGTAAGTTCAATACTTCGGCAACATCTGTAATTAACCTGGTAGCAGATACCGCCTGGGTGTATATTCCCCTAACTTTCGCGTTTATGTTAGTGGCAGATGATGCGCGCAACCAATATAGCGCCGGCGACATAATGGTATTGCCGGTTTTAAAATTACCGGGCAGCCTGAGTTCTACAATACCTGTATTAATAAAATTATTGGTGGCATCGTATAAAATATCTTTCTCTGTAAAATCGATCCATTTATTGTTATGCAGGTAACTCCAAAGTGTTTTGGCTTCGGTCTGATCTGAAAAGCTATTGTCTTCCAACTGGAAAAGCAACGACAATACCTGGCCCGGTTTTATATTTTTTAAGCCAATAAACAAATTGTTGTTCTGATCAAAATCGGGAATGAGGTTATAGGGTGCTTTTGCCTTGCCGGGATATACCTCATCATATCCAAAAGGATAGATATGAAATACTTTCAGGTCGGTTTCTTCTACATCTTTATCTTTCGCGTTAAGCGCCTCAGAATGCTCCAGCGTATAATCAACACTTAGCGAACGGATTGTTGGAATATATGGCTGATTGGGTAACTCTAGTTTTTTTGAGTGCTTTGCATTGTACAATACAACCTCCGGAAATATTTGTGGAAAGAGTTTATGGCCAAACGCGTCTGCTGGTGCCACTAGTTCTATTCTTAAAGCGCCTTCCGTAAAGTTTTTATCCGGGATAATATCCTGCTTATTTAACAGCGGCCGCTTGTTAAAAAAAAGCTTTTTTATCTCGATATCCTGCAATTGGGTGCTATTTTTAAGTGTACCATCACTATCACTTTCAAATAGAGCCATTTGCTGCTGCTGGGCAAACTTAGGCGTAAACTTGCCATCGTTAAGCGTACTCAGCTTTATTTGGAATGAGCTGTTAACGATCTTGTTATTATAGGCGCGATAATAAGTTTCCCATCCGCCTCTTTCTTTAGGCAGGTCTATCCAGTCGAGCCTGATGCAAAAGGTTTTGGTGTATTTATTAAATATATTGGAGCTTTTTATATCCAGGTACGTACCTACCGATGGTAAGGGGCCAAACAGCTGGCTTGTACTTGCAGCACTTATTGGGCCTACACTGTTTTGCAGTTTAACCGCCTTACTACCTCTTACATTGGCCTTGATACTTATACGCTCCGTTTTTATGTTACGCAAAAAGGTAAATGGGTTATTTACAGAGTAGTTGTTTACCAATAACCGGAATATGGGCCATTCGGTATTATAACTGCCGCCATGTAGGGCAGGATCATAGACATCAATAAACTCGTCCGAATTATTAATATCGATCTGGATGTTCAATGCCCGTTCGGCAATATCCAGCGAGGCGGCGTAACGTTCTATGGTTTTCCAGCCTTTGGTATCTGTATAATCTATAATAAACGCATCCGAAAGCAGTTGGTCACTTAAGGCTTCTGTATCTTTTTTCCCGGCCGAATAATGAGTAAAATAATTCATTAACCGCTCAAAAGATGGCTCGTCAATATATATTTGAAAACTGATGGTGCGCCTTCCCTCCGGCAGGTAAAGTAAGGGTGATGAAATAAGCATGCCAACGTTACTCATTTGCATGGTGCTATCTGTATCAGGCCTATCCGGGTCTTCGCCCAGTAAAGGCCAGGGTGTTGCCGGTATCTTATTTTTTAAATATGCAGCAGCCGAAATAAAAGGATACGACGCGTTGTATACATCTACCTCGGTTAGCGCACCAAATTTATGCTCGGCCAGAAGCAAAGTTTTAAATTCGGCTATTTGAGCACCTGTAATCAATATGGGTCTGTCAAGCGTAAACACAGCCGGTTCAGGTTTCCCTTCTACTTTCGCCAACAATTCTTCTCCTACCGGTAGCCGCACATCGGGCGAGGCTTCTTCTTTTTCAAAAACAAGGTGTACAGTATCCGCAACCGCGCTTTTGAGCTTGATGCCAAGTATCTTCTTATAGTAAAGATCTAAATGGTTTTTGGTTGTTAAATTAAGCTTTTTCTGCAGGTTGGCATATAGGTATAAGAACGAGAAACATAATGCCATATGTGGCTGATAATCCTTTTCCAGCAGCTCAATATTATCATGATAAAAAGTAGCTATGCCTAACAGATCATTAAACTTTGCACCCAAATCATTAAATACCTGCTTAATATCGGGCAGCGCGTTTAAAATACGATCGTTAACGGTGTGTCCGTTGCGGAATATTGGATCAACCGAATCAGCGGCCTTTTTATCATCAGAAAATATATACCGGAAATCAACTTTGAATTGATGCTGCAAAGTTGTTGAAGCTTCATTGATATAACTACTCAACCGTAATGCTTCATCATCAAAATCTTCAGCTATCCGGTATATGTCCTGATCTTTGATGATCCG
>Ga0070659_100000315_pt1 | contig 37706 bp, 32 predicted proteins | sample KBSC23metaG_FD_64666 | JGI IMG/M metagenome (GOLD analysis project Ga0070659, IMG submission 64666) | Corn rhizosphere microbial communities from Kellogg Biological Station, Michigan, USA - KBS C2-3 metaG | ecosystem: Host-associated > Plants > Roots > Rhizosphere > Soil ... | reverse complement strand
GACCATCGCCAACGTCGCCCTGCCGCACATCCAGGGCAGCGTCTCGGCGGCGCAGGACCAGATCGTTTGGGTATTGACCTCCTACATCATCGCCACCGCGATCATGACGCCGCTCTCCGGCTGGCTGTCGATGAAGATCGGCCGCAAGACCATGTTCCTGGCCTCGATCGCCGGATTCACCCTGGCCTCGATCCTCTGCGGTCTCGCCACGAGCCTGCCGGAGATCGTCGTCTTCCGGCTGATCCAGGGCGTGGCCGGCGCCTCCTTGATGCCGCTCTCCCAGACCGTGATGCTCGACATCTATCCCCAGCACATGATCCCGCGGGTGATGAGCATCTGGAGCGCCGCGGTGATCCTCGGGCCGATCATCGGGCCGACGCTTGGCGGGTGGTTGACCGAGGCCCTTTCCTGGCGCTGGGTCTTCTACATCAACGTGCCGATCGGCATCCTGGCCTTCCTCGGCATCTGGACCTTCATGGACACTGACGAGGGCGGGCGAGAACGACCCTTCGACTTCCTCGGCTTCGGCGCCCTGGTGCTGTTCATCGGCGGGTTCCAGCTGTTGATCGACCGCGGCCCGACCCAGGACTGGTTCGATAGCAAGGAGATCTGGATCGAGACCGCCATCTGCCTGGCCGGCCTCTATGTCTTCATCGTCCAGACGATCACCGCCGAGCATCCGTTCTTCCACCGCGACCTCGCCAAGGATGGCAACTTCGTCGGCACCACCCTCTTCGGCATGTTCGTGGGCGTGCTGCTGTTTTCGACGAGCGCGCTGCTGCCTTCGATGATGCAGAACCTGCTCGGCTATTCGGCCCTGCAGGCGGGCATCGCCAGCATGCCGCGCGGCGTCGGCTCGCTGATCGCCTTCCTGGCGGTGCCGATGCTGGTGGCCCGAATGGGGCCGCGCCCTGTGCTGCTGATCGGCGTCCTGCTGTCCAGCCTGGCGCTCTGGCAGATGGGCCAGTTCGACCTCTCCATGACGCCGCGCCCCATCGAGGTCGCGGGCTTCATCCAGGGGCTTGGCACCGGCCTGTTGTTCGCGCCGCTCAATGTCCTGGCCTACGCGAAGCTCGCGCCCATCCACCGCACCGAAGGCACCATCGTTGCGACCATGGCCCGCAGCCTGGGCTCCAGCGCCGGCATCTCGCTCCTGCAAGCCATGCTGATCCGCGACGCCGCCGTGGCCCACTCTGGGTTGGGCGAGCACATCACCGTCACCGACCCGGTGCTTCGATGGGCCCTGCCTTCGATCTTCAACCTGCAGTCCATCCCGGGGCTCGCCGCGCTGAACGGCGAGCTCACGCGCCAGGGCTCGATGATCAGCTACGACGCGCTGTTCGGCGGTATGGCCATCGGCTGCCTGCTGCTGGCGCCGAGCCTGCTGCTCCTGAGGCCACCGCAGGCCGCGCCGGCGTCGGCGCCGGAGATGGTGGTGGACTGACGGCCGACCTGCCCCAGGCTTCGAGCGGGGTCGAAGGCTCAAGCATGGCGGGACTCACATGGTTCGGCTATGGTGGAAGCATGAAAGTCGGTCCTGACATCGCCACCATCGGCGCCCTGGTCGGCGATCCCGCCCGCGCCAACATGCTCACCGCGCTGCTGGCCGGCCAGGCGCTCACCGCCGGCGAACTCGCCCGCGAGGCCGGCGTCACCGCCCAGACCGCCAGCTCCCACCTCTCGCGACTCGAGGCCGGCGGTCTCCTCACCCAGAAGAAGCAGGGCCGCCATCGCTACTACGCGCTCTCGGGCGAGGACGTGGCCGGCGTGCTGGAGGCGCTGATGGGCCTGGCGGCGCGCACCGGCCACACCCGCGTGCGCACCGGGCCGAAGGAGCCCGCGCTGCGCCGCGCGCGGGTCTGCTACGACCACCTGGCCGGCGAGCTGGCGGTCAGCATGCTGGAGCACCTGGTGGCGCGCGGCTTTGTCATCGAGGCAGACGACAACCTCAGCCTGACGCCCACCGGGCGGACCTTCATGGAGGCCCTGGGTCTCGACGTCGCGGGCTTAGCCACGTCGCGCCGGCCGCTCTGCAAGGGCTGCCTCGACTGGAGCGTCAGGCGCACCCACCTGGCCGGCGCCCTGGGCGCGGCGCTGCTCGACCGGTTCTATGGCCTGGGCTGGGCGGCACGCGAACCCGGCACGCGCCTCGTCAGCTTCACCCCGCGCGGGCTGGAGGCCTTCCGGGAAATCTTCGGCGTAACGCCGGAATCCGCCACGGACGGGTGACAAGCCGCCTCGGGTCGGCTTTGCTGCGCCTCCCTCCGCGCGTCTTCGCTCGGAGCATTTTTCAGCGATTTTGATCGGGATAGATTTCGATGCCACCACGGATGTTGCCTGAACCCACGCCGGAGACCCGGCATTTCTGGGAGGGATGCAAGGCCGGCGAGCTTCGCCTGCAGCGTTGCACCGAATGCGACGGCGGAAGCTACTTCCCGCCCCGCGCCTTCTGCCCCAAGTGCGGTAGCCGCAAGGTCGAGGACTACGCGGCCAGCGGCAAGGGCGTGCTCTGGTCCTATGTGATCAACATGCGCCCGCGGCCCGACATGGGGACCGAGCCCTACGCCATCGCGGTCGTGAAGCTGGCCGAAGGCCCGCAGATGATGACCAACGTCGTGGGCTGCCCGCAAACGCCTGAGGCCCTGCAGCTCGACATGCCCGTCCAGGTCAGCTTCGCAAAGCAGACCGACGACATCTCCCTTCCGCTCTTCGAACCGGCGAAAGGGTAGCCGCCATGAAGCAGAAATCGATTGCGGTGGTCGGCGCGGCCGAGACCACCAAGATGGGCAAGATCCCGGACGTCTCCGTGATTGGCCTGCACGCTGACGCGGCGCTGAACGCGCTGGCCGACTGCGGCCTGAAACCCAAGGACATCGACGGCGTCGCCACCGCCGGCATCAGCCCGGTCGACCTCGCCCACTACATGGGCATCACGCCCACCTATGCGGACGGCACCAGCGTCGGCGGCTGCTCGTTTATGCTGCACGTGCGCCATGCGGCGGCGGCGATTAACGAAGGGCTCTGCAACACCGTCCTGATCACCCACGGCGAAAGCGGACGCAGCCGCGTCGGCGCCGGCGGCTTCGGCCGCGCCGCGTCCAGCCTGGCCGGCCAGTTCGAGATGCCCTACGGCCCGATGGGCCCGCCGACCATGTTCACGGTTCCCGTGCTCCGCTACCTCAAGGCGCGCGGCTACACCGTCGAGGACCTGGCGATGGTTGCGGTGATCCAGCGCGAGTGGGCGGCGAAAAATCCGCGCGCCAGCTTCAAGGACCCGATCACCGTCGAGGACGTGCTGAAGGCCGATATGATCGCCTGGCCCTTCACCAAGCTGATGTGCTGCCTGGTCACCGACGGCGGGGGGGCGCTGATCCTGACGTCGGCCGAACGGGCCAAGGATTTCCCGCAGAAGCCGGTCTACATCCTGGGCACGGGCGAGAGCGTCGAGACGCCGATGGTCAGCCAGATGGAGGACTTCACCTCCTCCAAGGCCTTCCGGGTGTCCGGCAAGAAGGCGTTCGACGAGGCGGGGATCAAACACGCCGACGTCGACCACCTGATGATCTACGACGCCTTCGCCCACCTGCCGCTCTACGGCCTGGAGGACCTGGGCTTCTGCAAGCCGGGCGAGGCGGCGGGATTCATCAACGGCCGCAACACCGCCATCGGAGGCAAGCTGCCGCTCAACACCAACGGCGGCGGGCTCTCCTACATGCATTCGGGCATGTACGGCATGTACGCCCTGCAGGAGAGCGTGCGGCAGATGCGCGGCATTGCTCCGGCGCAGGTGCCGGGCGCGAAGATCAGCATCGCCCACGGCGTCGGCGGCATGTTCGCCGCATCGGGCACCGTGATCTTCTCCAACGGAGCGCCCTGATCTACCGCCTGCAGACGAACGCGGGCGCAGCGGCCATGGCTGCTGCGCTTGTCGTTCTTTTCGGCGCCTTCGCCACGTGCGCGGAGCCAGCGGCCGACCTGACCCTGACCGGCGTCATGACCCGGGCCGACCACCAGACCTACCGCGAGATTCCCTTCCGGGTCCCGGCGGGAACGACGCGGCTGACGGTCAGGTTCGCCTACACCGGCAAGGCGCAGAAGTCGGTGATCGACCTGGGCGTGCGCGACCCCCGGCGGTTCCGCGGCTGGAGCGGCGGCAACAAGCAGAGCTTCACGATTTCCGAGGCGGATGCGACGCCCTCTTATCTGCCTGGGCCACTGCCGGTGGGCGTCTGGAAGCTGGTGCTGGGCGTACCGAACCTGCGGGCGGGCGCGCAGGCACGGTACACCGCGCAGATCCACTTCGATCGAGGCCCGGCCTTCGCCGGGTTCAGCGCCGCCCCCATCAAGACCGGGCCGGGCTGGTATCGCGGCGACCTGCACATGCATACCGCCCACTCGGACGGCTCCTGCCTTTCGAAGCGCGGCGTCCGGGTCCCTTGCCCGGTGTTCAGAACGCTGGAGGCCGCCCACGCCCGCGGCCTGGATTTCATCGCGGTCACCGACCACAACGCCACGTCGCAGAATGACGCCCTGCGCGAACTTGCCCCCCATTTCGACGACTTGCTGCTGATCCCGGGACGCGAGATCACCACCTTCCAGGGCCACGCGGGCGTCTGGGGTCCCACGGCGCCAATGGACTTCCAACTCGGGTCGCCACGCGCGCCGACGCTGGCCGCCATCCAGGCCGAGGTCGAAAAGGCCGGCGGCCTCTTTTCCATCAACCATCCCGCGCTGCCGTCCGGCGAGGCCTGCATGGGTTGCGGTTGGACGGCGAAGGACACCGACTTCACCAAAGTCCAGGCGATCGAGGCGGTGAACGGCGGCGCGCTGTCGGCCAGCCACGGTACGGACCTGTTTTCGGGCGTGCCCTTCTGGGAGGCCCGCCTGAACGCGGGACTTCGCGTCACCGCCGTCGGCGGCTCCGACAATCACGACGCGGACCTCGATCCGGCGAAGCCCTCAGCGATCGGGTATCCGACGACCGTGGTCCATGCTCCGGAGCTGTCGCAGCCGGCAATCCTGGCCGCGATCCGCGCCGGCCATGTCTTCGTCGACGTCACGGGCAGCCGCGACCGGCGGCTGGATGTCACGGCGCGGGCCGGCGGGCCTACCGCCGAGATGGGCGACGCGCTGGCAGCGCCGGCCGGGTCGCCGATAAGGTTCGCCATTCGGGTGGCGCATGCCGCGGGCGGATCGCTCAGCCTGGCCGGCGACGGGCCGAAGCCCAAGCTCGCCGACGCGGCGCTGGCGGGCGACGACGAGATCCGCAGCTTCGAGGTGGAGAGCGACGGTCGACGCCACTGGCTGCGCGTCGACGTGCGCGGTCCGGACGGCAAGCTCTGGTTGCTGGGAAATCCGATCTACTTCAACGCGCCCTAGACCCTTCTCTAGTTTAGAGCGCGTCGGGCGGGTGAAGCGGCTTCCATTTCACCCTGACGCGCTCTAGGCGACCGCGCTCGAAGATTCGCCAGCCGCCGGCTCCGCGCTGATCGCGCTCATGATGCTTTCGATCAGCGCCTGGGCGTGGATCGGCTTGGATAGGTGCAGGTCGGCGCCGGCCTCGTGGCTGGAGCGGATGTGCTCGTCAAGCGCATTGGCGGTCAGCATGATCACCGGGGTGCGCGGCGCGCCGGTTTCACGCTCATATTCCCGAAGCAGCAGCGTCGCCGACAGCCCGTCGAGTTCCGGCATCTGCATGTCCATCAGCACGACGTCGAAGCGCTCGGCCTTCAAGAGGTCGATGGCCTGCTGGCCGTTCTCCACGATTGTCGGGCTGACGCCGACCGACTCCAGGATCAGCTCCACCACCTTCTGGTTGGTCGGATGGTCCTCGGCCACCAGCACCCGGCAACCGGCGATGTCGAGCATCGGCGCCTGATCCGCGCCTTCCTCCGTCGCCTCGCCCGCCAGCCGCTCGAGAGGCACATAGACCGAGAAGCTGGAGCCGCGGCCGGGCGTCGACTGCACCACAATGCGCCCGCCCATGAGTTCGACCAGCGAGCGGCTGATGGCCAGCCCCAGGCCGGTGCCCCCGAACCGCCGGCGGATCGAGGCGTCGGCCTGCTCGAAGCGCCGGAACAGGCGCGCGCCGGTTTCCTCGTCGAAGCCGATGCCGGTGTCGGAAACCTGGAAGCGGATCTCCTCGCCATAGGCGATGACCTCGAGGGCCACCTCGCCGACCTCGGTGAACTTCACCGCATTGGACAGCAGGTTCGAAAGCACCTGGGTGATCCGCACCGTGTCGCCCGCGAACCGTCCGTCCGCTTCCGGCGCCACTGTCCAGCGGAACGCCAGGCCCTTGCCCTGGGCCGAGGCGCGGTGCAGCTCGGCGATGCCGCTCACCAGCCGCTGCATGCCGAATTCGTCGCGGGCCAGGGTGATTTCGCCCGCCTCGATCTTGGAGAAGTCCAGGATGTCGGTCAGCACGCGCTCCAGCAGCCGCCCGGAGGACACAATCAGCTCGGCGAGTTCGCGGCCCTTGGGCGTCGTCTGCTTTCCGGCCAGGGTCTCGGAGATGGCGATGACACCGTTCAGCGGCGTGCGCAGCTCGTGGCTCATGTTGGCCAGGAACCTCGACTTCTCGGCGTTGGCCCGTTCCAGCTGAGCGGTGCGTTCGCTGACGCGGTCCTCCAGCGAGGCCATCACCCCCACGGTCTTCTCGCGTTCCGTGCGCAGCGCCGTCGCCAACACGCCGATCTCGTCCTTGCGGCGCTCCACGTCGCTCACGTCGGGGCGCGCGGCCAGCCCGAAGGCCTCCGGTTCGCAGGATGCAGCCAGCCGCTCGACCGGCCGCACGATGCTGCTGCGGGCCATCAGCACTACCGCCAGCGCCTGGATCGCCGAGGCGATGCCGCCGATCAGCAGCACCCAGGCGGCCGAGCGCAGCGCCGAGGCCATCATCTGAGCCTTCGGATAGGCGAGCAGCAGGTACCAGTTGGGGCCGTTCAGGCGCCCGAACGCGACGATCTGGCGACCGTCAGGGCTGTCGATCACCCCATTCGCGCGCCCGTCCTTGGCGATGTCGCCCACTAACCTCTTCAGGCTGAAGCGCTTCTCGTACTGCGCCAGCGTCTTTTCCGGCGCCTTGGACTGGTCGGTGAAGCCGGGATAGGCGATCAGCTCGCCCTTCGACGTCACGATCAGCGGCGAGGCGCCGGTGGGCGTGTTCTTGAGCGCGTTCAGGAAGAAATGGGTCAGCTCCATGGAGGAGCCGAACGAACCCACATAGCGGCCGTTCACATAGGCCGGCGTCATGCAGGCCGTCGCCAGCCGCTTGCCGACATTGTCCTGGATGAGACGCTGCAGGTTGGTGCAGCGCGTCACGCGCTGCGGATCGAACTGCGGCAAGGTGATCCTGGCCATCTCCTCGCCGGAGATGCTGAGGTCGGCAGGCGCCTCCTGACGGTAGAACATCAGGTGGTCGGGGCGGTCGGGCCCGTACATGACCAGCCGGGTCTTCCAGGGGGTGAAGAAGTAGAAGTTGTCGTAGTCGCGCCGTGCAGCCTGGCCGAAGTCGCTGACCAGCTTGAAGGCCGCCACCAGCGCCTTCATCTCCTGCGGAGAGACGGCGTCGGCGTGGCCCAGAAAGGCGCCCATGCCGTAGGTATAGTCGCCCTGCTCGAGAACGCCGTCGAAGTACTTCGGGCGGCTGCGTCGGGTGCCGTCTGCCCGCATTGGGAAATAGGCCTCCGCCTGCCGCGCCACGTCGGCGTCCGACAGGCGGTTCATCCGCTGCTCGAGTTCCTCGGCGGCTGCCTTGTGCAGGGTCGAAAGATTGGAGAAGCGCCGATCTACATTGCTGCTGCGCTCGCGGACGTAATCCGTCAGGTAGCCGATCTGCCGGCTGGACAGCTCGCGCTCGAAGACGACAAAGGCGCCGAGGGTGCCGAGCACCGTCATGACCAGCGACATCAAGCCGACGCTGATCAGGAACCGACGCGAAAGCGATTTCATTGGAATGCGGACGCTCCGAGTGCTCCCGCACCCTAACCAAGGTGTATTGAGGGCGCGTTTACGGGCGATTTCGGCCCAAAAGGCGCAAAATCCACCCTTTACCTCTGCCAGCGACGGCGGAACTGGACGTTGGCCGCACCGTTGGCTCCTGGCATTTTGAGGAGCCCTCCCATGTCGCAGCTCGCGCCTGAGCCTCGCAAAGGCATGCCGCCACCGGAGCTTTCGGAGGCGGATTTCAAGGCACGCTTCAAGAGCCGCTTCCTGGACCCCGTCTTCCGGCCGCTGGAAGCCGACCTCGATCGCATCGCCCACGCCGCCTGGGACGCCTATGCCCACCACCGCAAGTCGCCGGTCACCCGAAAGGCCGGGCCGCAGTTCCACGACCCCGACTACGACCTCGCTGTCGACTGGATCGCCGCGCGCGAGGCGGTGATCGCCGCCCAGGCGCGCCACGACGACCAGAGTGGTCCGACCCGGGTCCTGCTGATCAACGGTTCGTCGCGCAGCGAGCACACCTGTCCCGGCGAGATGTCCAAGTCCTGGCGGTTCATCGAGATGGCCCGCGAGATCCTGGCGGGCGGGCGCAACGTCGAAGTGAAGATCCTCGACCTTTCACGCCTGGCATCGGAGTACGGACGCGAAATCCATCCGTGCAAGGCCTGCTTCTCGACCGCGGCCGCGCTCTGCCACTGGCCATGCTCCTGCTACCCGAACTATTCGCTGGGCCAGACGCACGACTGGATGAACGAGATCTATCCCATGTGGGTGGAAGCGCACGGGGTGATGATCGTCACCCCGGTCAACTGGTACATGACCTCCTCGCCGCTGAAGCTGATGATCGACCGCCTGGTCTGCGCCGACGGCGGCAACCCCGACCCGACCCGCACCCACGGCAAGAACGCCAAGCAGGCCAAGCAAATCGAGCTCGACGGCTGGGACTATCCCAAGCACCTGGCCGGCCGGCAGTTCGCGGTCGTCGTGCACGGCGACGTCGAGGGCGCGGAGAACGTGCGCCGCGCCTTGCACGACTGGATGTGCTTCATGGACATGTGCCCGGCCGGGCCGACCGCCGAGCTCGACCGCTACATCGGCTACTGGAAGCCCTACGCCACCAGCCATGACGAGCTGGACGCCGACCACGCCATCCAGGTGGAGGTCAAGAATTGCGCTCGCGCCCTGCTGCAGGCGGTCGAGGCCGACAAGATGGGCAAGTTCCTGGGGGGCGGCGCCGGCCTCCAGCCGCCGCGGAAAAAGTGAGTTCCTTTCCCGATTTCGGGAAAGGGGAACCGCGCCCCGCAGAGGGCGTGGTGGAGAGGGAAAGCCTCAAGCGCCGAGCTTGCCGCTCGCCCTATCCACCCTCGGCTCTTCGGCCGACGGTCCCCCTTTCCCGAAATCGGGAAAGGAAGGTCACCGGTCGAACTTGGTCGCCAGCACGATCGACGAATTCGTCCGCTCCACCCCGCGCAGCGCGCCGATCTCGTCGATCAAGGCGTCCATCTCGCCGACGTTGGGCGCCTCGACCGCGGCGATCATGTCGGACGGGCCGCTGACCGACTGCAGTTTGCGCACGCCCCCCATCCGGCGCAGCGCGGCGGTGACGGCCGCGGCCTGCTTGGGCTCGACCGTGAGCATGACGAAGGCGTGGATCAGCGCCGCCTCGCGCGCTTCCGACAGCTTCACCGCATAGCCGGCGATCACGCCCGAGCGCTCCAGCCGCGCGAGCCGGCTCTGCACCGTGGTCCGCGAGAGGCCCAGCGCACGCGCCAGCTCGGCGACCGGCGCCCGCGCATTCTCGCGCAGTCGGGCCAGCAGATGCTCGTCGAGGTCGTCCATCGTCATATCGCCGAATGTTGCAGTCTATATGCCCAGAACTGCCACGAATATCGCCGAGATGCGAGTTGAAACCGGCGCCGGCCCGAATCATCCTTAAGCCCACACATTTTCTGGGAGAGACGCATGCGCAAGGCCGCCGTCGTCGGAGCCGGCAAGATCGGTTCCACCATCGCCAGCCTGCTGGCCGGTTCGGGCGACTATGAGGTGCTGGTCATCGACCAGAGCGCCGAGGCGCTGGGCGCGATCGATTCACGGGCGAAGACGGCCGCCATGGCGATCGACGACCCCGAGACGCTCGCCAAGGCGCTGGCGGGCGCCTTCGCCGTGGTCAACGCGGCGCCTTATCACCTGACGACGATCGTCGCCCAGGCCGCCAAGGCGGCCGGCGCGCACTACCTCGACCTCACCGAGGACGTGGCCGCCAGCCGTGTGGTGCGCGACCTCGCCAAGGACTCCAAGACCGCCTTCATCCCGCAATGCGGCCTGGCCCCCGGCTTCATCACCATCGCCGCGTGGGACCTGGCGCAGCATTTCGAGGAACTGCACGACGTACGCCTGCGGGTGGGCGCCCTGCCGCGCTATCCGTCCAACGCGCTCAACTACAACCTCACCTGGTCCACCGACGGGGTGATCAACGAATACTGCGAGCCCTGCGAGGCCATCGTCGAGGGCAAGTTGCGCGAGGTCCCCGCGCTGGAGGAGTGCGAGGAATTCGCCCTCGACGGCGTGACCTACGAAGCCTTCAACACGTCCGGCGGCCTCGGCACCCTTTGCCAGACGCTCGACGGCAAGGTGCGCAACCTCAACTACCGCACCATCCGCTATCCCGGCCATGCGGCGATCATGAAGGCGCTCTTGAACGACCTCGGCCTGCGCAACCGGCGCCCGCTGCTGAAGGACATCCTGGAGAACGCCGTCCCGGCCACCCTGCAGGACGTGGTCATAGTCTTCGTGACCGTCAGCGGCATGAAGGACGGCCGCCTGATGCAGGAGACCTATGTCAACAAGGTCTACGCCCAGCCGGTCGCCGGCGAGATGAAGAGCGCCATCCAGGTCACAACCGCCGGCGCCATCTGCGCGGTGCTGGACATGCTGGCCGACGGAAAGCTACCCCAGACCGGCTTCATCCGGCAGGAGGACATTCCGCTCGCCGACTTCCTGGCGAACCGCTTCGGACGCTTCTACGCTGACGAGCCGCATGCGCTTCGCGCCGCCGCCGAGTAGGATCCATGACCGTACAGACCAAGATCGGCTCCGCGCCGGCCGAAGCCGCCGAGGTTTTGGGCCGCCTGGGCGTGCCCGAACCGCTCTGGACCGGCGGCGCGCGCATCGTGCGTTCGCCCGTCACCGGCGAGACGATCGGCCAGGTGCATGACACGACGCCTGAAGCGGTCGCCGCCGCCATCGAGGCCGCGCATGGAGCTTACCTGGCCTGGCGCTCGGTCCCGGCGCCACGGCGCGGCGAGCTGGTCCGCCTGCTGGGCGAGGAACTGCGCGCCGCCAAGGCCGACCTCGCCAAGCTGGTCACCCTGGAAGCCGGCAAGATCGTCTCCGAGGCCAATGGCGAAGTGCAGGAGATGATCGACATCTGCGACTACGCCACCGGCCTGTCGCGCCAGCTCTTCGGCCTGACCCTGGCCACCGAGCGCGCCGACCACCGGATGATGGAAACCTGGCACCCACTGGGCGTCGTGGGCGTGATCTCGGCCTTCAACTTCCCGGTCGCGGTCTGGTCGTGGAACGCTGCGCTCGCCTTCGTCTGCGGCGACGCGGTGGTCTGGAAGCCCTCGGAGAAGACCCCGCTGACGGCGCTCGCCGTCCAGGCGCTGTTCGACCGCGCCTGCGCGAAGTTCGGCGGCGCGCCCAAGGGCCTTTCCAGCGTCATCATCGGCGGCCGCGAGGTCGGCGAGGCGATGGTCGACCACCCGAAGGTGCCGATCGTCTCGGCGACCGGCTCGACGGCCATGGGCCGCGCGGTGGCGCCGAAACTCGCCGCCCGCTTCGCCCGCGCCCTACTGGAGCTCGGCGGCAACAACGCGGCCATCGTCGCGCCGACCGCCGATCTCGACCTCACCCTGCGCGGCGTCGCCTTCGCGGCCATGGGCACCGCCGGCCAGCGCTGCACGACGCTGCGCCGGCTCTTCGTCCACGACAGCCTCTATGACGCCTTCCTGCCGCGCCTGAAGGCGGCCTATGGCTCCGTGCCGGTCGGCGATCCGCGGCAAGCCAGCACGCTGGTCGGCCCGCTGATCGACCTGCCCGCCTTCGAGGCCATGCAACGCGCGCTCGCCGACGCCCGCAAGGCCGGCGGCCAAGTGACCGGCGGAGACGCGGTCGAAGTTCCAGGCTGCCCCGACGCGGCCTACGTGCGTCCGGCTCTGATCGAGATGCCGGACCAGGCCGAGGTCGTGCGCCGCGAGACCTTTGCGCCGATCCTCTACGTCCTGCGCTATTCCGACCTTGCAGAGGCGATCCGCCTGCAGAACGACGTGCCGCAGGGCCTGTCGTCCTCGATCTTCACCAACGACGTGCGCGAGGCCGAGCTCTTCACCTCGGCGGGCGGCTCGGACTGCGGCATCGCCAACGTCAACATCGGGCCCTCCGGCGCCGAGATCGGCGGAGCCTTTGGGGGCGAGAAGGAGACCGGCGGCGGTCGCGAGGCGGGCTCCGATTCCTGGAAGGCCTATATGCGCCGCGCCACCAACACCGTGAACTACGGCCGGACTCTCCCGCTGGCCCAGGGTGTGGAGTTCGACGTCTAGGCTTTCCTGCGATTGACAAACCGCCGGTCTGCCGGTTGCATCCACGCCGAGAATTCAACCGGGGGATGCTATGGCCGAGAATTTCATCAGCCTGGCCGACCTGGGCGCGGCGCTCACGGGGCTGGGCGCGCTTTCCACCGCGGCCTTCGGCCTGCTCGACAGCACCAAGGTCTTGTGGGGCGGCCCGTCCAACATCGGCTGTGGCCACATCCGCTCCGCGTTGCAACCGTTCGCGCCTGCCCTCGACAATGCGCTCGGCGCCGGCGGCTGGTGGCCGGTCGTTCGCGCCCACTGGGTAAGCGGGGTCGCCAAGGCCGACCAGAAGGCCAAGGCCCAGGCCCTGATCAAGCTCGGGCTCGACTCGGCCAACGCGCCGCGGGTCGCCAAGGCCAGCCACGTCGACGCCGCCGCCCTGACCGCGGCCATCGTCAAGATCGAGAAGGGGACCAAGCTCACGGACGCGGACCTCAACGTCCTGGGCCGCATGAACGCCGCCATCGACGCCCTGCTGGACGCCGCCTTCGAGGCCGCCGACCAGCAGTACCGCAACTGCTGCCGCGTCCTGGCCGGCCTGATCGCGCTCGGGCTTGCCGTCTTGGCCTGGCTGCTCTGGAGGGGCACGACCGGCGAAAATCCCCCGAGCCTCTGGACGGTGTTGGCGGTGGGCCTGCTCGCCGTCCCGCTGGCCCCGATCGCCAAGGACCTCACCGGGGCTCTGTCATCGGCCATGAACGCGCTTAAGGCCGCCAGGAAACTCTGAATCGTGGCTCGCTTCCTGACCCTTCGGACACACGACCGGGGCGGCTCCGTCCAGCCTCCCAAGGCGGTAGACTGCGATCCGGCGGTCACGCCACTGGGCTACGCCGAGGTCAGCGACAACGTCGCCGCGGCCTGGGTCGCCGGTCGCGACGTGGTGCTGGCGATCCATGGCTTCAACGTCTCGCGGCCGCATGGCGTGGGCTCGCTGGCCGCCCTGGAAGCCAGCCTGGGCCTGACGCCCAACTACCGGTTCTTCGGCGTGCTCTGGCCGGGCGACTTCTGGCTGCCGGTGGTCGACTACCCGTGGGAGGCCGCGCACGCCGTGACCACCGGGCGCCACATCGCCGCCTACTGCAACCGGGTGTTTCCAGGGGCCAATTCGATCTCCTTCATCTCCCACAGCCTGGGCGGGCGCGTGCTGCTGGAGGCCATCCAGAACATGGACCGGCCCGCGGCCCAGGTCTGCATCGCCGCGGGCGCCGTCGACGACGACTGTCTGGCCGGCCAGTACCTGCGCGCCGAACGGAACGCCGGGCGGATCTGCGTCCTGTCGTCTATGTCCGACAAGGTGCTGCAACTCGCCTACCCGGCCGGCGACTTCATCTCCGACGTGCTGCTGGGCGACAACGACAGCCCCTGGGAGGCGGCGCTCGGCCGCGCCGGGCCCAAGCCGCCCTATGCCCCGCCGGTCTTCGAGGAGCCGATCCCGAAGGCGCTCGGCTACGACCACGGCGACTATTTCCCGCCGTCCTCGCCGATCACGCCGCCTCCGAAGTCGCCCAAATGGCCCAAGGCCGTCGACTACATGCGTCGGATCATGACCGGTCAGGCGAGCTATTGGCCCTAAGGGATTTGCCCTGGGCGGCGGGCTTCGGCACAATCGCGCCTTTCAACGTTGCATTTGAAAGTTCGAGACTTTGACCATTTCCACGCCGGCGGCCGTGCGCGGCCCGGCCGATCCGTTCGCTTCCGTTGACGCCCTGGTCGAGGGCCTGGGCAGCGTCGGCTACATCGCCTCGCGCCGTATCGCGACCGCCCTCTATATGGCCGTGAACCTGCAAAAGCCGATCCTGGTGGAAGGCTCGGCCGGCGTCGGCAAGACCGAGCTCGCGCTCTCCACCGCCCGCCTGCTCGCCAAGCCCTTGATCCGCATGCAGTGCTACGAGGGCCTGGACGAGTCCAAGGCGCTCTATGAGTGGAAGTACGGCAAGCAGCTTCTCTACACCCAGATCCTCAAGGACCGGATGGGCGCGCAGCTGGCCGACGCGGCGACCATGGACGTCGCCATGGACCGCCTGCACGGCATGGGCGACCTCTTCTTCTCCGAGCCCTTCCTGGAGCCCCGGCCGCTCATGCAGGCGCTGCGGCAGGACGACGGCTGCGTCCTGCTGATCGACGAGATCGACAAGTCGGACGAAGCCTTCGAGGCCTTCCTGCTGGAGGTGCTGTCGGCCTACCAGGTCTCGGTGCCGGAGCTGGGCGTCATCATGGCCAAGACCCCGCCCCTGGTGTTCCTGACCTCCAACAACGTCCGCGACCTGGGCGACGCGCTGAAGCGGCGGTGCCTGCACCTGCACATCCCGCTGCCGGAGGCCGCGCTGGAAGAGCGCATCGTGGCGACCCGCGTGCCGGGCATCGAGCAGAGCCTGACCAACCAGCTCGTGGCCTTCGTGCAGTCGCTGCGCGGCCTGGACCTTCGCAAGGCGCCCTCGATCTCCGAAACCGTCGACTGGGCGCGCGCGCTCGTCCTGCTGCACGCCGAGAGCCTGGAGCCTTCGATGGTGCGCGACACGCTGAACGTGATCCTGAAGTTCGAGCAGGACATCGGCGCGGTCGAACCCCAGATCGTCGAGCTGCTGCACAGGCGTTAGGCCGAATTTGTCTCCGCTCATCCCCGCGAATGCGGGGACCCAGGTGTTTTGTGTTTCAGAGATCCCGCCGCACCGCCCATGGGTCTTAGTCGCGCCGCAACGGAAAAGGCCTGGGTCCCCGCTTTCGCGGGGATGAGCGGGTATTGGTGATGCAGCACACCCTCGAGGAATTCCTGCGCGCGCTACGCGCCGCCGACGTGAAGGTCTCGCCGGCCGAGGCGATCGACGCGGCGCGCACGGCGGCGACCGTGGGCTACGCCGACCGCGAACTCTTCAAGGACGCGCTGTGCGCCACGCTGGCGAAATCCCGCGACGAGGTCGCCCGCTTCGACGAGACCTTCGAGACCTTCTTCACCCGCGAGACTCTCGACCTGCCCCCGCCGCCGGAGCCGCGGGAGGGCGAAGGCGGCCCGTCCGACGACAGCGCCGCCGAGGGCTCGCCGCTGGCTCAGATGCTGCTGCGCGGCGACGCCGCCGCCGTGGCCCAGGAGATGGAAGCCGCCGCCGAACGGGCAGGTGTCGCGGAGATCCGGCTCTCCACCCAGCGCAGCCGCATGACGCGGCGCCTGCTGGACGAGATGGGGTTGGCCGAGATCGAGCAGATCATCGCCAACGCGCGCAAGCTGCCCGACGGCGCAGGCCTCGCCGAGCGCCTCGACGCCGCGAAGAAGGCCCTGGCGGCCGAGGCCCAGCGCTTCGTCGAGCGCCAACACGAACTCTATGCCGCCGGCTCCGGCAAGGCGCTGCGCGAGGAGATGCTCGCCAAGAAGGCGCTGAACGCCGACGGCGGCATCGACCCCGTCGACCTCGCCATGATGCAGGCGCTGGTCCGGCGCATGGCCAAGCGGCTGGCCGACCGCTACTCGCGCCGCCGCCACACTGCCAACACCGGCCACCTTGACGTGCGCAAGACGCTGCGCAAGTCCATGGCCCACGGCGGCGTGCCCTTCGAGATCGAGTGGAAGATCAAGAAGGTCGACAAGCCCTCCATCGTCGCGATCTGCGACGTGTCGAAATCGGTCGCCGCCGCCGCCCAGTTCCTGCTGACCTTCCTCTACAGCCTGAACGACGTCGTCGATCACCTGGACGCCTTCGCCTTCTCCGGCCGGCTGATCCCGGTGAACGCCATCCTCGACGAGAACGGCGTGGAGGGCGCGATCCTCAAGGTGCTGCAGACCATCGGCTTCCAGCAGACCGACTACGGCAAGGCGCTGGAGGATTTCGTCGAGAACCACATCGACCGCGTCGACCGCCACACCACGGTGATCTTCTTAGGGGACGGCCGCTCCAACTTCGCCGACCCTAGGCTCGACCTGATGCATCTGATCCAGCAGCGGGCGCGCGCCGTGATCTGGCTGAACCCCGAGCCGGAGAGCTATTGGGGCCAGGGCGACAGCGTCATGTATCGCTACCAGCGCTTCACCCACGTCTCGAAGACCTGCAACACGCTGGGCCAGTTGGAGCGCATCATCGAGGACGTGCTCCGGACCTACGTCCCCCACTAAGGGGCTTTGTCGAGCCCGATCCGCGCCACCTGGTAGTCCCACTGCGCCCTGCGAGGCGCCGGCTCCAGCACTGGCGCGGCGTCGAATTTCATGAGCTCGTCCGTCCCCGGACTATAGGCGGTCCAGACGCTCGGCGTGCAGCCGTCCGGACGACCGGTCTTGGCGAAGGCGATCCAGCACCCGTGCATGGTCTTGGCGACCTTGATGTCGGGGAGGTCCGGATAGCGCGCGACCGCGTCATACATGCGCTCGCTCTCGAAGACGTAGACGAGTTCGCTGCCGTGCGCGGCGCCCTTGGCCGGATCGCCGCGGCGCGGCGAGACATAGCCGAAGCGGTAGAGCCACGCCGGAGCTCCGGCAGCCTCCTTCGCCGCCACCCAGCGCGACGGACCCGAGAAGCCCCAGTCGTTGAACACCGCCCGCGCGCGCGCCGCATCGTCCGGCGCGTCGCCGTAGAGGGCCGCGAGCTTGCCGGCGGGCACGTCTTTCAGTGTCTCCTTGGGATCGGAATCGCCCAGCAGCACACCCTCACCGGTATTGGTCCCGATGATCAGCGGGACATCCAGCGCGCGCCCGGAGCGGAAGGCGTCCTGCGGCGCCTGCGGCAGGAACCGGCCGTCGACGACCGTCATGGCGTCGTTGGGGCGCAAGCCGACGAGCTTTTCCGCCGGGATGGCGCGCAGCGACGCCAGCGATCCGTCCGCGCCGGCGGCCTGCGCAACCTTGATCCCCTCCGCTTCGGCCGCGGGCAGGCCGGAGGCGCCGAACCAGAACCCGGAGGATTCCGCGATGGCTTTCTGGAACAGCCCCTTGGCGGAGGGCGCCGCCAGCAGGCTGACCACCGCCGCCCCTCCGGCGCTTTCGCCGAAGACCGTGACGTTGGCCGGATCGCCGCCGAACGCGGCGATGTTGCGCTTCACCCAGGCCAGCGCCGCGACCTGGTCCATCAGCCCGTAGTTCGCCAGCGGCTCGCCGGGCTTGGCCGCCCTGGTCAGCGAGGGATGGGCGAAGAAGCCCAGCACGCCCAGCCGGTAGTTGATCGTCACCAGCACCACGCCGTCGCGGGCGAAGGCCTTGCCGTCGTAGAGCGGATCGGAGCCGGAACCCGTCTCGTAGCCGCCGCCATGCAGCCAGAGCATCACCGGCAAGGGCCTGGCGGGCTTCACCGCCGGCGCCCAGACGTCGAGCGTCAGGCAGTCCTCGCTGGCCTGGGTGACATCGAGCCGCTTGGCGCCGGCAGGCTGCGGACAGATCGCGCCGAACCGGGTCGCGTCGCGCAGTCCGCTCCAGGGCTTCGCCGGCTGCGGCGGCGCCCAGCGCAGCGGCCCGACCGGCGCCGCGGCATAGGGGATGCCCTTGAACACGGCGGCAGGGCCATCGACCACGCCTTCCACCTGGCCGCCTTCGACCATGGCCCGTGGCCCCTGCGCCCGCGCAACGCTCGCCGCGGCCAGCGCCACGAGGATCGTCAGCGACAGCACGCGCAAACTCATGGCCTGGCTCCTTCGCGAAACCCCAATTCAGCGCAGCTTCTTTGCGGGCGTGTTTCGACGGCGGCCTCAGCCGCGCGCGGACGCCTTGCCAGATCCGGCGCCGGGCGGGGTCAACGCCTTCGCGACCTGCTTGCAGTCGTAAGGCAGGTCTGGCTCGGCGCAGAAATCCGGCCAGTGGCCATCCTTCATCCAGTAGTCGACCAAGCCGATGCGATAGGCCAGGGGCATGAAGCGCGGGTCGCGCCGGAAGGCCCTCATCTCCGGATAGTAGAACAGGGTCGGGTAGCGATAGATTTCGGGCTTCAGGGCCAGGGCGGTATAGGCGCCGTCGATGTCGCCCTCCCGCGCCAGCATCCGCACGCCATAGGCGTTTGCCGCCTCGCATTGCGAGGGCAGTCCGCGCAACGGCGCCCCGTGGGCCTGCGCCAGGCGCGCCAGATAAGCGTGGTGACAGGCGAAGATCGCGTCGGGCAGTCTCGGGTAGGGGTGAAGTTCCGCAAGCGCCTTGCCCGGGTCCCGCCACCAGAACGCGACCAGATAGCGGATCTCGAGGGCCATATCCCGGTCCAGCAGTTCCATCTTGCGAAGCAGGGCGTCCACCTCCGGGAAATCGCCGTCTGCGCCGCGCATCAGCGCGAGCGTGGCGAGCTGGCCGGCGGAAAACGGATCGCTGGCGATACTCCGTTGATTGACCTCTGCGGCCTCCGACAGCCGTCCGACTTCGCGCAACAGGCCGGGATAGTAGGCCCGCCCATGCGGCAGGTTTGGCGTAAGCGCCACAGACCGCAGAATGTTCTGCTCGCGCTCGAGCCAGCGCCCGCGCCCGTTGTAGCGCACCGCCAGCGCCTGGTAGGCCTCGCCGTTCCGCGGGTCCAGCCGCAGCGCGCGCCTGGCCGCGGCCGCGGCGGCGTCGGCCTGCGACGCGGCTCCCGTCGCGCCAGCCAGGTCGTCTGACGCAGCGACCGCATGCGCCTCGGCGTTGAACGAGTGTGCGTAGGAATTGTCGGGCGCCTCGCGGACGATGCGCTCGGTCATCTCCACGAACTTCATCGGCGTGCCGCCGTGGGTGCCGCGCCGCTCCGCGCAGGCGTTCATGAACAGGCTGAAGAGGGTCGGGGCCATGGCGCGCCGACTGGCCGTCCGATGCCACAGGGCGCAATATAGCGTGTCGCCGATCACGTTCGCGGCCTCCTCCTGAAAGGCCATCGGCACGGCGGCGTCCCGCTCGAAGCGCCGGGACCACAGGACGTCGCCCAGGCGTCGATCCAGGACCTGGGCGTTGATCACATACTTGTCGCCGTCGTGGTCGATCGTGCCCGCGACACGAAACTCCGCGCGCCCCTCTCGGTCGTCCGCGTCGCGGCGCATCGGCCGTTGGGCGGTGTCGACGCCGTTGGCGCTCAATACGCGCGCGACGGCGTCCCCGAGGCTCACTGCAAAGCGCCGCAGCGCGGGCTCCTGCTGCAACGGCTCGAACTGCATGACCTCGATGCGCCCGGGCCGCACCGCCGGGACGCCGGGATGCGAGAGCTTCCAGGCCAAACCCGCCATGACGGCTACGAGCGCCAGAGCGAGGGCGCCCGCGACCAGCGGCCGCGAGAGGGCTGCGCGCGAGGCGCCGCGGTGATCGGGCGGCGGCGCAGGCGCGCCTGGCCGGGCGGTCTCGTCCGAGGTGACAGCGTCGGCGACCAGCCGGAACCCGACCTTGGGCACGGTCTCCAGCACGAACGGCGCCGGCTCGACGCCGCGGGCCAGGCCGCGCATCTGATAGATCACCCGGCTCACCGCGTCGTCGCCGATGAAGCGGCCGCCCCAGCAGGACTCGATGAGCTCGTCGCGGGTGACCGTCTGGTTGAGCGAGCGGGTCAGCCGGACCAGAACCTCCATCACGCGCGGCTCGACACGCGTCTCGCGGCCTGCGGCGGCCACGCGGCACACCGATGGCCGCACGAGCAGCCCGCCCAACCGGAAATCCTGCTCGTGCGCCAGGTCGATGGTGACCGAAGGATCCGTGATCGCGTTCATCGCAACAGCCCTGCCAGGCGAAGCTGATGTGCCGAATCTGAAGTTCGCCCTGGGTAGCGCGCGAAGCGGACTTCAAATCCAAAAGCACACTGGAAACATCGGCTGGCGAGTGTCTCGCCGATTCCGCAGTTCGTCCGGCCTTTGAATCGGGCGTCTCGAACTTCGGAATCGAACACTAGCATGGATTGGCCAATCGCGATCGGACGGCAAGGCTCAGCGGAGCGACGCCTCGGCGCGCCGGGATGGCGCGATGACGAGGCCGGCGGCGGCCGTGACCTGCGGCCGGCCGAGCGCCGTGACCGCCTGGCCGAACGCCTGGCGATAGCACCGGTCAAAGCGCTCGATGGCGTCGAAGTCGCTGCCGACGTTCCAGGGGCTTTTGCGGCAGACCTGAACCGCCGCCTTGCGCAGCCTCGAGATCATCACGCGGGCGTCTCGCGGGTCGCCGAGATTCAGGTCGGCATACCGGACCCTGACAGTGGGCGCGTCTGGAGCGGCCGCGGTGGAGCCTGCCGAAGCGGCGCCGAGCGCCGCGGCGGCCGCTGCGGCCAGCGCGAAGATGTTGGACATCGGACGACTTCCTCCTTGGATCGCCGCCTCACGGGGCGGCGTCCCAGCTCGACCGTGGAAGGCCGGCTGCCGGAAGCATGGGAAGCTGATGATCTTTTGATTTTTAGGTGATCTAAAATAAAATCAACGAGATAGGACCGTTCAGCCATCTCGTCCGGGACGGGGTGGCGGGCGCGATTTCATCGGCCAGGCGCATGCGCGCCTCAGGGCGATTTGCGACCTGGCCCGGCGGGGGCGCGCGCCGCTACCAGCTATCCACCCACCGTAGCTTCTTCTCCGTGCGCGGCGGGACCGGCGGCAGGGCCTTCAGGCCAGCGATGATCCATTTGCGCGTATCGGCAGGGTCGATCACGTCGTCCAGCGCCGGGTGCGAGCCACGGGCCATGGCCTTGCCGCTGGCGTAGGCCGCGGCGACCATCTCGTCGAACTTCGCCTTGCGCGCCACCGGGTCCTTGATGGCGGCGAGTTCGTTGCGGTAGCCCAGCTTCACCGAGCCCTCCAGGCCCATGCCGCCAAACTCGCCTGTGGGCCAGGAGACACAGAACATGGCCGCCTGGTAGCTGCCGCCGGTCATGGCGATGGCGCCCAGGCCATAGGACTTGCGCAGGATCACCGAGAAGATCGGCACGGTCAGGTTGGCCCCGATCACGAACAGCCGCGAGCAGTGGCGGATCAGCCCGGTCTTTTCCGCCTCTGGCCCGACCATGTTGCCGGGCGTATCGGAAAGCGACAGGACCGGGATGTCGAACGCTTCGCAGAGCTGCAGGAACCGCGCGGCCTTGTCCGAAGCGTCCGAGTCGATCGCCCCGCCGATATGCATCGGGTTGTTTGCAAAGACGCCCATGGGCCGGCCCTCGACGCGGATGAAGGCGGTGACCATGGCCAGGCCGAACTTGGGCCGCAGCTCCAGCACGCTGCCCTCGTCGGCGATCGTCTCGATCAGCTTGCGGATGTCGTAGACCCTTAAGCGGTTCTCGGGGATCGCGCGGCGCAGCAGCCGCTGGTCCGCGCAAGACCAGTCGGCGAGCGGGCCCTGGAAATAGGACAGGTATTTCTTGGCGACCTGCACTGCCTCCGCCTCGTCCTCGACGAGCACATCGATGGTGCCGTTGGCCTGCATCACCTTGATCGGCCCGATCTCCTCCGGGCGGAAGACGCCCAGGCCGCCGCCTTCCACCATCGCCGGCCCGCCCATGCCAAGGGCGCTATCCTTCGTCGCGATGATCACGTCGCAGCAGCCGAGGATCGCGGCGTTGCCGGCGAAGCAGCGGCCGGAATTGATCCCCACCAAGGGCACGGTCCCGGAAAGCTTGCCCCAGAACTCGAAGCCGCGGGTGAAGCCGCCGCCCTCGGTGTCGCCCGGTCGCCCGCCGCCGCCCTCGGTGAAGAACACCGTGGGCGTCCGCCAGCGGTGGATCAGCTCGCTCATCCGGTCGAGCTTCCAGTGGTTGTTGGCCCCCTGGGTGCCGGCCAGCACGGTGTAGTCGTAGGACAGCACCGCCGTGCGCGCCCGGTCCTCGGCGAAGCGGTCGCCGTTCACGCTGGCCCAGCCCATGATCATGCCATCGGCCTGGGTGGTGCGGATGAGTTCGTCCAGGCTGTGCCGCCGTCGGCGCGCGGCCACCACCAGGGGACCGTATTCGACGAAGCTGCCCGGATCGACCAGGTCCTCGACGTTTTCGCGTGCCGTCCGTTGCCCCGTCTTGCGCCGCCGCGCCACCGCGTCTGGCCGGGCGGCATCCCGAGTGAGTGCGTGGCGTTCCAGCACCTCGGCGAGGTCCGGTCGGATGAAATCGAGGTCGATTGTCTCCGCCTCGTCGTCAGAGCCGCCGTCGATCTCCATCTGCTCAAGGAAGGCCAGCGGATGGTCTTCGAAGACGGTGTCGCCCACCGCGACGGTGATCTGGCGCACGATGCCGGAAACCTCGGCGGCGATGACATGCTCCATCTTCATGGCTTCCATGATCATCAGGGCCTGGCCGGCGCGAACGGTGTCGCCCACAGACACCGAGACATTGATCACCGTGCCCTGCAGCGGGGCGCGTAGCGGCGTGGTCCCTTCGGGCCCTTCCGGCGCCTCATCCTCCGTAGACGGATCGATCTCCTGCTTGCCGAGCGCCAGGACGGCGAGCGGATCGACGGCGTCGACCTGATAGCCCACCTTGGCGGAGGCGGCGGGCGGCGCGGCGCCCCCAGAGCTCGACCCACGCGCCGCCGCGTCGAAATAGAGCTTCGGATGGGCCTCCGGCGCGCCGGCCAGGTCTCCCATATGCTCTTCGATGAAGCGGGTGTGGACTTCGCCCGCCGCCACCGCCGGCAGGGCCAGCAGGTTCTGCAGGAAGGCGATGTTGGTGGCCGAGCCCTCGATGCGGAATTCGCTGAGCGCGCGGTAGGCCTTGGCGACGGCGCGGGAGAGCCCGCCCGCGCCGGCATGCACGATCAGCTTGGCGAGCAGGCTGTCGAACCGCGCGCTGGTGCGGTAGCCGGCATAGCCGAAGCCGTCGACGCGCACGCCCGGCCCCGATGGCGGCTCGAAGGCCGACAGCACCCCGCCGGCGGGCTTCGCCGAGCCATCCGCCGCCATTGTCTCCAGGTTCACCCGCGCCTGCACCGCGTGGCCGCGCGGCGCCGGCACGTCGCCCTGGGTCAGCCGCAGCTCAGCGAGGGCGCGGCCCGCGGCGATCTGCAACTGCAGCCGCACGAGGTCGAGGCCGGTGACCTCCTCGGTGACCGTGTGCTCCACTTGCAGGCGCGCGTTGCCTTCGATGAAGACGAACCTGTCGCCGTCCACCAGGAACTCCATGGTCCCCAGGCTCTTGTAACCCGCCGCCTCGCCCAGGCTGACCCCAGCCGCGAAAAGCTGTTCGCGCAGCGCCATGGGCAGCATGTCGGCCGGCGCAATCTCCACCACCTTCTGCCGCTGCCGCTGCAGGCTGCACTCACGGTCCCAGAGGTGGCTGACGCTCGCCCCGTCGCCGACGATCTGCACCTCGATATGCCGCGCGTGCGGCAGGAACTGCTCGACGTACAGGTCGCCGTTGCCGAAGGCGGCCTTCGCCTCCGAGGCGCAGCGCACATATGCCGCCTCAAGATCGGCGGGCTGCATCGCGGGCCGCATCCCGCGCCCGCCGCCGCCGGACACGGCCTTGACCATCACGGCGCCGCCCCTGCCGAGGTCCGCGAAGAAGGCTTGAGCAGCCTTCAGCGTAGTCGGGCCGTCCGTCCCTGGCAGGACCGGCACGCCGCACTGCTGGGCCAGCGCTCGAGCACGACCCTTGTCGCCGAACAGCTCCAGTGTCTCCGGCGTCGGCCCCACGAACGTCAGCCCAGCCTCGGCGCAGGCCCGCGCGAAGCCGGCGTTTTCCGAGAGGAACCCGTAGCCAGGATGCACGGCGTCGCAGCCCGCGGCCTTCGCAGCCGCCACCACCCGTTCCACGTCCAGATAGGCGGCCGGGCCCGAGCCCTTCAGCGCCACCGCCTCGTCGGCCTTGCGGGTGTGCAGCGAGGCCGCATCGTCCTCGGAGAAGACCGCCACCGTCGGCACGCCCATCTCCGCGGCGGTGCGCGCGATGCGGACGGCGATCTCGCCGCGGTTGGCGATCAGAAGCTTCTGCACGTGGCGGCCCCGTTCGAACGAGCGGTCTAACGCCGCCTCGGGGACATCAATGCAAATGGGTGCGCCGGAGCCAAGCGCGATGAGCAACAATATTCCGCTCATCCGCGCGAAGGCGGGGACCCAAGCCGGCTCGGCAAAACGTACCGGCACGCCGGCCGGGTCACCAACTTCCGCTTGGATCCCCGCCTTCGCGGGGACGAGCGGATCTTCTGGAACGTCAGGTCTTCAGCTGGCTCCGGTCGATCGGCAGGCTGCGGATGCGCTTGCCGGTGGCGGCGAAGATGGCGTTGCAGAGCGCTGGCAGCACCGGCGGCAGGGCCGGTTCGCCCAGGCCCGTCGGCGGGTAGTCGGTGATCACGAACTTCACCTCCACCGCCGGTGCGTCGGCCATCTTCAGCAGCGGATAGTCGATGAAGTTCGATTGCTTGGCCGCGCCGCCGACGATCGTCACCTTCTGGAACATGGCATGCGAGATGCCCTCGATCGCCGCCCCCTGCACCTGGTTGATCGCCCCCGCCGGATTGACGATCTGGCGGCCCACGTCGGCGGCGACCCAAACCTTCTGCGGCTTCACCGCGCCGTTGGCGGCGACCGAGACCTGCACAACTTCCGCGAAATAGCCGGCGTGGCTGAAGTGGAAGGCGACGCCCATGCCCGTGCCCTTGGGCAGCTTGCCGCGGTTCGCCCAGCCGGACATCTTCTCGACGGCGGCCAGCACACCCTTCATGCGCGCGGCGTTGTAGCCGGTGCGCCCGTCGCCGACCATCGGCTCGTCGCCCAGGAGCTTCATCCGGAAGGCCAGCGGGTCGGCGCCCGCCGCGTGCGCCAGTTCGTCGATGAAGCTCTGGTTGACGAAGGCGATGGCGTTGGAGCCCGGCGCCCGCATCGGCCCGGTCGGCACGCCGAGCGGCATGGTCGACTGGTCGATCTTGCAGTTCGCCACGAACCGGGCCGGGAACTCGGTCCCGCTCATGCCCGCGCTCGACGCCACCTTGGCGCCCTCGCCGAAGGTCACGAAGTGGTTTTGCCAAGCCACCACATTGCCCTTCGCATCGACGCCGCCCTTGAAGTAGTGGTAGCCGGCCGGGCGGTAGAAGTCGTGGTGGGTGTCGTCCTCGCGCGTCCAGAGCAGCTTCACCGGCGCCCCGGCTTCACGCGCGATCCAGGCGGCCTCCACCATGTAGTCGTTGGACAGCCGGCGGCCGAAGCCGCCGCCGACGCGGGTCATGTGGACGGTGATGTCCTCGGGCTTGATGCCCAGGGTAGAGGCCACGAGCTGCCGGCCGGGTTCCGGATTCTGGCTGGGCGCCCAGATCTCCATCTTCCCGTCCTTGAAATGCGCCGTGCAGTTCTGCGGCTCCAGCGGCGCGTGCGCCAGGAAGGGATAGGAGTAGGCCGCCTCGACGGTCTTGGCCGCGCCCTTCAGCGCGGCGTCGACATCGCCATCCTTGTGCAGGTTCATCTGCGGCGCGCCGGCGTTGAGTTCAGCGGCGCGCTTGTCGAAGCCCGCGGTGCTCTGCTGCGCCGTCGGATGGTCGGCCCACTGGGTCTTCAGCGCATTGCGGCCCTTGCGCGCCGCCCACCAGCTGTCGGCGACTACGGCCACGCCGGGCAGCAGGCCGTCGAGCTTGGTTCCGCCGTCGACCACGAAGACCTTCTTCACGCCCTTCACCGCACGCGCGGCGTCCAGGTTGGCGCTCGCCACCTTGGCCCCGAACACCGGCGCCTTCTCGAAGGTCGCGAAGAGCATCCCGGGCACATGCACGTCGATGCCGAACATCGGCTCGCCCTTGACGATCCGGGCGACATCGTACTGCGGGGTCGACTTGCCGATGATCTTGTAGGCCTTGGGATCCTTAAGCGGCACGGTCTTGGGATCGGGCGCGGCGACGCCCGCGCACTGGCCGGCCAGGGAGCCATAGGTGGCTTTGCGGCCCGTCGAGACGTGAATCACCTTGCCGGACTCCGTGCGGCACTCGCCGGCCGGGCAGTTCCAGGCGGTCGCCGCGGCGTTCACCAGCATGGCGCGCGCCACCGCGCCCACGCGGCGCAGGTCGTCATAGTTCATCGGCGTCGCCAGGCTGCCGCCCGCGAACTGCCGCGTATAGAGCTTGGGATCGCAGTCGGCCTGCTCGATGCGGACATTCTCCCAGGCGACGTCCAGCTCCTCGGCGATCATCATCGGCAGCGAGGTCTTCACGCCCTGCCCGATCTCCGGGTTCTTCGCCATGATGGTGACGATGCCGTTGGGCGCGATACGGACGTAGGCGTTCAGCGACTGGGCGCCGGCGGTTTCCGCCGCCTCGGCCTTGGCCGCGATGCTGAAGGAGAGCACGAGACCGCCGCCGATCACGGAAGCCTTCAGGAGGTCGCGCCGCGAGGCGCCGGTAATTTCCAGTGTCATGGCGTTCATGCCTTCACAGGCTGGCCGGAGGCCTGCTTGATGGCCGCGCGGATGCGCGTGTAGGTGGCGCAACGGCAGATGTTGGTCATCGCCGCGTCGATGTCGGCATCGGTCGGCTTCGGCTTGGTCGCCAGGAGCGCCGTGGCGGCCATGATCTGGCCGGGCTGGCAATAGCCGCACTGGGCCACGTCCAGCTCCATCCAGGCGGCCTGCAGCTTCTTGCCGATCGGATGGGCGGCCATCGCCTCGATCGTGGTGACCTTGGCCGCGCCGACCGCGCTTGTCGGCGTCACGCAGCTGCGCGCCGGCTTGCCGTCGATATGCACTGTGCAGGCGCCGCAGGCGCCGACCCCGCAGCCGTATTTGGGACCGAGGATCCCCAGGCTGTCGCGAAGCGTCCAGAGCAACGGCGTGTCCGGATCGACGTCGGCCTCCAGGACCTTGTCGTTGACGTTGAGCTTGATAGCCATACCGCCCTCCGGTGTTCTTGCCGAATTCTAGAGCCGTACCGCCTGTTCCAGCAAGAAAAGAGCGTTATGTAGTCCAGTCACCTAACGGTCGGAAACTCGACGCAGGCGCGGAACCCCTCCGGTTCGAAGGCGAAGGTGACGTCGCCGCCCTGGTTGCGCAGCACCTGGTTCAGGAGCCGCGTGCCGAAGCCTTGGCTGGCGACCGGCGCAACGGGCGGGCCGCCGGTTTCGCGCCAGGCGAACGCGGCGCGCGCGTCGGTGGCGGTTTCGACGGTGATCGCCACGCGGCCCGCGCGGCTGGAGAGGGCGCCGTACTTCACGGCGTTGGTGGCCATCTCGTGCAGCAGAAGGCCCATTCCGGCGGCGATGTCGCCCCGGACGGTTATGTCGCCAAGCGCCGGATCCAGGTCGAAGCGCGCCTGGCCGAAGGGCGCCACAGAGATGTTGATGACGTCTGCCAGGCTGACCGGCCGCCCGCCCGAGGCTGTGACCAGATCCTGCGAGTTGGCCATCGCCTGCAGGCGCGCGGTCAGCAGCGCTTCGAACCCTTCCACCGTTTCCTGGCCGCGGGCGGTCTGGGCCACGATCGCCATGACCACCGCGATGCCGTTCTTCGCCCGGTGCGCCAGTTCGCCCATCAGGAGAGAGCGGCGCTCCTCGGCGGCCTTGCGCTCGGTGACATCGAGCGACGTGCCCACCACCAGCTGCGCCACGCCGGCCTCGTTTGTTGCCACCCGGGCGTTCGCATGGATCCACCGGATCTCCCCGGCCGGCGTCACCGCCCGGTGCTCGATGGAATAGTCGCCTCCGGCTGGCCGGCCCCGCGCCGCGATGAAAGCCTCGCGCACCTTCTCGACATCGTCCGGATGGACCAGCTCGAGGTAGCGTCCGATGGTCAATTCCGCGTCGGCGGAGAGCCCGAACAACGCCTTGTTGCGCTCCGACCAGGTGATCTTGCCGGCCTCGATGTCCCACTCCCAGAAGCCCAGGCCGGTCGCCTCGACCGCCACCTCCAGGCGCCGACGCTGCTCCTGCAGCTTCGCAGCCATTTCGCGGCGATCGGTGACATCGACCTGCAGGCCGTCCCACAGGACGATCCCGTCCGGCTGCTCGCGGGGCATGGCGGCGAACCGGTGCCAGCGCACCTCGCCGTCGGCTCGACGCATCGCGACCTCCACGTCGAACGGCTGGCGGCTGGCGCGCCCCTCCGCCTCGGCGAGGTCGAACGCCGCGCGATGCTCGGGCAGGATCATGTTGTAAAGCGCAAGCGGGTCGGCCATGGCGGTCTCGCCGGTGACGCCGTTTACCCCCAGGCAGCGAGGGCCCGCGAACACGAAGCGGCGTGCGCCGTCGGGCTTGACCTCCATGATGAACGCCATGCCGAGCGACGCAACATCGGCCGCCGGCCGCACGATGGGGTCCCCACCTCCGAAGTCCTTGGCCTTACCATTCACCGGCTTCGCGTATCCCGCCCAACCGGACCGCAATCTGGAGCGGCCGCGTGGGTGCGGCAATAGCAGAAGAATTATGGTTGAGCTTTGTCCGGAACCGTGCGGCCGATCGCCTCAACGACGCCCCCGCGGGCCGCCATTGCCTAAGGCTTCGGCAGCACGACCACCGCGTCCGGCAGCTCATTGGGATTGCCGTCCGGCCGCGGCGGGAATTTCTCGGCCAGGACGTCGGCGCAGAGGCCGATCGCCGCGGAAAAACCCGCGTCCGGCTGTCCACGTCTGAGGCCCTCGGTGAGCACCGCCATGGCGCGATCCCAGACGTGCGGCTCCACGTGGTCGGCGATGCCGTCGTCGGCGATCAGTTCCGCCATCCGCTCGCCCAGAGAGACGAAGATCAGGACGCCGGTCCGCTCCTTTGTCAGGTGCAGGTTCTTGGCGATGAACTGCTCGGCCGCGCGCCGCTGAACCCGCAGCCGCTTCAGGCTTTTGGGCGTCAGCACCCGGCGCACCGGCGGGATCGAGACCAGGGCGGCGGTCAGAATGAACAGCGCCGCCTGCAACGCGATGGCGCCGATCAGCGCACGGCGAACCGCCGACTCAATCGCAGCGCCGACGTCCGAGGCGCTCCAGGTCGCAAACAGGTCCGGGACCGTCACATGCACCCCGCCCAGGAGCAGGATCGCGGGGCCGAGCAAGGCGACGCCGGCGCCCCAGGCGATTGCGGTCTCGCCGTAGTGGGAGCTCTCTTCGGTCACCACGCAGTAGATCTCGCCGGTCGTGCGGGCCTCGGCCTGCCGCACCGCGGCCTCGATAGCCGCCAGGTCCGATGGGGACAGCGTCTTCATCACCAGCTCCCCACTACCAGCTACCCGAGGATCCGCCGCCGCCGAACGAGCCGCCGCCGCCGGAGAAGCCGCCGCCTCCCCCGCCGCCACTCCAACCGCCGCCACCGCCACCCCAGCCGCCGCCGCGGCCGCCGCCCATGAACAGGAACGGCAGCCACCACAGGCCGCCAAGTCCCCGGCGGCGTCCGCCCGCGCGCAGTAGGCCGGAGATCACCCAGAAGACGATCAGGATGATGACGAAGACCGGGATGTGCGGCCGCACACCGCCATTGTCGCGAACCTGAACCGCGGGCCGTTCCGCGGCCTGGGCGGCATTGGCCTTGGCCTGGTCCTCCGGCAATCCGACCTGGGCGATGATCGCCTCTGCGCCGTCGACGACGCCCTGCTCCATGTGCCCGGCCTTGAACTGCGGCAGCACCTTTTCCTGCAGGATGATGCTGGTCAGGGCGTCGGTCAGCACGGGCTCCAGGCCATAGCCCACCTCGATGCGGACCTTGCGCTCGGAGGGCGCCACCAGGAGGATCGCGCCGTCGTTGACGCCCTTGCGCCCAAGCTGCCAGGCGCGGCCCACCTGGTAGCCGTAATCCTCGATTTCGTAGCCTTGCAGGTCGGGGACCGTCGCCACCACCACCTGGTGGCCGGTCTGCGCCTCAAGGTCGGCGAGCTCGCCGTCCAGCTTCTGCGCGGTGGCGGCCGAAAGCAGGTGGGCGTTGTCCACCACGCGGCCGGTGAGCGCCGGAAACTTCGGCGTCGCGGCGAAGGCCGCGCCGGCGAGCGCGAGGACGGCGAGCGCCGCGACCAGCAGCCCTCCCCCGCGACGGAGGAGGGCGCGAGGGGTCTTCGTCACTTGGTCGCCGGAGCTACGGGCGGCGGACTGCCGGGGGCCGAGCCGGGCGCTGGCGGCGGCGCGGTGTCGAAGCTCACCGTGGGCGCAGTCTGCGCCTGGGCGGTGGCCGAGAACAGCACCATGGGCTTGGAGCTCGAGTACATGGTCTTGGCCCAGAGAATCTGCGGGAAGGTCCTGAGCGTCGTGTTGAAGTCCCGGACGGACTGGTTGTAGTCGCGCCGCGAGATCGCGATGCGGTTCTCGGTGCCCTCGAGCTGGCTTTGCAGGGCCAGGAAGTTCTGGTTCGACTTCAGGTCCGGATAGCGCTCCTGGATCATCATCAGCCGGCCAAGGACGCCGGAGAGCTTGTCCTGCGCCTGCTCGTACTGCTGGAACTGGGCCGGGTCGGTGATCGTCGAGGCGTCCACCTTCACCTGGGTGGCCGAGGCGCGGGCCTCTGTCACCTCGACGAGCGTGCTCTTCTCCTGGGCGGCGTAGCCCTTGACAGTGTTCACCAGGTTCGGGATCAGGTCGCTGCGGCGCTGATACTGGTTCTGCACCTCCGCCCACTGCGCCTTGGCAGCTTCTTCCTTGGTGGGAATCGTGTTGATGCCGCAGCCGGCGACGATCAGCGGCGCGAGCACGATCAGGGCGACGCGTGCGAGGCGGGACTTCAGTCGGGTCACGTGAGTCTGGCTCCCCCAAAAAGCTCGTAGTCGAGCTTGGTCCTGATGTTATTTGGCCCCACCGTCAGTTCGACGCAACGCCGGTCGAGATGACGTTTCCGTAACGCGGCGTGAGGTCGGCCCATGTCGCCGGTGCGTCCCTACTACGCCGAACGCGGGCTGAGCGCAGCCTTCTATGACACGGTCACCGGCGCCGATCCGCACATCGGCGGCGACGCGGCGATCTATGCGAGCCTCGCTCAGGCGGGAGCCTCTATCCTCGAACTGGGAACCGGCACCGGCCGACTTGCCTTCGCCTTGGCCGAGCGGGGCTTTGCGGTCACCGGTGTCGACATCGCCCCGGCCATGCTGGCCCAGGCCAGCGCCAAGCGGCGGGAACTCGATCCGCAACTGGCCGCGCGGGTGGAGCTCAAGCGCGGCGACATGACCGCGCTCGACCTGAAGCGCACCTTCGACCTGGTGATCTGCCCCTTCTTCACCCTGGCGCACGTGCCGCGCGGGGCGGCCTGGCGCAACACCTTCGCGACGGCCGCTCGGCACCTGAAGACCGGCGGGGTCGCCGCCTTCCACCTGCCGCTCGTCGAGCTCATGCGCCAGCCGCCGCCGAGCGATCCGACGCGGCCGGTCTTCGATCATCCGACGCCCAGCGGCGGGCGGTTGGTGCTGTTCGTCCGTGAGCGGACCTTCCGCGAAGCGATCGGCCGTTTCGACCAGGTGATCGAGTACGTCGAGGTCGATGCGCGCGGGACGGTTCTGCGCCGATCGGACGAGCGGCTGACCTTCTATATCACCGATCCCACGCCACTCGCCGCGGCCGAAGGGCTGACACCCGACCCCAAGCCGATCCCCTTCGGCGAGGTCGGCGAGATCTGGGTGTTCCGCAAGACCGGCGGCTAGATCCGCCTCGGCCCGCGCCGGCCGTCAGTGGAAGCTCTGCGCCACGTGGACGATGCGGTCGGAAGACGGCCGGCCCGCGAGGCCCAGGGTCGGCGCCACGGTGACTTCCAGCACCCCTTGCGCCACCTCCGCATCGGGCTCGCGGCCGGAGACCAGCCGCACCTTCAGGATGCGGTCGAGCATGTGCCGCGTGCCGGAGTGCTTGGTCATCCGCACCACGGCCTCGCTGGTAACCATGGCGCTGTCGGCGATCAGCGCGGAGGACGCCGGCGTCGCCTCCGCTTCGAAAGGGATCAGCCGGCGCGCCGCGCGGCTGGCCCGTGCGCTGGCCAGGGCGAGCCGCTCGAACAGCGCCTGCGGGCCCATGATCGCGAGCCGCAGCGGGCTGCCGACGCCCGAGAGCGCCGCAGCGGAACCGCCCGGCCGCTGGTCGGTGAAGAGCGTCACCCCGCCCAGCCGTGTGGCGCGCAGCACCGGCTCGCCCAGATCGTTCTTATAGATCGTGTCGCCACGCGGGCCTGGCTGGGGCTTCAGGGCCCAGACCTCGTAGCTGTTTTCGAACTTCAGCAGTGGCTTGGCCTGGGTGCGGTCCAGGGTGAAGACGTCGCCGTCCTCGGTGACATAGCGGGCGATCGGCGGCGCCGGGAACTGACGGCCGTCGGCAGGCCTGTGGCCGAAAAGGCCCTCGCGCAGGCTTTCCACCGGGCCCGCGGCCACCGGCCGGGCGAACCCGACGACGGCGCAAAGCGTGGCCATGCAGACGGCCTTGGAACAGATGGGTGCAGAAGCCCGTGGCTTGGCCGTCATGACGCCCAATGGGATGCCGAGGGAGTAGGGCGCTTTTTGGACGGGCGTACGGCGCTCACCAGACGCGGGTCTTCTAACCGACCAGGTACTGGCCGCCGTTCAGCGACAGTGTCGTTCCGGTCACATATCCGGCCCGCTCCCCGGCCAGGAACGCCACCATGTCGGCGATCTCGTCGCCGCGGCCCAGCCGGCCCACGGGAATCTGGCCGATGATGCCTTCGAGGACCTTCTCGGGCACGGCCTGCACCATCTCGGTGTCGATGTAGCCGGGCGCTATGACGTTCACTGTGACGCCCTTCTTCGCGTTCTCCAGCGCCAGCGCCTTGGAGAAGCCGATCATGCCGGCCTTGGCCGCGGAATAGTTGGTCTGCCCGACCTGCCCCTTCTGGCCGTTGATCGACGAGATGTTGATGATCCGGCCCCATTCACGCTCGCGCATGCCCTCGATCACCTGGCGGGTCATGTTGAACAGGCTGTCCATGTTCACCCGGATCACCTCGCTCCATTGCTCGGAGGTCATCCGGTGGAACACCCCGTCGCGGGTGATGCCGGCGTTGTTCACCAGGATGTCGATCGGCCCCAGTTCCGCGGTGACCGCAGCCACCGCCTGCTGGCAGTCGGCGATGTTGCCGACGTTGCCCTTTACGACCATGGCCCCGGTGTCGCGCTTCAGCGCCTCGGCCGCGGCGTCGTTGCCGGAATAGCCCGCGGCGACCCTGATGCCGTCGGCGCTAAGCCGCTCGACGATCGCCCGTCCGATGCCACGGGTTCCGCCCGTGACCAGCGCCACTCTGGCCATTCGCCTCATCTCCCTATGGGCGGGCGCCGGTTGCTCCGGAGCTCCGCGAGCGCCTCAGATCTTCTCGACGCACATGGCCACGCCCATGCCGCCTCCGACGCAAAGCGTCGCGAGGCCCTTGGATGCGTCCGTGCGCTTCATCTCGTGCAGCAGGGTGGTCAGGATCCGCGCGCCCGAGGCCCCGATCGGGTGGCCGATGGCGATGGCCCCGCCGTTGACGTTCACCTTCTCGGGATCGAGGCCCAGGTCACGGACGACGCAGATCGACTGCGCCGCGAACGCCTCGTTGGATTCCACAAGGTCGAGATCGGCGACCGTCCAGCCGGCCTTTTCCAGCGCCTTGCGGCTGGCGGGGATCGGGCCGGTGCCCATGATCTCCGGATCCACCCCGGCGTGCGCCCAGGATACGATCCGCGCCAGCGGCGTCAGCCCGCGCTTCTTCGCCTCTTCGGCTGTCATCAGCACCAGGGCCGCGGCCCCGTCGTTCAGGCCCGAGGCGTTCGCGGCGGTGACCGTGCCGTCCTTGGTGAAGGCGGGCTTCAGGCCCGAGACGCTGTCCAGCGTCACGCCGTGGCGTATGAATTCGTCCTGATCGACGGTGATGTCACCCTTCCGACCCTTGATGACCACCGGCGCGATCTCACTGGCGAACCTGCCGGCCTTCTGGGCGGCTTCGGCCTTGTTCTGTGAAGCCACGGCGAAGGCGTCCTGGTCGCCGCGGGTGATCTGCCAGCGGTTGGCGATGTTTTCGGCGGTCTGGCCCATATGATAGCCGTGGAAGGCGTCCCACAGGCCGTCCTTGATCATGGTGTCGACGAAGGAGAAGTCGCCCATCTTCTGGCCGTTGCGGATATTCGCGGCGTGCGGCGACTGGCTCATGCTCTCCTGGCCGCCGGCGATCACGATGTCGGCCGAGCCGTCCTGGATCTGCTGGGCGCCCAGCGCGATCGCCCGCAGGCCCGAGCCGCAGAGCTGGTTCAGGCTCCAGGCCGGACTTTCGACGGGGACACCGGCGTTCACAGCGGCCTGCCGGGCGGGGCCTTGGCCTGCGCCAGCCTGCAGCACCTGACCCATGATCACCTCGTCCACGTCGGACGCCTGGATGCCCGCGCGTTCCACCGCCGCCTGGATGGCGATCTTGCCGAGCTCGTGGGCGGGCAGGCTGGAAAGCGCCCCGTTGAACGAGCCGACCGGCGTGCGCGCGGCGGAGACGATGACGATGTCGCTCATGGCGGGTGTTCCCTGATGGCGAAAAAAAAGCGGCCCTTCCCCATCTATTGGGAGGCGTTGGGTTTTCCGCAAGCCCGCTCGCGTTTCGCACCGATTGCCAATCGCCTCGCATCCGCGATACTGCGGTGCAGAAACCATGGGTCCGCGACCGTTTGGGGACCCGGCAAAGGATTTGGGATGGCCGACACCCAGGATAGCGCCGCTCCCGGCGAGCGCGTCGTCATCAAGAAATATGCAAACCGGCGGCTCTACAACACCGCCTCCTCCAGTTACGTCACCCTCGAACACCTGTCCGAGATGGTGAAGCAGAACATCGATTTCGTGGTCTACGACGCCAAGACCAACGAGGACATCACCCGCTCCGTCCTGACCCAGATCATCTTCGAGGAAGAGAGCCAGCAGGGCCAGAGCCTGCTGCCGATCCAGTTCCTGCGGCAGCTGATCGGATTCTACGGCAACTCCATGCAGGCGTTCCTGCCCAGCTACCTGGAGCTGTCGCTGGCCAGCTTCACCGAGCAGCAGGAGCGGATGCGCAAGCAGTTCCAGGCGATGGGCCATACGCCCGGCGTCGGCGCCTTCGACGAGCAGGTGCGCCAGAACCTGGCGCTGTTCGACCGGGCGATGAAAATGTTCTCGCCCTTCGCCTACGCCAAGGCCGAGGCGCCTCCGCCGCCCGTGCCCGCCGCGCCGCGCGCGGAGCCCACCCCGCCGCCCGCCGACGAAGCGCTTACCGCCCTGCGCAAACAGATGGAGGAGATGCAGGCCCAGATCGAGAAACTGGCCGCCAAGCGATAGCGGTCAACTCGACGCCTGGCCCGGGTCCTGCATAGATGACGCCATGACCTCGCCGATCGATCCGTCGCACAGATCGCCCAACGTGCGCCGCACGAAGAAGTCGGCGGCGGAAATCGTCGACGATCTCGAAGGCGGCGCGGAAAGCGCGGGCTCCGGCCTGCCGGTTCCGGTGGGTCCCGCGCGCACCATTCCACCGAAGACGCCCGCGGCCGGCGCCGCTTCCATCGAGGCCCAGCTGATCGGCGAGCGCCGCGGCCTGCGCGCCGGCGCCTCGGTGGTCGACGAAGCCAAGCAGACCTACAACCGCACCGAATGGTCCGGCTCGAAGGACCGCCGCGCGCCAAAGGGCCGCGCCGCCAAGACCAGGATCTAGCCGCGCCGCAAGCGCGCGACCTCCGCCTCCAGGGCCGCCACCCGCCGTTCCAGCGCGGCGATGCGCGCATCCGCCGCGCCCGTTTGGCCCGGTAGCGGCGTCGAAACCCCGGCGTGCGAGGCGACCTGCGCGACCGAAACGCCCAGCAGCTCGGCAAAGATCGCCACCTGCCCGGCGGAAAGCTCCTGCTGGTCCTTGAACACCAGCGCCAGGTCCTCGGCGCTGAGGCCCGCGCCGGCCGCGAGCACGTCGCGCGAGAGCCCGCGCTCGCCGAGGCGCGCGTCGAACCATTCGGCGTCGAAAAAGAGGGCCATGACCGCTTATAGCCGACCCGGCGCGCGCTGGCGCCGGTCTTGCTTAACCATGCCCAGGATTCTCGACCAGGGCCGGGTTCATGCTGCAAGTCCTCTTCCGCTTCATCGACGTCTCGGTCGTGGTCCTGATCCTCTCCACCCTGACCTGACCTCGTCCGAATCCCGCCAGCCACGGCCCGGCGGCTCTGCCAGAATCGGCTCGGAAAAGGAGACCGAAGACATGGCTTCAATCATCAGGGAAATCCTCGTCGACGCGTCGGCGGACAAGGTCTGGGACGCGGTCGCCGACTTCGGCGCCGTGCATACGCGTTTCGCGCCCGGCTTCGTCGTCGACACCCAACTCGAGGAGGGCGCGCGCGTGGTCACCTTCGGCAATGGCATGGTGGCCCGCGAGCTTTTCCTGGGGGCCGACCACGGCACGCGCCGCCTCGCCTACTCCGTCCGAACGGAGCGGTTCGAGCATCACAGCGCCAGCTTCCAGGTCACCGACGCCGGCGACGGCCGCAGCCGCCTCGTCTGGACCGCCGACGTCCTGCCGGACGCCATAGCGCCGATGGTGGCCGGAATGATGGAGCAGGGGCTCAAAGCCGCAGAGCCCGCCGTTGGCCGAATCCCGGCCTAAACCTCGTCCACGCCGCCGGGACTACGCGAGCGCGACTGCAGCCACATCACGCCCAGCAGGTCGGAGAGCGAGGCCCACAGCCGGCCGAGGTTGGTGTATTTGGAGGCGCCCGTCTGGCGGTGACGGTGGTTCACCGGCCGAAACGTGATCTCATAACCCTCGCGCCGCATCAGCGCCGGCAGGTAGCGATGGATGTGGTCGAAGTAGGGAAGCCGCAGGAAGGCCTCGCGGCGGAAGGCCTTCAGCCCGCAGCCGGTGTCGGTCGCGGTGTCGTTCAGCAGGCGGCGGCGCACGCCGTTGCCGACCCGCGAGGCGATCTTCTTGGCGGTGCTGTCCTGGCGCTTCACCCGCTCGCCGCCAACCAGGGCCAGCCCAGGCGGGCCGGACGTCAGAGCGTCGACCAGGCCCGGCGCGTCGGCGGGGTCGTTCTGGCCGTCGCCGTCCAGGGTGACGATGATCGCTCCCCGCGCGCCCAGGACGCCGGAGCGCACGGCCCGGCTCTGGCCGGAATTCTTGCGGTGGGCCAGCACGCGCAGCTGCGGGATCTCGCCGCTCAGCGCCTTCAGCGCTGCGCGAGTGCCGTCGCGGCTGGCGTCGTCGACGAAGACCATCTCGTAGTTGCGGCCCTTGAAGGCGGCGGCGATCTCGCGGGCGAGCGCCGGCGCAGCGCCCTCCTCGTCGAACACGGGGACGACAACCGAAATCTCGGGGACGGAAAGACCGGGCTTGGGGGCCATGGGCCTCCCATAGCTGAAAAGCTGGCCTTGGGAAGGATCGTGCTATCAGGGCCGTCATGACGC
>Ga0070659_100000313_pt1 | contig 37870 bp, 27 predicted proteins | sample KBSC23metaG_FD_64666 | JGI IMG/M metagenome (GOLD analysis project Ga0070659, IMG submission 64666) | Corn rhizosphere microbial communities from Kellogg Biological Station, Michigan, USA - KBS C2-3 metaG | ecosystem: Host-associated > Plants > Roots > Rhizosphere > Soil ... | reverse complement strand
GCGCCCGAGTCCACATGCAGATCGACATCGGATTTGGTGACGTGATGACACCGGGACCGGAGATGCTGACCTATCCGACAATCCTCGACTTTCCTGCACCGAAGCTCTCCGGCTATAGCCGAGAGACGGTGGCCGCCGAGAAGTTGCAGGCCCTCGCCCAACTCCGCATGTTGAATATACGCATGAAGGACTACTTCGACCTCTGGTTGTTGACACGTCAGCCGGAGTTGAACAAGGATTCCTGGCTACGGCAATCAAGCGGACGTTTGCAAATCGTGGGATGGAGATTGACGCTGCTCCCATCGGACTGTCACAGGTCTTTGGCGATGACAACGCCAAGCAGATGCAGTGGAGCGCATTTCTAAAGCGGGCGATGCTCACGGAAGCGCTACGCAGCCTCTCTGAGGTCGTCGAAGAACTGCACCAGTTTTTCGCGACGATCCTTTCTCAACTCTAAGAAATCGCCCAGCGATTCTCGAAGGCTGATCTGCTCACGAGGCATTTTCGCAATGTCCCAAGCGATCCCCAAAGTCCGACGAAGTGCGCGGGAAATCAGAGGATAAAATAATATTTTCTTGTGTGGGGAATGTTGTGGGGACATTTCCTATTATCGGCATATCTTATTGATTCTTCAGCATTAGTGAATCCATGGGGGCAACTAATCAAATGATTATCCCTTTCACTCATGCGGATAGTCCATTATGAAGGATTTGCTTGACAAGAAAGAGTTGGTTTTTCTTGTCCTCCTCAAAATTCATTACAATTCCCCGCGCTACACTCAGAGAACGGGGATACCACATGAGCGAAAAAGACGTAGAGGATTTGCAAGATAAGGCGCGGGGGAACTACCACAGAGCGCAAGAAACGCTTAACGCCGCCAAACAGAGAGCCGAGCATCTGGCTCTGGAGATGGAGGCCCTTGCAGGTCATTTGCGTAATCAGCCTTGGAACATTGCTGTTGATTCATATCCTTGGTTGATGCCCGATACGGTGCGGGCAATCAAAGAAGACATAGCAAAAGCCGATGCCGAAGCGGGGCAAGCCCGTCAGAAAGCACAGGACTTAGGGGTTGTTGTCTAAGAGTTCGTATCCGTATGCCCAAAGACATAACCGTAGACGCGGATAAATTCAACGCGGTATTGCGCCGTATGACCCAGATGAAGCCCGTGACGGCCAAGGAACTCAGCGCCAAACTCAAGGCCGAACGGGAAGCAAAGAAAGCCGCTAAGACCGTCCAGAAAATGGACAAATAGCTATTTGCTCCGTCGTCTGGAGTCTGCTTTCTTACTGACCTCCGTGGCTAGCCAATCAATCATATCTATAGCTCCAGTGTGATTGTCCACCAATCGTCCTTGGACTTCCAACATGCGCCCCATCAGGCTAAGAATCATCATAGCTAGAGCGATGAGCATCGCCGCAGCTAGACCAGCGACATGGAGAGCCACAATGAAGACATCACGCACCAGTAGGGGTGGGTGAAGCGCGTTGAAATCATTTATGAGACCCGCGACATTGACGACAAACAGCACGACAGGCGAACCCCAATTGAAAAGAAATCTCTTTGCGTCGGTTAGACCTGCCGTTCTCTTGGTTTCCGGTTTCGGATTGGGCTGGGTTTTTCGTGATGTGTACCAACTTGCAAATACGACCTGCAACAAAGGCGCGGATATGTTCGTAATGACTGTGATGATTACGACAATGATCGTCCAGTTTGTTTGCATGATTTGATCGATCAAAAGATAAGGTCTTTATACGGCAACGGCTTGCTATTGAGTAAGTTGGTTAGAACCATATCGAACATCCAAGGCTGCAAACCGCGCCTGTTGTAGCGCCAGCAAAACTCGCCTAAATACCTGTCCAGATGTTCGGCGCTCAATTGGTGGTAGTTCCCAACAATACCGCGCTTGAACAGGCTAAAGGCGTTCTCAACGGTCTGGGTCGAAGTCCAGTTTTTGTTGTACAGCTCTCGCCTGTGATTGCCTTTGGTGTGTTTGTCGGGCGGAATCAGGCCTTTGTATCTTTGTGCCCCGTCTGTGACTATGTTTGGTGTCTCAGGGTCTAGCTTCTCTTTCAGGACCGACCCCACATGGCGATTAGCTACTGACTTTACGGTTTGCAGGTGGATGCGTCCGTTGCGCTCGGCCATACCGACAACAACAGTCTTAGCCTTGCGCCCAGCTTTTACGCCAGACCCGCGCTTGCGACCGCCAACATACGTCTCATCGATCTCAACCGTAACGGACTCTCCGCCTAGTTTCGTTGATTTCTCTTCTTGCATTGCTTCGCGGATACGGTGACAGACATACCAGGCGGTTTTGTACGTCAGCCCCACATGCCGCTTTACTTGATTGGCTGATACGCCTTTCTTTGCTTCCACCATCAACGCAATCGCCGCAAACCATTTGGTTAGAGGCAAATGTGAGTCGTGGAATAGGGTATTTGCGGTTGGGCTGAACTGATAGAGGCAATCGGAACACTGAAACAATTTGCGCGGCTTACCAGTCGTGCCTTTGGCTTCGACCAACCAACATTTGTCGTGGTCGCAAGCCACACACCGAACCCCATACGGCCAGCGCGTCTTTATCAGGTGCAACAGCGCGGCATCTTCATTGGGGAACTTCTTAGCAAGGGAATAGAGATTCATGGCAGTGCCTCGATTTGTTTTCGCAGCCCGTCAAAGAATGGTTTATCAGCTCGGATGGCTGCTTTCTTGGCGTCTTGTGCGGCGGCACTCGTTACTCCAGTGCCTACAAGAGCAACGAGCAAAGCCTGATTCGCTTTTAAATCTTCTAGTTCCTTTACGAGTTTCAGGAGAAGGTCTTTCATCGGTTGATACCTCGCCACCATAATGCACCTCCGCTCAACATGCGTCAAGGGGATAATCATTACTAATCATCATAACAACCCTAGAATCAATATTTTACAAGTGTTTTTGCACGAGATATTCGAGAAAGTTCGCCTAAGCCATTAAAAAAGTTGGGTATGGATGGGGGCAATCCCCTTGAAAGTGAGTACGGCCCACATTCGCGCTTTGGGGGGGACGAATGGCGCTGACAGATAACCGCAATCCGGGGAACGAAGCCGGACAAAAGCCATTCAAGGGGACAAAAAGTCATTCAAAATGTATGACCGTGATGGCCTGTTTCTACTGGTCAATCCCGGAGGATCGAAGCTGTTGCGCTGGCGCTACCGTTTCGGAACATCCAGATGCTGCAACGCAGCGGATGTCCCGGCTCATCAATTGCCGGCATCTTGCCTTCGGACGCCAAGGGCAAACGATGAGCTGAGGGATTGCCTATGACTCATCGTTCAAATGCTACCTGCGTCCTGCAGCCGCAGTGGATTTACGCACGACCAGTTCCGTGTTTAGCTTGTACTCCGCGCCTCGATGGCGCTTGAGCTGTGACATTCGCTCCAGCGCTTGGAATGCTGTCGTCCCGATCCCCTCACGGGGAACGTTGATTGTGGTCAGCGGGGGACGGGCCAAAGTGGCAAAGGATATGTTGTCGATTCCCACGATCGAAATATCTTCCGGGATCTTGACTCCGGCTTCTTCAAGGGCGCTCATCGCCCCCATCGCGATAAGATCGCTACCGCAAAAGATCACAGTCGGAGTCTTCGGGGCATGAAGAATCTCTTTTACGGCCGAAGCGCCTGCATCAACCCGGTAATCGGAGTTCATAACCGGAAAAGGCTTCATTCCTCGGCGCGTTAATCCGGCGATCAGGCCTTCCGTAATCGTTGCGGCTGTGCGATTCGCCCTCGGGCCACCGATCACGGCAGCCCGTCGGTGCCCGAGTTGCGTGACATGCTCAATAGCTTGAGAGATTCCTCCGCTGTAATCCACAGTGATGTTGCTAACGAGCTTATCTGCAGAGCACAAATTGCTGAAGACAACGCCTATGCCTGCGCTGGTCAATTCATGAGTGGCGGTGTCATCGATGGACGAGGTCATAATGGCGACACCGCGCACGTCACTTTCGACAAGCTTACGGACTATAGATCGCGTCCGCTCATCGCTGTATTCCGTATTCAGCAGCAAGGTGTCGAATCCTCGATCCCATGCGGCGGTCTGAAATCCACGAATAACTTCAGGAAAGAACGGATTTGCAATGTCAGAAATCACTAGTCCAAATAAATCGCTCTTGCCGGTTGCAAGTCTCCGCGCATGAACATTCTTAAAGTAGTTGAGCTCCTGAACTACCTGGAGAACGCGCGCCTTGGTCTCCTCGGAAATGTAATGCGTATTATTGAGGACGCGCGATACCGTCGTCGGTGAGACTCCAGCTCGTTGCGCCACATCCCTCATTGTGTAGACCATTCGATCTTCCCTCTCTCAGTACAGTGCTCTAACCGCAGAATTGAGTGTCTGGTCCGCGAAACGACAAGAGCAAGATGGTGCGGAAAGCTTCATCTGCTACGCACTCCTAGTCAGAAACAGTGCATTGAAGGAGCAAGACAGGCTTCGCGTGTCAGAGAATATCACGCAGGGTCTTTGTTGTTGCAAAGCAGTCTCAGCATGCTGCATCCTGCTGTCTTTCCATTGTCCACGTATCCCAGGAAATATGACGCCTGGTCCCAGGCTGCTAGATCCGATCGTCGGAGCCTTTTCCCGGAGGGGCCGAGGTATCGCTAATCGGAATGCCTTTCTGAGGCCGCTCTATCCCAGAATCTTTGCATCGTTCCGTAAAAACCCTTGACAGGGTTATGTGGTCCTGTGCTACTAATGTGGTTGCGGTTTCTGAAACCGATTTCCTATAATTTAGCAGATCTCTGGCCGATACGGATCTTGCTTGGCCGGCGGTCATTACACAGTAAGTCTTTTTGGAGGGAATTCATGAAGAACAGGTTGTGTTGGACGCTGTCTCTCCTGCTTCTGATCGGTGGGAGTGGAGCATCTTTTGCGCAGAGCACCAACTCCGGGGATATTCGAGGCACCGTGACCGATTCAAGCGGAGCTTTGCTGCCGGATGTGTCAGTAGCGGTTACGAACAAGGACACTGGAGTCACCAAGAACCTGACCACGAATCACGATGGTTTATACGACACGTCCTCGATCGTTGTCGGCACCTACGAGGTCACCTTCTCAAAGAATGGCTTCGCCCCTTTCAAGCGGTCGACGGTCACGGTGCAGGTCGGAGTCATGACGGTCAACGCTGTAATGAAATTAGGTTCGGTAGCCCAGGAAGTGGTCGTCAACACCGATGCTCCTCTGCTACAGACGGAGAGCGGAGAGCAGTCCACAACCCTCGCGGCCAAGGAGATGGCCCAGCTCCCCAATGTCAATCAGGATTGGCAGAACTTCACCATCCTGCTTCCCGGCACCGCAGGCACGACAAACCCTAATCCTGGTCAGCTCGTATCGGCAAACGGCAACCTGCCCTACAGCAATGTCCTTGCCGATGGCGCTTCGACCACACTGTCGCATAGTCAGAATGCCAACCCTGCCATCTTTGAGTCGGTGGCTGAGCTTCAGGTGACAACGTCAGCGTTCTCGGCCCAGTATGGGATTGGCGGGATCATTTTCAACCAGATTAGCAAAGGCGGCACCTCCAGCTTCCATGGATCTGCCTACGATTACATACAGAACGATTTTTTTAATGCGGCCAACTATGGATTCGGAAATCAGGTACCCGTTGGCTTCACGCGCTACCACAATTTTGGTGGATCGATAGGCGGGCCCATTTTGAAGAAGAAGATGTTCTTCTTCTTCAACTACGACCAGATCCTGAATCACGGTTCCGCCGGTAATTCAACGAATACGGTTCCGACCGCAGATGTTATGGGCGGAGATTTCACTGGGCAGCCGCTCATCTATGATCCGACAACACAGGTTATAGCGCATGATGCTGGCGGCCACCCTTATCCGGTCAGGAAGTCGTTCCAGAGCGAATATGGAACAAATGCGATTCCTGCTGCTATGTTTGACAAGGTAGCTGCGGCCTTTCAGCAGTTCTATCCGACGGCATCGAACCATATCCCTGGCGGAAAGTTTGTTCCTGGAACTCTGAATTCGGTTGGATTGTTGCAAAATAACTTCTTTTCAAGCCTTCCACAGTCGTACCCCTACAGAAGGTATTTCGGACGACTGGATTACGACGTAACACCTCGCAATCGGATCACGATGTCGGATACCCAGAGCGACACGCCGGATCTCTACGCAAGCGCTGTAACGGCATGCCCCATTGGCTGCCAATCGGGCGACGTGGACAACAATAACGCGCAGATTACCGATGTGTGGACGATCAGCGATCACACCATCAACGAAGCTAGAATGGGCTACACCTGGCAGGGGAACTTCTTTGCCGACTTGGCATTGGGCAAGGGCTACGCCTCCAAGCTCGGCTGGCAGTTTGCCAAGGCCGATGACTTTCCCGGGATACAGTTCGGCGCGCCCTATCCCTATGCCTGGATTACTCCTAGCTCCAATGCGGTTTACAAAGAGCATGTTTTCGACCCGTCTGATGTCGTGACCATGATCCGTGGCAAACATGTCCTTCACTTGGGTGGAGAGTTCCTGTTCTATAGGGACGATTCCACGGCCTGGGGCAACACGAACGCCGGCGCGATGAACTTTTCCGGGCAATATACACAGCATTGGACAGTAGATCCTGGGACAGGATTGGCTTCGCCGGACACCTCAACCGGCTTGAACTATGCAGACTTTTTGCTTGGTGCGGCACAGTCCTGGAGCGCAAGCGTTTCGCCTGAGTATGGTGGGCGGCTGAAGAGTCCACAGATGTTCGTTCAGGACGATTACAAGGTGCGACCGAACCTGACGTTGAACCTCGGGCTGCGCTACCAGATAACACATGGCTGGAATGAAACCCATGGCAACATGGCTGTCTTTGATCCGACCGTGGCAAACCCTGGCACGGGCACTCTCGGTGCTATGTGGTACGGCACAACCCGCGCAAATGGCCGCACCTCGTTGCAGTCAAGTGTTTACAGCACGGTTCTACCTCGCATAGGGTTTTCCTGGCAGCCCCATCCCGATACGACCCTTCGTGGAGGCTTCGGAGTATATGCCTACAACCTAAGTCTGGACACATACGGTGGTGGAATGGGAGCCGCTATTAGTTCATCTGGAAATGTAACCGATCAGACCAACGGCATAACTCCTGTCGTGCATCTTGCTGGAAGCGGTTCAAACCTGCCCTATGTCGCAGCTCCCACTGATCCAGCCGCCCTCAACGGTCAACAGGTGAACTATAACCAGTATCACACCCCGACGCCTAAGATTTATCAGTGGAACCTGGCTATTCAGCATGAGCTGGGTACAAACATGGTTGGCGAGCTTGCCTATGTGGCCAGCCATGGGTTTAACCTCAACTTCCCAACGGACCTCAACCAGATACCTGAAAACAAGCTCTCGGCGACCGATGGTCCTGCAGATAGACCATATCCCGGGTTCCAGGCCATCAACGGAAGCACCAATAACGCAATCTCCAACTACAATTCGTTGCAGGCATCGATCACGAGGCGCCTGTTTTCGGGGCTCAGCTTCAACTTCAACTATGTCTGGTCTCACTTCCTGGATGATCAGGATTCGTCAGGCTGGGGGGGACGTGGCGGGTCACAGAACTTTCAAATCGCGAACAATCCAGCAGCGAACTACGGCAACTCGAACTTTGACATTCGCAATGCATTCAAGGGGAATGTGGTCTATGAGCTGCCATTTGGCAAAAATAGAATGTTCCTGAATAACAACTGGTTGGCGGATGAAGTGGTCGGTGGCTGGCAGCTTTCCGGTACGATGGTGCTGTCCACCGGGAACCCGTTTACCGTCTTTGCATCAGATGCCAATAGCTATGCTCAGGCCGGGTCGGTATACGCAAATCGTGTCCCAGGGGTGAGTACGACACCTGCAGGCGGCAGAACCGTCAACGAGTGGTTTAATCCGTCTGCGTTTTCTCGGCCTGCTAATGGGACCTTCGGTAATGCCGGAAGAAATAGCGTGTATGGTCCTGGAATTAATGTGGTCAATCTATCGGCTGGCAAGAAGTTTGCTATCCGGGAACAAATCAAACTACAGATCCGGGCCGACGCAACCAACGCGTTCAACCATCCGAGCTTTGGCACTCCGGCTAACTATTTGACATCTCCTAATCCGGGAACTACCACCTACGCGGGGGCCGCGACGAATATCACATGGCTTACTGAGGGGGGACGTAGCATGCAGCTTGGTGTTCGCCTGGAGTTCTAATTTCAACGGGTTTTCCACTGGAAGGGACGGCGGTTCATCCCCGTCCCTTCATTCTTAAATGTTCACCCAGCGTTCTACCCGATATGGGAATGCCAGAGTAAGTAGCATCCTGGGGCATGACATGCTTGAGGGTTGGCTCAAATGCAGTTGATGGGAAGGATTCGACCTGACAATGCTTGCATTTGCAGAGACGATAGAGATGTTACTGACGCATCCACTGGTACCAGCAGGGCCGATTCCTACTGTGCACGACCCGAATGGGATCTATCCGTATGAGAGCTACTGCGAGACGAGCAGGAGACCAGTATTGAAGAGATACCGCATGGTCTCAATCGAAAACGATTGTATTCGGGTGAAGATTTGCCCTGACCTGGGCGGGCGCGTTTGTTCTCTCTTTCTAAAAGAGAAAGGGGTTGAAACCCTCTACTTTCCGCACGTCATCAGGCCTGTACGAATCTTGCCCCGGCAGTCGTTTACCGGTGGCGGCATCGAACTGAGCTTTCCCATTTCGCACAGCCCCGTTGAAACTGCTCCAGTACTCTATGAGATCACACGTGATCATAAGCGAATTTATGTCTCATGCGGCGAAAAAGAACTCAGATTTGGCATGCAATGGACGGTCGAATATTCTCTCGGCGAAAGCGACGACTTTCTGACTCAACGGACGGTGTTCTTCAATCCTGATTCTGAAGCTCACCCATGGATGTCCTGGTCAAATGCTGGCGTGCCTGCTCGGCCTGACACTGAATTCCATTTCCCGCTCGGCCCAGTTCTTGTTCATGATTGTGAGGTACGGAATATTGACTGGAAAAACGAAGGCCCACGACGTCAGTCAGACCTGCGGCGAATGACTGGTTTCTTCTGGAAGAAACCAGACTGTTGCGCGTTTGGAGTGTTCACTCCGAGCTTGAACGCGGGGCTCTATCATGTGGCCGATCCATGCCATGTGCCCGGCATCAAGCTGTGGAGCGATGGCATTGGACGCGATGAAGAATGGGTAAGTCAGTACACGCTGGACGGCAAGCAATGCCTGGAAATTCAAGCGGGGCCGCTAGTCGATCAGTCCGTGAAAGATGCCCTTGGTCCAGGGCGGTTGCGACACCACGTTGAATTCTGGTTCCCTTCCGGTGCGCCTCGCGATATTCGAGAAATAGAACTTCCGCGCCCATCACTGAGAACCTTGGCGGCAGTACCTCTCTTCGGGTGGGCTAGGAATGAAGATGTCAATCTTTGGCTGCGTCTTGCCTCCGCGCACAAAGCGGGCGACAGCAGCCGAATCCCGAAAGCCCCTGACATCGATAGTAATTGCTGGGCCATTAGTGGAATAAGCGGCTTAGGTGATGCGCTCGCCTGGGCTGCTGAATCCGGAGAAGGAACTGAGCGAGACAGATGGCTATTTCAGTACGGCAGTTGGCTCGCCGGTCGTGGTGAACCTGATCCTGCACTGAAAGTATTGGCGCTGTCCGGGGATGATCGAGCACATGCACTATCGGGACGTCTCTGCCTCATGCACCAAAGAGATCCGCATGCAGCAGCCAATTGTTTTCGAGCAATCGAGTCGGAGGCAATCGCGCTTCATCCGCAGATAGTCATCGAAAGGGACAAGGCCCTCGCTGCTTTAGGCCGCGCATCCCTTGATGAGAGAAAGTGCTGGCTCGATGCTGTCTCTGCGCTTGAGGATGAATGGGTGGCGGAACGCCGAGCAACCCTCCTGCATGACAGTGGTGACTCGCAAGGAGCGATGAATGTCCTCAGGAACACTCGCTTCCAACTGGTACATCAGAGATACGAACGAACGCGATTGTGGAGACAACTCGAAGCTCGTCTCGGTCTGCAGCCTGAGAAATTTCCCGCGTGGTTGGGAGAAGACGATCTCGCCGAATTTGGAGCCTATCGTGAGCATCCTGAAGTTTGATGAGGACTACCGTCTTCATATATATGGATCAATAGCCGGCGCAGGCCTGGTTGACGGTTCTGCTCCTGTAAGAGATGGATCGCGGTGATCTGAGCATCACGCTATCCGGCACGTTTACTTTTTGGAGATGAAATTTTGGCAAACGCTAATTTGGCACGATTCTTGTACCGCACTTTATTGGTTGTATCCGTGCTAAGCCTTGCTGGTTATCTCTTCGCCCAGGAAAGAAGCCCGCTGGCGATCATGCCTGCACCCGCACACGTAACGCAAGGGGAAGGCGAATTCTTCATCGATGGAAACTTCAGCATAGTACTCAAGGGCTATCAGGAACCTCGCCTTGAGCGGGCTCGGCTACGCTTCCTCCAAATTCTCTCGAAGGAAACCGGCATTCCGTTCAAGCGAGAAGCAGTTGCTCCGTCGAACTTCATCATTCAGACTGCTGGCCCCAGTGCCGTGGTCCAGCAACTCGGCGAGGATGAATCGTACCACCTCGCAATTTCCACCACCGATGTTGAATTGAAGGCGCCGAATCCCCTTGGCGTGCTTCGTGGTCTGCAAACGTTTCTGCAACTGGTCGCGATCAATGAAAAGGGCTTCAGCGTTCCTGTCGTCACAATCGATGATGCCCCACGATTTCCGTGGCGTGGACTGCTGATTGACTCTGGACATCGTTTCGTTCCCATCTCAGCGATCAAGCGCAATCTGGACGGAATGGAGGCAGTGAAGCTGAATGTCCTCCACTGGCGCTTCGCTGACGATCAGGGATTCCACATCGAGAGCAAGAAGTTCCCACTCCTCCAAGAAAAAGGTTCGGGTGGACTCTATTACTCCCAGGACGAAGTGCGCGAGATTATCGAGTACGCTCGCGATCGCGGCATCAGGGTTGTTCCAGAGTTCGATATGCCTTGCCATACGAAATCATGGTTCCAGGGTTACCCTTACCTATCCGGAGCCAAAGATCCTTCCCAAAGCTCGGCCATGGATCCAACTCGCGAAGGTACTTACAAGTTTCTTGAAGGATTTATTGGAGAGATGGCTGCCCTCTTCCCTGACTCCTATTTCCATACAGGCGGAGACGAATGCAACGTGAAGGAGTGGGAAACCAATCCGCGAATTCAGGACTATATGCGGAAGAATTCCATTAAGGACGGTGCAGCTCTGCAAATGGAGTTCACCGCCAGAATTCAGAAAATCGTGGCCAGCCACAAGAAAATCATGGAGGGATGGGACGAAGTCTTGCAGCCCAACACACCCAAGGATGTTGTGATTCAATCCTGGCGCGGACCGGGTTCGTTGGCAGAGGCCGCACGGAACGGCTATCGCGGTGTGCTCTCGTCTGGTTACTACCTCGATCTGAATCAGTCGGCGGCAGAGCATTATAAGGTAGACCCTCTAGGAGACAATGCAGCCGCTCTTACACCGGAACAGAAGCGGCTCGTTCTTGGTGGGGAGGCCGCCATGTGGACGGACATTGTCTCGGCTGACAACATGGACAATCGAATATGGCCGCGTACTGCCGCAATCGCCGAGCGCCTATGGTCGCCGGAGGAGATAAACGACGTTGACTCGATGTACAAGCGGCTCGCAATCGTGTCGGTGAAGCTTGGTTACTACGGACTGCGTCACCGGCTTATTACTGATGAGATGCTGGAGCGCATGAGCGGAGAGGTGGATCCCGAACCATTGAAGGTGCTTGCATCAGTGGTACAACCTCCGAGGATGTATGAGCGTCAGGAACTTCGGACCGACTTTACCGCGCTCAACCGTCTTGACGATGCTGTGCCTCCTGAAAGTGATACGGCGCGCGGATTTGATCAAATTGCACAGAGGATCAGTTCCGGAACTGCAACTCCTCAGGATTGGCGGCGGGCTCGATCTTTGCTCGTCTTGTGGAGGGACAATGATGCGGAATTACAGCCTTTGCTGAAGCGGTCTTTCCTGACCCAGGATTTGGCTCCCGTTTCGAGTAACCTGCGCCGCGTTGCTGAGATTGGTCTTCAGGCTTTGGATGACTTGCGCGAAGATCGTCCCGTAAGCGCAGATTTGAGGCGGCAAAATATCGAGTTCCTCAAATCCGCTGCAAAGCCGCAGGCAGTGCTACTCCTAATGCCAGCTCCATCTGTAGAAAGACTCGTGCAGGCGACCAAACCCAATTAAGGAATGCCAACCCAACCGCCGCCAAAGAACTCCTAGCTGGCGCGGGACAACATCCTCTCAGGGAACAGAAGGAAGAGTGTAATGCGATTGTGGAAGTTTGTTTTGGGGCACAAAGTGTGGACCGCGTTGGGGTGCGCTGTGTCGGTGCTTATATTGGGCGCATCGGTGACGGCCGCAGCGCAGAGTGTTCCGGTGGTGACCGGCGATAAGCGGGTAGACAAGCTGCTCAGCCAGATGACACTGGAAGAGAAGCTTACATTGATCCATGGAACGAAGGAAGACCCCAAGGTCTACCAGGGGGAGGCTGGCTATCTGGGCGGCATTTCCCGGTTGGGCATTCCCGGTCTGCGTTTTGCTGATGGCCCTCCGGGCGTGTTGACCCGCCATCTCTCGCAGGCAGAGACCGCGACAATGGGCGTTGCCGCTACGTTCAGCCGCAAGATCGCCGAGGCCAATGGACAGGTGATCGGTCGTGAAGACCGTGCGTTGGGCATAGACGTTTCACTTCAACCCTTCGTCAACATTGATCGTGATCTGGAGTACGGCCGCGGCTACAACACCTTCGGCGAAGACCCCTTCCTGACCGGCGAAATAGGTGCGGCCGAGATTAAGGGAATCCAGTCGCAGCATGTTATGGCAATGGTCAAGCACTTTGTCGGCTATGACTCTGACGGCGTCAGCACCTGGATCGACGACCAGACTCTGCACGAAGTATACGTCGCGCCCTTTGACGCGGCTGTCCGAGCCGGTGTCGCCTCGATCATGTGCTCTTACAATCGCATAAACGGAACGTATTCCTGCGGTAACGAGTTCACGCTGACCGGAATATTGCGCAATGAGATCGGATTTAAGGGCTTCGTCACCTCCGATTGGGGCGCGACACACTCCGTCACTTTCATAAATGCCGGACTGGACATGGAGATGCCCGGTGAACCAGCCCCTGATGCCGGTCCCGGGGGACTCGTGAGCTACTTTGATTCCCGGCCCCTGCCTCCGCCTAGGCCGGCTGTGCAAAAGACGGATGCCGAAGATGCGGAGAGCGATATGTACGGCGGCCATATGCCCGAGGAGCCCAAGGTTGCACCGTCGAACGATGGCAACTCCGGCACCAAACCGGAGACCAAGAAGATGCCCGAGGCGCTAAGGGACGGCACGGTGAAGGAGGACGCAGTCACTCGAGCCGCCGGCCACGTGCTGTACGAGATAGCGCGCTTCGGCTATCTTGACGGCCTCTCCAAGCACGAGATTACCAAGCAGTCCATCGAAGAGAACGCCAGGATTATCGAGAAGACCGGCGAAGAAGCCGCGGTGCTGCTCAAGAACGAAGGCCACGCACTGCCGCTGAAGGCCGCTGACCTGGATTCCGTCGTGCTGATCGGGCCAACATCTGGGCAGATTGACGCCATCGGCATCAATGGAGAGTGCGCGGTGGGACTGCCTGAGCGGCAGGTGAGTCCCCTCCAGGCGATGAAGAAGATCTCTGGCAACAATAGCATTCACTTTGCCGTGGATGATGACATGACCGGAGCTACGGTTCCCGCCAGCCTCTTGAGCCATGATGGCAAGCCCGGATTGGTGCGTACCGGTTCAGGCCACGCCGTGACAGACCCCCAGATCAACTTCACCGTAGCCGGCGGTAATGCACTACCGCCCAACTCCACCGTAGTGTGGAAAGGCACGCTGACTGTACCCCACGCTGGCGAGTATTGGATCTACTTGCAAGCCCTGGGCACCAACGCCCGCATTAACCTCGACGGAAAGGGATTGGCAGCCACCGGCGCCGCACAGGGCGGCAACCATGGCGACATCCTTCAGGCAACCCAGGACAATGCCCTTCCCACCACAGATCATCTCGACAACGTCCGCAGGGCAGTCCAGTTGACAGCGGGAGCGCACGTGATCGAGGTGAGCACCAGTCCGGACAGCTCCAATGCGCCAGTTCAAGTGCGCCTCAACTGGTACACCCCCGAGCAGAGGAAGGCTGACCACGAAGCGGCAATCGATGCGGCCAAGAGGGCTAAGATCGCTGTTGTGTTTCTCTGGACTCGCCTTCAGCCGGTCTTCGGTCTGCCGGGTGAGCAAAACAAGCTCGTTGAAGAGGTCGCTGCAGTTAATCCGAATACTATCGTGGTGCTCAACACAAGCCAGCCCGTGGCTCTTCCCTGGATCGGCAAAGTGAAGGCAGTGCTTGAAATGTGGTGGCCAGGCGACGAGGGAGGATGGTCCACTGCCAACCTTTTGCTGGGCAAGTCCAGCCCCGCTGGACGTCTTCCCGTCACTTGGGCCAAGAAGCTGGAGGACTATCCAGCCACCGATCCAAGGTACCCGGAACGCTCCAAAAAGGGGGTTGATGGCAAGACCATCTATAGCGAGGGCGTCAATGTGGGCTATCGCTGGTTCGACAAAGAGAAGATCGACCCGCTCTTCGCTTTCGGCTACGGGTTGAGCTATGCAAGCTTCGCCTACTCCAACCTGAAGGTAGAAAAGGCCGCCGACGGTGGGCTCAACGTTAGCGTGACCATCAAGAACACCAGCTCAATGGCCGCCGACGAGGTTCCACAGGTCTATCTCAGCGTGCCCAGTGAGATTCCTCAGGGCGTACAGTTCCCGGTATGGACGCTTGCCGGCTTCGAGCGCGAGACGATCCCCGCCGGTGGCTCGAAGGACATCATGATTCACGTGGCCCCGCGGCAGTTGCAGTACTGGTCGAGCAGGGAAGGGAAATGGGTGAGGGCGGGAAAGCGAACGCTGAGTGTCGGCGCCTCCTCGCGTGACTTGCGGCTTAAACAAACGATCGATTGAGGCTTTTCGCCGAGATATTCTGTTTTTGAGTCCCATTTTTTGCATTCGTTTCTATGAGTAAATTCGAAGTCAAGAGTGCCCTGATCATGACCGTCGCCCGCTTTCTTACTCTTCAATTCTGCGTCATCGTTTTGACGGGCCTGCCGGCCGCTGCTTCCAATCTGGTCACCGGTAACGGCTTTGGGTTCGCGGTAGTGTCACCGCAAACCGCGACGGTGACTAAGTTCTATGCGCACCCATACAGCTTTGTACGACCGGACCCAAAGAATCCCTTGAGCGAGGGAATCGAAACCGCCAATTTCATCAAGGCTCTTGGCTGGAGTGACGGAACGGCACAGAACACTTCGGCTGAGTACGAGGATGACTCTCACGTCATCCACGTTCGCAGCAGTGACGGCGAAGGCGTCGTCTTCATGCCGTTCGGTTTGCGGCATGCGGCTCTCATCGTCAGTTGGGACCCTAGTTCCGCGCAGACCCAACATGGTCAAGTGAGAGGCGGCTTGCATGTGGAATGGAGTCATCCGATCAGATCTCGAAGAGTTGTCCGGATGTTTGATACCGATATGCAACTCCTGAAGTTCAACGGTGTTGAAGAGTCCTTGTTGCTCATTCCGCTGAGCCCGAGGCAGATCACACCGGCGCGACAACTGGAGTATGTCAGCACTAGCCCGGCATGGGCGCTGATATCCATCGAGAGCGATAGTGACCTGGAGCAGACGGCGAGGGAATTCAACGCTTGGCGGGCTGGACTTACGCCACGAGAGTTGGCGAAACGTGAGGTCGCGGAGCTCGAGCGTTGGAGAGTGAAGCCGGCTGTACATTTCGCGAGCGAAAATGAACGGCACTTGTGGCGTCAGAGTGAAGTCATGCTCCGCATAGCGCAGAGCCGCGAGCCAAACCGTCTCGGTCGAAACAGCAACGGCCTCATCGTTGCCAGCTTGCCTGACGGTGTGTGGTTCACGCCGTGGGTGCGCGACATGGCGTACGCGGCAGTTGCGTTCGCGCGCATGGGACACAGAGACGAAGCGCGCGCGGCTCTACTGGCATATTTCAACGCTCAGCCTACGGGGAAGATGCGCGAGCAAACGGCAGGCGCCGATTACCAGGTCTCAGTGGTCCGTTATTTCGGTGATGGGTCTGAAGAACCTTTTTTCACCATGGAGGGCAATACCAACATTGAGTTCGACGATTGGGGTGAAGTCCTCTGGGTCTTAGGCGAGTACCTGCGGCAATACGACGACCCCGGCTTGCTGCAGACTCCGACGCATCGCGGGCGCTTGTACGAGAGCGCCCGGGATTTTGTGGCGAAGCCGCTCCTGGCAAATCTGGAGAAGTACGACGACGGCTTGATCGTCGCGGCCGACACGTCGATTTGGGAGGAGCATCAGAAGGACAAGAAGCACTTCGCATTTTCTACGGCAGCCGCAATCGTGGGCCTGCGAGACTTCGCGGATGTGGCGCGCCAAGCCGGTGACGAAGCAACGCGGAGCGACATCCTGAAGCAGGTTGCGCAACTCGAGAAGGGATTCAACGCAGCTTTCATCAGAGACGGCGAGCTGCATGGAACTTTGGAAGAAGGCGTTAAGAACGATATTGACGGTGCGCTCCTCGCCATCGTGAATCTCGGCGTTGTTAGAGACCCTGCCGTTGTACGCAACACCGTGGAGAGGATGGAGCTTCTCAAGGTAGCTTCCGGCGGCTACCGGCGCGTGCGCAGCACATACACAGACCCAGCCATCTTCGAATATTGGTATGAGAGACAGGAGTTCTTGTTTGTCGATTTCAGCCTGGCTGAAGTGTATCGCCGGATGGGAAGGAATGCCGAGGCGGCCGCTATTCTCAAACGCATCGTGGACAAGGCAGCCGCCGACCACTACATCATTCCCGAGATGTATGTTGCCGTGCCTTGCAAGCGTTTTCCAGGAAAACTGGGGGATCCAACGGGTGCCCTGCCAATGGTCGGATACGGCGCAGGAGCCTATATCCTGCACGTCCTTGAGCGCGAAAAACTGGAGAGCAAACAGTAAGCTTTGGTTGCCAGTTTTCACTTCTGTTGACAAATCATCTCTATTGATAGAACATGGTATCGGTTTCAGAAACCGGTTTCCTGTCTACCATGAATTTCTGCTATCCGCGCTACCAGCGCGAAACGACCGGCGTCTTTGTCGCACTTCGCATTCGCTGCGTCTCGATCTGAAGGGCTACGATGATGTCGCGTGATTCCTGCAAAGCATCGAATAATGGAATGGATAAGAACTCGCGCCCTTTTGAGGTTATGGCGCTCGCCGATGCTTGCATCGATCTGATCGTCACTGGCGATGTGCGCCCGCGCTTTCGCCAGGTCGAACAGTTCGTCGACGACTTCTCTCCCCAGCTCGGTGGCTCAGGGGCAATCTTTGCCTGTCAATTGGCTCGCCTCGGCGCTTCGGCTGCTGTGGTCGGGTGGGTCGGCTCCGATCTCTTCGGTGATTTCGTGCTCTCAGAGCTTGGAAAATCCGGTGTTGATATAGCCCGGATGAAGAAGCACCCAACTGTGAAGACGTGTGTTGGTCTCGCGCTTTCTGAAAGGAACGATCGTGCAATTCTCACCTATGCCGGTACACTCGATGTCCCTTCGCCGGTTGATCTCAACCCGGAGCTGCTGGATTCCTGCCGTCATTGGCATATAGCCGCCTATTTCCTGATGCGGCATCTTCGGCCAGCATGGAAGGGTTGGCTGGACCTTTGCCGCCGCTCTGGGGTTACAACCTCTTTGGATACAAATTGGGACCCGCAGGAGCGCTGGGAGGGTGTTGTTGAATTGCTTCCATTGATTGACGTATTTCTTCCCAACGAAGCAGAGGCGCTGGCGATTTCAAGGCAGACCGATGTTTTTTCCGCTGCGCATTCATTGGCTCAGCACGGGTCCCTCGTCGTAATAAAGCGAGGCGAGAATGGTGCCCTGGCCGCTAAGGGCGATCGGTTGTGGGAATTGCGAGCCCCTGAGTCGCAGATAAAGCCCAATCATATCGTCGACACAACTGGAGCCGGAGATAATTTCGATGCAGGTTTTCTGCGCGCATGGCTCCGTGCAGAGAATATCGATGATTGCCTCACCCTGGCGCACAAGTGCGCCGTTTCGAGCCTGGGATATGCCGGTGGCATCGCAGGTCAGATCTGCGAGTCGGGTATCGCATCAACCAAACTCTAATTCAGGATATGGAATGACTCACTTCTTTGAAGACATCCAGAGGCAGGGGGATGCGTTGCGCAATATCCTGTCCTCTGCAATTGACAAAAACAAGGCTTCCTATAGGACGGCTGCGGATCTGCTGGCTCGGCACAATGCGCTGTACATTGTGGGCATAGGCGCAAGCTGGCATGCAGGAATGGCTGTTGCGTCCTATTTCCACGCTCGCAGGCGTCCTGCAGTTCTGCTTGATGCGGCGGAATTGCTCTATCACGGTGACGTGGCTGAAAGCGCTTGCGTTCTGCTTTTATCCCGCAGTGGAAAGAGTAAGGAGGTTGTCGATCTGGTGCGCAAGCTTCGCAGCCGGAATATCGCGATCGTCTCGATTACCAATGATCCTCAGAGCCCGATGGCGATCGAATCCGATTGCGTCATCGATCTGCAATGTGCTTTCGACAGAAACGTGTCTGTAACGATGTATTCGGGGGTCGCTCTGGCAGGTTGTCTGCTTGCTGCACTTTCGTGCGGCGAAGACATTGATCAAATCGGCGAAACTCTTGACTGTGCACTGATGAATGCCCAAAGCTCCATTACCGATTGGGCCAGCCAGCTTGACGCGAGTGACTGGCCTGCAGTCGATGCTCCTTACTACTTTCTCGCGCGGGGCGCAAGCGTATCCAGTTGCAACGAAGCTCGGCTTTTGTGGGAAGAAGCAGCCAAGAGCACTGCCACTGCGCTCACAACGAGCAGCTTTCGCCACGGTCCTCAAGAGATGGTGAGAGGGGGATTGCGGGTCGCAATTTGGCTGGACAAGGATCATCTTCAACACCACGACCTGAAACTCGCGAGCGATCTCAGAACGCTCGGCGCAAAGGTGCTGTTGATCGGCCAGCGGTTTGAGGAGTCACCGGCAAACTTGTTTTTGGAGATCCCCGCGATTCCCTCGGAATGGCAATTTGTTATTGACATCATTCCAATTCAGATCGCCGCTGAACGTTTGGCAAGACTTGCGGGACGAGACTGTGACTCCTTCCGTCTTTGTTCGTATATCGTTACAGATGAAGGTGGCTTGTCTCTCAGTGATCTTGAAGAGGAATCATCAACTGTAGGTGGTACACGGTGAAGATATCCCGCTGGCTTCTCTTTGCTCTCGCAACTCCTGTGCTCTGGGGAGTGTGGGGTGCCCTTACCGAATATCCAGAGAAATGGATATCTCCTCCTTTCCCCGCCACGCTTGGATACGTGGTCTGGTCTCTGACCATGATTCCGGTGTTGCTCTTTGTTCTGTGGCGCAATAAATGGAAGGTTGATACTTCCTCCCGTTCGATTCTCTATGGAAGCGCTGTTGGCTTCTCCGGTGCAGCGGGCCAATTGCTTCTATTTTGGGTCTTAACCAAGGGGCCGGCGTACATTATCTTCCCAATCATCTGTCTTTCACCCGCGGTTACGATTCTTCTCTCCGTGACCCTTCTGCGAGAGCGGGCACGGGGCACTGCCACTCTGGGCATCTTGTTGTCTATGCTCGCAATCTTTCTACTCTCCTTGCAGGAACCTGACTCAAGCCCGGTACATGGCCATCTCTGGATCGTTCTCACGATCATGATCTTCCTGCTCTGGGGTGTGCAGGCCTATTTCATGAAATCTTCTGCGGACTCCATCTCATCGGAAGATCTTTTCTTTTATATGACTCTGACAGGCTTGTTGCTTAGCCCCATCGCCGTCTTGATGACAGATTTTTCCGTTCCGATCAACTGGGGATTTAAAGGTGCTCCTCTGACAGCACTGATTCAAAGTCTCAACGCATGGGGATGCCTCCTGTTCGTTCTTGCCATTCGCTTTGGTAAGGCAATCATCGTCGTACCCATGGTGAACGGCCTCTTTCCTGTTGTAACCATCGCCCTCTCTCTCGTTCTGTACCATACCTTCCCTACCCGTCTGAATCTTCTCGGCATTCTGCTGGCACTTGTTGCAATTCTCTTGATGGCATTCGATGAGGTTCAGAACGAGCCGGTCCTGGAATCCGCGCATTTGCAAAGACCGCAGACCAAAGCAGAGATGAGATAGGTAGAGAGCATGAACTGCGGAATTCGAATCCGTATGATGGGGAGCGCATGCTTATGGAGGCAGGGCCCATGCTCTTTTTCTCTATCAGCGCTCGCCGGAAACAAAACGAAAGACGCTCGATGAGATCGAGGCACACTTGAGTATCAACAAATAACTGGAGAACGAATGCACAAGGGAAGACAGGGTCTGAACGGGAATCCAAGAGACAACCGTGGTACACGCCTGCGGGTGTTTGCGCTCGTACTTTTGCTGTCCCTTAGCGGTGCGGCCGGAATCGGCCAGCAGAAAAGCGTGGTTTTGGATGGCAACGGCACAGGCAGAGTGTTTGACGGCCTTGGCGCCGTAAGCGCAGGAGCTTCTTCGCGCCTCCTAATTGACTATCCAGAGCCGCAGCGCAGCCAGATTCTTGATTACTTATTCAAGCCGGGCTATGGAGCAGCCCTGCAACGTCTCAAGGTTGAGATCGGTGCGGATGTCAACTCGACCGACGGTTCTGAGCCGAGTCATATGCGCACAGCTTCAGACCACAGTTCTTCGCGTGGCTATGAATGGTGGTTAATGGCTGAGGCCCACAAGCGAAATCCCAATATCATCCTCGAAGTGTTGCCGTGGGGCGCACCCAAATGGGTTGGCACTCAATCAGGCGGCAAAGAGACTCTCTATTCCTCCAAAATGGCCGGGTATGTTGCGGACTTCATCCGCACAGCCAAGCGCGATTATGGCTTGGACATTGCCTACGCGGGCATATGGAATGAGACCATGTATAACCTGAGTTATATAAAGGAACTCCACCGTCGCCTCCAGGCTGACCATCTGCCGACGCGGATCGTCTGCTGTGATGGGAATCCAGGGGACGGAGACGGGCAATGGATGATCGCGCGCGAAATTTTGAAAGACCCGGAACTGGCTGCCTCGATAGACGCGATCGGTGTGCACTATCCGTTTTGGGACGGAGGGATTACCACAACCGACTCGGCCCGCAGAACAGGAAAGCCTCTCTGGTCCAGCGAAGATCAGCCGAACGGCGGAGGGGGGCCTTTTGTCAGCCGCAACTGGCCGATCGGCGGTCGCATTCTAGCGCATCTGTATAACAGGAACTACCTCGAAGGTTCGTTGACTGCCACCGAGATATGGAGTCCAGTCACGTCGTACTATGATAACCTTGCCGCTCCTAACTCGGGGCTGATGTATGCAAATACTCCTTGGTCCGGACACTATGACGTTCAGGGAACGATCTGGGCAACAGCTCACACGACGCAGTTTGCGCAGCCTGGGTGGCAGTATCTCGACTCCTCATCTGGCTATCTTCCAGAGAAGGGAAGCTATGTCGCGCTCCGTTCACCGGATCGGAAGGATTGGAGCGTAATTCTAGAAACGATCGATGCCAAACACCCGCAAGTAGTCTCTTTCCACCTCACTGGCGGACTCGCCACGAAGGAAGTCCATATTTGGGAAACTAACAACTCCCGAACCTTTGAACATGTCGCAGATGTTAAAGTGGTGCATGACGCGTTCAGCTACACTTTTGATCCAGATTCGCTCTATTCACTGACCACGACCACAGGGCAAGGAAAGGGTACCGCGAGGCCACCCGCCGCGAAGCCGTTTCCTCTTCCATATGCGGACGACTTTGATAAGACTCAACTTGGTCACGCAGCGAAGTATCTTTCCGATCAAGATGGCGCATTTGAGGTTCGGGATTGCAATGGACGCTCTGGCCGTTGCCTGGAACAAGTGATTTCGGACAAACCGATTCCGTGGAGCGCGTTACCCGATCCGTTCACTCTTGCTGGTGACGAGGGTTGGACAGACTATCGCGTTGTTGTCGATGTGCGCTTTCTATCGCAGGCACCGGCAGTTGTCATGGGGCGCATCGATTCTTCGGATGTGTTCAAGGACGAGAAATTGCGATTGCCAAGCGGCTATGGTCTGCGCGTGAAGCCCAATGGCGCCTGGGAAATCCTTTCCGTTCAGTATAAGAAGCCCACGGTTACAATTGCGTCTGGATCAACTGCGATCGATCACAATCAATGGCACCGGCTGGAATTGAGTTTCCGCGGGAAGCAGATTGCGGCTTCGCTCGATGGTAAGTTGCTCACTACGGTCGAGAGCTCAGCCCATTCGCATGGAATGTTCGCATTGGCGACTGAATGGGATCATATTCAATTCGACAACTTATCTGTCACACCGTAGCTGGCGCATGATACGCCAAACCTGCCCGCCGATCAACGGTTGGCCGAACTGATCGACTATTCCATCATTCCTATTTATCCGATTTGTCCACTGCGCAGCTGCTTTCGGACACCTCGATCTCGAGGCTGATTTGCCCACGAGGCCTTTTCCGCAAGTTCCCAAGTGGCTCCAAAAAGCCCGATGAAGGTGCGCGGGAAATCGGAGTATGTATGTTCTTTTCTGGTGGGTTATATATAGGGGTACGTCGCAGAATAATCCATATATCTTCTTTGTTCCCAATGCCACCGAATCCCTGGGGGCAACCAACGCGCTACCGCACCCACGCACTCCGCAGAAAATCAAACGTTCCCGATGTGTTCGTCTTCACGCCTTCGACTCTGAGCGTGTGAACGACCTCGTTATTTGGATACCAGAGCGGAATCGACGGCAGCTCGTCAGAGAGAATCTTCTGCACCTCGACATAATCCGCCCTGCGCGCCGCCTGGCTCTCTCCGGAAGCCGCCGCCTTCAGCAAAGCATCCACGCGAGGGTTCGAGTAGTGTCCCCGGTTCGCGCCCTTCGGCGGAAAGCTCGACGAAGCATAGGCATAGCGGAAGATGTCCGGGTCTTCGTTGCTGCCGATCCACCGCAGCACATAGATCTGAAACGCTCCATGCGTTACATCCGAGTAGAAGGTGCCGAACTCCGACGAGCGTATCTCCAGCCGGATGCCCGCCGCGCGCAACTGCTGTTGCAATACCGCCGCAAGCAGCCGCGTCGTCTCGTCGGTCGAAGTTTTGATCGTCAATGTCAGTCGCACTCCATCCTTACGTGCAGGAAAGCCAGCCGCATCGAGCAGTCGCTCCGCGCGTGCGACATCATGTGGATACTGCGCCAGCTCGTCCTCGCTGGCCGCAGCCCAGTGACCGATGGGCAGCAGCGAATCCGCCAGCCGCGCCTGTCCGCGCCAGATGGCATTCACAATCGTCTGACGGTCGAGCGCACATGCCACTGCCTGCCGCACGCGCTTGTCCCTGAGCAGCGGATCGGCCACATTGAACGTCATGTACATCACTGCCGAGTTTGGCCCCGACTCGATCTTCAGCTTAGGGTCGCGCTCCAACTCGTGAATCATGTCCGGCGTAATGACGTTGCTTGCGAGATCAGCCGAGCCTTTCCGCAGCTCCAGCGCGCTGGTAATCGTGTCCGGCGTCACCTGAAAGATGACGTGCTCAATCCTGTGTCCGCCCGGAGGAGGCGAAGGGACGCCAGCCCAGTAATCATCGTTGCGCGCAAGGATCACGTCCTTGTCCTGCACCGCACTGACGAACTTGTAAGGGCCCGAGCCGATTGGATGCAGTCCGAAGTCGCGGCCCGCCCCGCGAGGCACCACGCCAAACAACCCATCGCTCAGGTTGAAGAGCAGGCCCGGGTCAGGATATTTGAGATGCACCACGACCGTCAGCCTGTCCGGTGTGTCGATGCGGGCGACCGAAGCGAACGCTCCGCCTTTGGCCGTAATCAGCGTGCCGTCGATCATGCTGCGGATCGTCCATGCAACGTCCGCCGCTCCGAGCGGACGCCCGTCCTGAAAGCGCACGCCATCGCGCAGATGAAACACCCACGTCAGCGGATCCGGCTGCTCCCATCGCGTGGCAAGCCAGGGTTGCAGATCGTAGTGATCGTCCTTCCTGACCAGAGCATCGAAGATCAGCCCGCCGATGCGCTCCGACTGTGCATCCGTCCCCTGCCGCAGGTCAAGATTGTTCGGGCTGCTCTCGATAATCATCACCACGGTGGAAGGATCTTGTGCTGTCCTCCGGCAGCCCGCCAGTCCAAGGCAAACAGCAGCCACCAGCAGGCAGCACACAGTCCACAAACCGATCCGTCGTATATTTATCATCCCCGCGTAACCTTACCCAACACAACGCCGCGAGAAGCTCCAGTCGCTGCAGGAAGATTTCCCGGCAACCCGAACCACGTCAACCATGCCAGCAACGCGAACGCTACTCCCTCCTTTGCTTGCGCGGAAATACCTAGCTCCTCCACAAATCGCACTCGCGCCCCAAGAGGTTCGAGACTTCTACGCATCATCGCCATCAGCGTGGGGTTCTTCGCTCCGCCTCCCGCGACGATGAACTCCACCTTCTCTGTAGGAGCATGTTGCGCGAGATACTTCGCAGCAAAGCGTCGATACGCATCGGCAACCGACTCAGCCGTCAAGGCCGTAGCCGTAGCCACCACATCCTCATCGCGCGCACCGGCCTTCCTGCACTGAGCAATGAACCGCGAAACATACTCCGCGCCAAACTCCTCCCTGCCGCAGGACTTCGGCGGCAGGGCAGAGAAGTACTTCTCGCGCAAACATCTCTCAACTACAGATGAAATCACTCGTCCCTGCCGCGCTACCGCACCGCCGCGATCGAATGCTTTGCCGAACAAATGCGACATGCAGGCGTCGATCACCATATTTCCCGGCCCGGTATCGAATGCGAGCAAGTTGTTCACGCCGGCTCCTGCGGGAATCGCCGTCAGGTTGCCGATGCCGCCGAGGTTTTGCAAGACACGGCTGACCTTTGTGGAGCGAAACATCACGTAGTCGAGCATCGGCACCAGCGGCGCTCCCTGCCCGCCCGCAGCCAAATCCGCCGGACGGAAGTCGCTGACCACCGGCACGCGCAGGCGTTCGGCAATGACGCTTGTCTCGCCCGTCTGCCAGGTGCAGCGTACAGACGCGCCCAGATATTTTGCAGCAACGGCCTGGTGATAGAGCGTCTGGCCATGACACCCAACCAGCGCCGCCTTCACGCCGAATTGCGCTTCTGCCTTGGCCAAGGCAGAAGCATAGAGTTCACCGAGTCGCCAGCTCAGACGTGACAGTTCCGCTACGGAGATTGTCTTCGCGTCCATCGCGGCAAGCACGGCAGAGCGCACAGCCTTTGGATAAGCAAAGCCGGCGTGGCCGATCAGTTTTACGCGAGGCGTCCCGTCCGACACGGGAGAGATGCGGCAGAGCGCCACGTCAACCCCGTCAGCGGAAGTCCCACTCATCACGCCGGCAACAATCATCGCCTTTGGCATCATTACCCCTTCAGCTCTTTCTGCAACTCCGCCAGCAGATTCAGCGCCTCGCGCGGAGTGAGTCCGTCTACGTCTACTTCTGCAAGCCTATCCACGATTCGCTGCGAGAGCGGCGTAAACATCGTCATCTGCAACGAGGGCAGCGCGGGTGCAGACTCGCGCACCTGCTGCGTCTCGGCCCGCTCGTGCAGTTTGAGCACCTCGCGCGCGCGTGCGATGACATTCGCGGGCAGGCCTGCCAGCCGCGCGACTTCGATGCCGTAGCTCTTGCTCGCAGGCCCCTGTTCTACTGTATGCAGGAAGATGATCCCTCCGGCGGTCTCCTTCACCGTCACGCGCAGGTTCGTCAGCCGCTCCAGTTTGTCGGCCAGCATCGTCAGTTCGTGGTAGTGCGTTGCAAAGAGCGTGCGCGCGCCGACGTGATTGTGCAGATACTCGACGGTGGCCCATGCGAGCGAAAGACCGTCGTAGGTGGCCGTGCCGCGTCCCATCTCGTCGAGCAGCACCAGCGACCGCGCCGTCGCCGTATTCAGAATTGCCGCCGTCTCGGTCATCTCGACCATGAACGTCGAGCGTCCGCGCGCCACGTTGTCGCTTGCGCCGATGCGCGTGTAGATGCGGTCCACCAATCCCAGCCGCATCTGTTCGGCAGGCACAAAGCATCCCATCTGTGCCATCACCACTAGCAGCGCGGTTTGCCGCAGGTAGGTGGATTTGCCGCCCATGTTCGGCCCGGTAATCAGCAGCACGGCTGGTCCGTCCTCTGCATCCATGTGGACAGAGTTGGGCACAAACCTGCCGCTGCCCGACTCTTCCATGCGCCGCTCGACCACAGGATGCCGCGCGCCAACAAACTCGAGCACGCCGCTGGAATCAATTGCAGGGCGCACCCATCCGCGCAGCGCAGCCAGATGCGCGAAGCACCCGAGCAGGTCGATCTCCGCCACCCTCCGCGCCGTCTCGCGTATGCGCCCGGCGGACTCAAGCAACTGCTTCCGCAACTCCGCGAAGATTCTCCGCTCAATCTCGCTGCTTCGCTCCTGCGCGGTCAGAATCTTCGTCTCGTACTCTTTCAGCTCCGGTGTGGTGAATCGCTCGGCATTCACCAGAGTCTGCTTGCGCTCATAGTCGGGTGGAACAGCCTTTGCGTTCGCCTTCGTCACCTCGATGTAGTAGCCGAAGACGTTGTTGAACCGCACCTTGAGCGACGCAATCCCTGTGCGTTCGCGCTCACGATCTTCAATCGCTGCCAACGCCTGACGCCCGCTCCGGCTCAGCTCGCGCAGCTCATCCAGCTCCTCATCCACGCCTGCACGAATCGCGCCACAGTCTGTTAGCGAAGCTGGCGGCTCGTCCGTGATCGTTCTCACGATCAGTGCGTGCATGTCTTCGAGCGGATCGAGAGTCGAGCCAAGCTCCCGCCAGCGCCCAGCCTCGAACTCTTTTACTGCCGCAGCCAAACCGGGCAGATACTTCAGTGTTTCGGCCAGCGCCATCACCTCGCGCGGTCCGGCGGAATCAAGCGCAACGCGCCCCAGCAGTCGCTCCAGATCAAGGATTCCATCCATCGCGCGACGCATGTCCTCACGCTTTCGCAGGTCGGCAGTCGCTTCGGCGACCGCGTCGAGCCGCGTTTCGATCTCCGCCAGGTTGCTTGCAGGCCGCAGCAGGGAAGCTCGCAGCAGCCGCTTGCCCATCGGAGTCGAACATGCGTCGAGCGTATAGAACAGCGTCGTCTGCGCCGACTCGCCGGAGAACAGCGGCTCGACCAGCTCCAGGTTGCGCACGCTGACTGCATCCAGTTCGAGCGAACTCGACTGCTCATAAAATCGCAGTCCATCGACATGCTCCAGTCCACCCTGTTTGGTCGCGCGCATGTAGTGCAGCAGCGCGCCCGCAGCTACAGCAGCGGCTTCATGTCCTCCCAGCCCCATGCCTTCAAGCGAGTGGAGACGGAAGTGGTTGCGCACCAGCGGCACAGCATAGTCCGCTGTGAATACCCACTCCTCCACCTCAGTTTTCGTCCGAATCCCATCCAGTCCGGCGGACGATTCCTCTTCTTCACCAGCAAGATTGACGCCGCCAAGTAGTCCCTTGCCATAGAGCAGCTCGACCGGACGCGCGCGCCCCAGTTCGTCCACCGCCAAAGCCCACGCACTCGCTCCCGCAAACTCTGTTGCGCGAAACTCGCCGGTCGAAAGATCGAGCAGCGCCAGTCCGCAGACTTGTTGCGCGCCGGAACCCACAACACAGATGCTCGCCAGATAGTTGCTCTGCTCGGCTCCCAGCGTAGGGTCAAGCGCCGTTCCTGGCGTCAGCACGCGCGTCACCTCGCGCTTCACCAGCGTTCTGGTCAGCTTCGGGTCTTCCATCTGTTCGCAGATGGCGACTCTGTAGCCCTTGCGCAGCAGTCGCTGCAGATACGTCTCCGCTGCGTGATAGGGCACGCCGCACATCGGCACTGTCCGGGCCTTATCGCGCGCCGTCAAGGCCAGTTGCAGCTCCTTTGAGACCAGCACGGCGTCCTCGAAGAACAGCTCGTAGAAGTCTCCCATCCGGAAAAACACAAGCGTGTCCGGATGCGCGTCCTTAGCGGCGCGATACTGCCGCATCGCCGGCGTCAGGCTTGTCTCAGTTGAAATCGCAGTGCTCATATGCAGAACCGCCAGAATACCGCACTGGCAGGTCGATTCATGCACACCGCTAATCGGACGCGGGCTAATCGGACGCGGTTGAACGGCAACATGCGCAAGGCGATATACTTAATCCTTACGGAATTATCACGAAAAGCAGCACTGTCCGGGTGCCCGGTATGTCCCTGTTCTGGCTCAGAGTCGCGGTCTTCCTCTACGGCATCGCCGCCCTCGCGGTGCTGCCGGCTGCACTGTATGACCGTCCACGCTGGCGTCACGTTGCCATCCCAACTGCTACCGCGGCGTTCTTCTTCCACTTCGTCTCGCTGGCCGAGATGCTCAATGCCGCGCACCATCGCCTGCCAGTGGATGCGCACGAGTTGCAAATCCTGCTTGCACTCGTGCTTGCCGCCGCGTTTCTGGTCGTCAACTGGCGATACAAGACCGTCTCGCTCGGTGTGTTTGTACTGCCCATCGTCTTTCTGCTCGGCCTGATTCCGGCCTTCGCGCCCGGACAGCAGGAACCCAGTCTCGTGCTCAACAGCAGTATCTGGATATTTCTCCACATTGCGCTGCTGCTGGCTGCCTACGCCGCACTCTTTCTCAGTCTGCTCGCCTCCGTCCTCTATCTCGTGCAGGAGCGCCGTCTCAAGCAGAAGAAGCCCGGCCTGCGCTGGCTGCCGCCGCTTGAGACTACGGACCAGATCGCGCTCAAGACGCTGCTCTTCGGATTTCCCTGCATGACCGCCGGCCTGCTTATCGGCTCGCTCGTCGCGCAGGCTACCATCGGGATTACTTACTTTCGTGATCCCAAAATTCTGCTCGCCTTCGCCATGTGGCTGGCCTACGTGGCGATGATCTTTATTCGCCGGCACTCTGGCCTGCGCGGACGCCGCGCCGTCTACCTTTCGAGCTTCGTCTTTCTCTTTATTCTCACCGTCTGGGCTGCCAACCAGTTCAGCGCGGTCCACAGGTTTACCGCCCCATGAGCCAGATCAAACAAGTCAGCCTGGTGCTCGTCGGCGTCAACCACAACACCGCACCCATCGAGGTGCGCGAACGTCTCGCCATTCCCGCGGGCCGCCTTGCCGATGCCACACGCACGTTGGTCCACCAGCCCGGTATCCGCGAAGGCCTTATCCTCTCCACCTGCAACCGCGTCGAACTTGTCACGCTACAGGAAGACCCCGCCGAATCATCCGATGACAAGGCAGACTTGCTGCGGTTCCTTCAGGAATACTTCAGCGTGCCTCCGAAGGACATTCAGCCTCACCTCTACGAGTTTCGTGAGCGTGAGGCCGTGCGCCATCTCTTCCGCGTCGCCAGCTCGCTCGACAGCATGGTCGTCGGCGAGCCGCAGATTCTCGGCCAGGTCAAGGAGTCCTACACGGTCGCACGCGAAGTCGGCGCAGTTTCGACGAACCTCGAAGGTCTGTTGCAACGCGCCTTTACGGTGGCGAAAAAAGTCCGCAGCGAAACGCAGATTGGCTCAAGTTCCGTCTCCATCGCCTCTGTGGCCGTGGATCTTGCAAAAAAGATCTTCGGTTCGCTCGAAGGTAAGACGGTCTTGCTCGTGGGTGCAGGGAAGATGTCTGAACTGGCTGCGCGCCATCTTATCCAGCAGGGCGCGTCGAGCATCCTCGTCGCGAATCGTACCCAATCTCGCGCAGAAAGGATCGCAGCCGACCTCAGAAGCGCCGCTACCCATACCGAAGCTGTTTCTTTTGACGATCTCTATGCCCAGGCCCCGCACGCCGACATCGTTATCACCTCGACCGGCGCGCCGCAAAAAATCTTCGGCGCATCGCACGGACAGCACTTCCTCCACCAGCGTCGCAACCGGCCCATGTTCTTCATCGACATTGCAGTGCCGCGCGACGTGGATCCGCGCCTGAACGAGGTCGAAGGCTGCTTCGTCTACGACATCGACGATCTCCAGCAGGTGGCCCAGGCCAACCTGGCCGACCGCAGCCGCGAAGCCGAGGCGGCTGAGACCATCGTCAGCCGTGAAGTGGACAAGTATCAGCAGCGCCTCCAATCACGTGACGCCGTGCCCGCCATCCTCGCGCTCCAGCAGAACGCTGAAGCCATCCGGTCGGCGGAGCTTGCTCGTCTGCAATCCAAACTGGCGGAACTCACACCGCAGCAGCGCGAGGCAGTGGAATCGCTCACACGCTCCCTGACCGCAAAACTATTACATCCTCAGCTCACCGCCCTGCGCGAAGCTGCAAAGTCACGCGACCCGCAGTAGCTGGGGAACGGCGCGCGAAATTTTTCGTATCCTAGAAGAACCATGAGCATAGCCCAAACTATCCGCATCGGCAGCCGAGGCTCGCAGCTTGCTCTCTGGCAGGCGAACCACGTCCTCGAAGCCCTCCGCGCCGCAGGACACAGCGCCGAGATCGAGATCATCCGCACCACGGGCGACCGGATGCAGCAGCCCGGCTTCGTGCCGCCAGCCAATCTCGATGGCAAGGGCATCTTTATTAAGGAGATCGAAGAGGCGCTCGAACAAGGCCGCATCGACCTCGCCGTGCATTCGCTCAAAGACCTGCCCACCACGCTCGCCCCGCAGTTCACGCTCGCCGCCATCCCCGAGCGCGCCGATGCCCGCGATGTCTGGGTCTGCGAACAATACTGGGGCCTGCACACGCTGCCCGATGGCGGACGAATCGGCACAACCAGCCCTCGCCGCCGCGCGCAGCTTCTCGCGTTGCGCCCCGATGTCGAGTTCGTGGAGATTCGCGGCAACATCGACACGCGCCTCCGCAAGCTCGACGAAGGCCAGTGCGACGCGCTCGTCCTCGCCGCCGCCGGACTCGACCGTCTGCACCGCACTGAATCTGTCCACTACCGCTTTCCGCCCGAAGAACTCTGTCCTGCTCCAGGCCAAGGCGCGCTCGCCATTGAAGCGCGCAGCGGATCGAGTGCGGGAGACCAATATGTCCGCGAAGCTGTTGCCTTCCTCGACCACGCGCCTACTCGTTTTGCGGTCGAGGCCGAGCGCAAAACGCTGGACGCGCTAGGCGGAGGCTGCTCGCTCCCCATCGGAGCACACTGCATCCCTCCGCAGACTGCCAACGGCAAATGGCGCATGATCGCACAGGTTGTTGCCCCTGACGGCGAGGCGATGGTGCAGATCGAAACTGAAGCCACCTTTGGCACATCTGCATCCGCACTCGGTCTCTGGGTTGCTGAAGACCTCAAATCCAAGGGCGCGCTCTATCTGCTCCCGGCGACTGCCTGAATCTGCTCCGGAGTCAGAGGTCTTTCATGATCTTGCGATACTCATCTTCCGTGAAGGCCCGCGAAGTCTGTGTCGTAACGCCGCCCTGCGCGATTGTAGTGAGCATCGCCTTTGCCATCACCTCATCGCTCGGCGCCTCGGAGACAATCACCATGTCATGGGCTCCCGTAACCATATAGAAGTGCAGAATCTTAACCCCCTCTTTCGCAAACGACTTCTTGGCGGCGTCCAGCCTTTTGGGACTCTCTTTGATGGCCAGGGCCCCTTGTTGTGTCCATCGGCAGAGTGAAATATAAGTCGGCATATGTTTCCTCCATGGCGAGGCATCGTAGCCCCATAACCTCAATTGCGTCAACACGCCAGCAGTGCATCGCAGCCAATCCACACTGGGCTGCCAGTTAGAAATTTCAAAGCGGTTTACGACTTACAATACCCACACACGATGCCGGTCCTGAACAACAAGCGTATCCTCGTCACTCGCACTCGCCATCAGGCGTCCGGGCTTGCTGCCCAGCTTCAGGCATTGGGTGCGACCGTCGTCCACATCCCCACCATCGAGATTGTTCCACCTGAGTCCTACGCTCCGCTGGACGCCGCGCTTGCTCGCCTGGCCGTATTCGACTGGCTCATCTTCACCAGCGCCAACGCGGTCGAAGTCTTCCAGGGGCGCTGCAATCTCGCCATTCATCCAAAACGCATCGCGGTCATTGGCCCGGCCACGGCACACGCGGTCGAGGCGATCGGCCTCACGGCTGACCTTATTCCACCGCGCTACATTGCGGAGTCGCTCGCCGCCGAACTTACTCCATACGCCGCGCATGCCCACATGCTTCTTGTCCGCGCAGCAGAAGCCCGCGACACGCTTCCTGAACTACTGCGAGCTGCCGGTGCCGTTATCACCACCGTCGAAGCCTACCGCAACCAGGTACCGGCCGACGCGGTTCCGGCGCTCCGGTCCGTCCTGGACTCACAAGAGCATTACCCGGACGCGATCACCTTCACCAGCGCCTCTACCGCGCGCAATTTCTTTGCACTGCTCGACGCAGTCCACCTCGCTCTGCCTGAAAAAGTTGTTCTCGCGTCGATAGGCCCCATCACCAGCCAGACGCTGCGTGACCTCGGCCATCCGCCGCACATCGAGGCAGCCGAGCACACCATCCCCGCGCTCGTCCGTGCTTTAGCGAACCATTTCGCCTAGAACGATGCTATTTGGCCCGAGCTGTTTTTGTATTTCCATTCCGCAGCGAAGCGGAGGAATCTGCTTTCTGTTCGCAGGCCGCCGTCTGCCTTAGTGCGAACTCCACGTCTTGTCTGAAGAGTTGCAGAGCCGCTCCAGCGTGCAGTCGATGCACTTCGGCTTTCTCGCCACGCAGACCTGCCGCCCGTGATGAATCAGCTCATGTGAAAACGCGATCCAGCGATCTTGCGGAATGATCTTCATCAGATCCTGCTCCACCTTCTCCGGTGCGGTCTGCTTCGTCAGCTCCAGCCGCCGCGAGAGCCGCATGACGTGGGTATCGACCACAACACCGACGGCGATGCCGTACCACGAGCCCAACACAACATTACCTGTCTTCCGCGCGACACCCGGCAGGCGCAGGATCTCTTCCATTGTTTGCGGAACCTTTCCGCCAAACTCCTCGACCACCACCTTCGCCGCGCCCTTGATCGACTTTGCCTTGTTGCGATAGAAACCTGTCGTGCGAATCAACTCTTCAAGTTCAGGCAGGGAAGCAGCAGCCATCGCCTTCGGCGTAGGGAACGCCTTGAACAGCGCGGGCGTCACCAGATTCACGCGCACGTCCGTACATTGTGCCGAAAGAATCGTCGCGACCGTCAGCTCCCACGCATTGCGATGATGCAGCGCGCAGACGACGCCGGGATACGTCTTCGCCAGCACATCCAGAATCGCCGCGACGCGCGCGGGGTCCGTTGAGTTCGCCTTCTTCTCTCGTTTCTTATCCGCGCTCATCCGTATAATCCGAGGTCGCTTTCTTTCGCTAACCCAGCCGTTCCAGCATCTCCACCGCTGACATCCGCACGCAGCTAAAGATGGGCGTGTCCTTGAGCGTATACATGCTCGCCTCGGTTTCACGGAGCTGCTGCACCAGGTCCAGAAAATCCTCGGGGAAGTTCGTCTCGAACGCGACGACGAACTCCTGATCGTCCAGACCGAACGAATACGTCGTATTCAGCTTCACGCGCGGATAGCTCAATCCCACGCGGATATGCTCATCCATGAGCCGCTTGCGCTCTTCCATCGGCAGCAGATACCACGGCCTCGTCTTCCAGAACGGATAAATGAAGACGTACTTCTGTCCGCCCGGACGAATCGCGCCGCGCCCTTCGCCTTCACTCTCGTCCGGGCGGCCAATCTGATACTGCGACCGCTTCGTCATCGCCAGAAAGTTGTGCGGAACGGTGAGGTATCCGCCGAGCGCGGTGGCGAGCAGTTCGCTGCGCATCGTATTCAGTTCATCGACGGCGTAGCCAATCGACCACACGCACATGTCCACGTCGCCGCGCGTTCCTACGGTCGAGTACGTCAGCGACAGAAACTCGCCCGGCTTGTTCCACTTCGCCAGCACCTCGGCAAATTCTGCCTTCTGCGCGGCCTTCTCCGCCGCTGGCAGACGCTTCCACTCCGGCATCACCTTATAGAAGCTGAAGCAGACAATCTGCCGCTTTACCGCGGGTTTCGACCGCTCATGCGGCGCGGCGCTCGCGGCAGGTTTTGAAGCCTTCGCATCTGCGACAGGGGTTCCCTCGACAGCCGCTTCCGGAGCAACGTATGTATTCGACATGGCACATCTCCTTACACTTCCATGCTAGCGCATCGCCGCTTATCGCTCGCGCCGGTATACTCAACCAGAATGTCCGAGAAAATCATCGCCAGCCTCGCCAGCTTCATCATCGCCGTCATCTCCGCCGGAGGCTACGGCGGCATCGCTCTGCTGATGGGCATCGAATCCGCCTGCATACCGCTGCCGTCGGAGATCATCATGCCTTTTGCGGGCTATCTCGTCCACATGGGGCAGCTCAAGCTCTTCTGGGTCGCAACTGCCGGGGCCGTTGGCTGCAATCTCGGCTCCATCCCTGCCTACTGGCTCGGCGCATGGGGAGGCCGCCCTGCCGTCGAACGCTTTGGCCGCTATGTTCTTCTCAGCCGCCACGATCTCGACCGCACCGAGGCCTTCTTTCACAAGTACGGAGGCATCACCGTTCTCCTCGGACGCCTTCTTCCCGTGGTGCGCACCTTCATCGCTCTGCCTGCGGGCATCGCGCGCATGAGCCAGCTTCGCTTTCATCTCTATACTTTTATCGGCTCGTGGCCCTGGTGCTACCTGCTCGCTTACGTCGGGATGAAGCTCGGAGACAAGTGGGAGACCGACCCGCGCTTCAAGGAGGACTTCCATCGCTTCCACCTCGGCGTTGAAGTCGTGCTTTTCGTCGGCATCGTCTGGTTCGTCTACACGCACTGGAAGAACCGCATCCGCACTGAGCAGGTGTAATCATTCGCCGCGTCAAACTCCGCGTCTGGCGCGGGAATTCACGTTATCGCTAAAGCCTGATGATTCCTCCGTTTCGTTTGCACGCAGTACTTTCGTGCGCGATACTGGCGCTTCCGGACAACGGAAAATCGAGTCACAGAAGGGTAAGCATCAGCATGTCTACAGCCCCAGCCGCCAACGAAGCCGCGGCCAGCATCAAGCCCGCATCAGGAAAACTCGGCATCATGGTCCCCGGCATGGGGGCTGTTGCCACCACGCTCATCGCAGGCGTTGAAGCCGTGCGTCGCGGCCTTGCCAAGCCTATCGGCTCGCTCTCGCAGATGGGCACCATTCGGCTCGGCAAGCGCAACGAAGGCCGCAGCCCGCTCATCAAGGACTTCGTCCCTATCGCGCGGCTTGACGATGTTGTCTTCACTGGATGGGACATCTTCGGCGGCAACCTCTACGACGCGGCGCGCACGGCAGAAGTACTCGAACGCGACCAGCTTGAACAGATTCGTCCGTTCCTCGAATCCATCGAGCCGATGCCTGCGGCGTTCAACCAGAACTACGTCAAGCGGCTCACGCCGAAGAAGATCAAGACCGGCAAGAACAAATGCGATCTTGCCAATCAGATTCGCAACGACATCGCTGAGTTCAAGACGAAGACCGATCGGCAGGTGATGATCTGGGCGGGCTCGACTGAGGTCTTTCTGGAGCAGTCGGCTGTGCATCAGTCGCTGGCTGCGTTTGAGAAAGGGCTGGTGGAAGACGACCCGGGCATCTCGCCTTCGATGCTCTATGCCTGGGCGGCGCTGAAGGAAGGGATTCCGTTTGCGAACGGCGCGCCGAACCTGACGGTGGACATTCCGGCGCTCAACGAACTCTCGCGGAAGATGAATGCTCCGATCTGCGGCAAGGACTTCAAGACCGGCCAGACGTTCATCAAGACAGTACTTGCGCCTGCGTTCAAGACGAGGATGCTTGGCGTCTCCGGCTGGTACTCGACGAACATTCTTGGCAACCGCGACGGCGAGGTGCTCGACGATCCTGAATCGTTCAAGACGAAGGAAGAGTCGAAACTGGGAGTGCTCGACGTCATCTTCCGGCCTGATCTTTACCCTGACCTTTACAAGGACCTCTATCACAAGGTGCGGATCAACTACTATCCGCCGCGCGGCGATAACAAGGAGGGATGGGACAACATCGACATCTTCGGCTGGCTCGGCTATCCGATGCAGCTCAAGGTGGACTTCCTGTGCCGCGACTCGATTCTGGCGGCTCCGCTGGCGCTGGACCTGTGCCTCTTCATGGACCTGGCGGCGCGGACGCCTTCGCTGCGCGGGCTGGGGATTCAGGAGTGGCTCAGCTTCTACTTCAAGGCTCCTGACTCGGCTCCGGGCGTCTATCCTGAGCACGACCTCTTCATCCAGTCGATGAAGTTCAAGAACACGCTCCGTCACATCATGGGCGAGGACCTGATCACTCACCTCGGACTGGACTACTACACTCACGCGGAGTGACCGCGCCTCGGGAGGGGTACCCCCTCCCCCATTAAAGTACTCAAAATCCTTTGAACAAAGGACTTAGGTTCGGACCATCTGCGCACGTTTCATGCCATTCTCTCCTGAACGACGAAAGCCCGGCAGGTTGCCGGGCTTTGCTTTCTCCTGATTTAAGGTTATCAGGGGTGTCAAGAGGGGCTGTGGAAAATTGGTGAGGAGGAGGTCAACTGCATATATGGGCCTCCTGCCAAACTCGTCAATGACCTTTGTCGGAGCGTGTGCCGGTGCGTGAAGAGGAGAATAAGGGAAGAGGACAGGTATGAACTCCGCACTTCATTCAGCGGTACAGGAACCGGACGCGGCCCGTATTCGCGGTGAGCAGCGGAGCCAGCGGCTGGTCACGGCTTTTGTGGCGAGCGGGCTGGTCTTCATGCTGCTGCCGGGCACTTTCCTGGGTGTGTGGAACCTGCTCGATATTTCGGCGGGGCATCGTCCGGAGATGGTCCCTCAGGCGTGGCTTCAGGCGCATGGACAGGCGCAGATCTTCGGCTGGATTGGGTCGTTCATTCTGGGCATCGGGTTTTATTCGCTGACCAAGATGAAGAGCACGAAGGCGTTTCCGGTCCGGGCAGGCTGGACCGCCTGGAGCCTCTGGACCGCCGGCGTGCTTGTCCGCTGGATCGGCGGAGTGACGGGTGATGCGTGGCGAGTGCTCCTGCCTGTTTCCGCAGTTCTGGAGCTGGCGGGTTTTCTGGCCTTCTACGTTTCGGTGCGGAGGCACCGGCCTGCCAGCAGCGGCACGAAAGATAACGCATGGTTGCTTCTGGTGGGCTGTGCTTCGCTTGCTTTTCTGGTTGCGGTTGCGGTGAACGGCTGGATGCTGTTTGAGCAAGCCGTGCGCGGCAACTCTCCCGCGCTGCCGCATGTGGCGGACCAGCAGTTTGTGGTGCTCGCTGTGTGGGGCGTGCTTGTGCCGACGATCTGGGGGTTCAATGCACGGTGGCTGCCTGTGTTTCTGGGACTTCGGACACCGAACCAGAGGTCTCTCTATGTCGCTTATGCTTTGAGCATCGCGGGCGTCGTGGTCACGTTTACTCGCTTTCTTCCTGTGGCCGAGGCCTTGTTCCTGCTGGCTGCGGTGTTGGCGATTGACGCGCTGCATGTCTGGGAACGATCAGTGAATCCGCCGAAGGTGCTGCATGTGCATTCTTCGTTTCCGTTTTTCGTGCGGTTGGCGTATGCGTGGCTGCTGGTTTCGTGCTTGCTTGCGATGATGGCCACGCGCTGGGACGTGTCGGGTGGGATCTGGGGAGCGAGCCGTCACGCCTTGACTGTGGGGTTTGTCGCGCTGATGGTGTTCGCCATCGGACAGCGGGTGCTGCCGGCGTTCTGCGGAATGCATGTGCTTTTCAGCACACGGCTGATGGG
>Ga0070659_100000309_pt1 | contig 37923 bp, 26 predicted proteins | sample KBSC23metaG_FD_64666 | JGI IMG/M metagenome (GOLD analysis project Ga0070659, IMG submission 64666) | Corn rhizosphere microbial communities from Kellogg Biological Station, Michigan, USA - KBS C2-3 metaG | ecosystem: Host-associated > Plants > Roots > Rhizosphere > Soil ... | reverse complement strand
CCTGTACAAACGGGTTGGCGGCGATAGCCTCCTCGGCATTGCGCTGGCGCTGGGCACGCTGTTCGGCATCCACGGCGGCGGCGGTAGCACGTGCAGCGCCGATGTCGCACACCACGCGAACGGGCGTGCCGAAGTGTTCCGTCAGCGCGGCCTCAAGGCGCTCGACGACGTTGGCTTCGGTCAGTGGGGGCAGTGGCACGCGCAGGCGCATCGTGACGCCTTCCACGGCCACCAGCTCACTCTGGTAAGCCAATTGCTGCGCCAGACCGCGTATCGGCAGGCTTGCCGCCAGTGCAGGCCAGTCGCCGTCGAATGTGGTGAGGCCGCTGGCGCTCAGATCGGGCGGCGTGGCTGCGGCCACAGGTTCCGGCGCGATTGTCTTGGCTGGCGCGGGCACGGCAGCCGGCGCCTCAATCTGTGCAGGACGCGCTGCCGGCTCCGGCACGCCAGGGCGCGCACTCGAAGCCGAATCCCAGCCGGCAAACGCCGCGTCCATCTCCTCGAGCGACGGCGAAGCAAACTCGCCCGGCATTTCATCCCACGGCGGCGGGCCGTCGTCAGCAGATGCAGTGGCGGCGGGCTGTTCACGGCGCGGCGACGGCGATGCCGGCGCGGCAACCGGATTCGGACGCGGACCCGCAGCAGCAGCCGGGCGTGCGATCGGCGCAGGTGCGGCCACCGGCGTGGCAGCGGGCGCCGAAGCACCACCACGACCGCGGCTCGACGCCTGACGCGCCGCAGCCAATGCCTCCATGGCCGGCGAGCGACGCACGGGTGCAGAAGGCGTAGCCACGGGCGTCGCGGCAGGCGTCTCGGCAACCACCGCCACTGGCATGGAAGCTGGCGGGCTAGCCTGATACGTCGCACGCGGTGTCTCGACAACTGGCTCCGGACGCACCGTCGCAGGAGCAGCCTGGGCAACCGGTGCCGCCAGAGGCGCAGTCGCTGCCACCGCCGGACGCGTCGATGCAGACGGTGCAACCGCCAGCGGCATCGCCCGCTTGCCACCGCCACCCGAAGGCGGCGTCGCATCCCCACCCGATTGCCCGGGCTGGAACGCCAGCATGCGCAGCAGCGTCATCGTGAAACCAGCGTATTCGTCCGGCGCGAGCGCCAGTTCGTTGCGGCCGAGGTTGGCAAATTGATAGAACAGTTGCACCGACTGCGCATCGAAACGCTCGGCCAGGCGACGCACATCGTCGGCCTCGGGCCAATCGTCCTGTACAGCGGCTGGCACGACCTGCGCCAGTGCAATCTTCTGCAGCAACGAGGCGAGATCCTGCAGCGCACCCGAGAAGCTCAGGCTGCGTCCGGACATCTCATCAGCAATCTCGACGAGCGCGGCGCCGTTTTCGTCGGCCAGCGCATCCAACAAGCGCACCAGGTAGCTCTGGTCGATCGCGCCGAGCATGCCGCGCACGGCGGTTTCGCTTACCTCGCCGGCGCTGTATGCGATGGCCTGGTCCGTGAGCGACAACGCATCGCGCATCGAACCCTGTGCGGCCGCTGCCAGCAGGCGCAGCGCGTTCGGCTCGTGGGCGATCCCCTCGTCACCAAGGATGCGATCCAGGTGCGACACGATGTGCCCCGGCGGCATCTGCTTGAGGTTGAACTGCAGGCAGCGCGAGAGCACCGTCACCGGAATCTTTTGCGGATCCGTGGTCGCGAGAATGAACTTGACGTGCTCGGGCGGCTCTTCCAGCGTCTTCAGCATCGCGTTGAAGGCGTGGTTGGTCAGCATGTGCACTTCGTCGATCATGTAGACCTTGAAGCGGCCGGCCGTGGGTGCGTAGACCGCGCGATCGAGCAGCTGCGCCATCTCGTCGACGCCGCGGTTGGAGGCCGCGTCCATCTCGATGTAATCGACAAAGCGCCCGGAGTCGATTTCGGTGCAGGCGCGGCACACGCCGCACGGCTGCGCGGTGATGCCGCCCTGCCCGTCTGCGCCCACGCAATTGAGCGATTTGGCAAGAATGCGCGACAGCGTGGTCTTGCCGACACCGCGCGTACCCGTGAACAGGTATGCGTGGTGCAGGCGCTGCTGTTCGAGCGCATGCGTGAGCGCTTTCACCACGTGTTCCTGACCGACCAGGGTGGTGAAATCGCGAGGGCGCCACTTGCGGGCGAGCACTTGATAACTCATGCGGCGGATTGTAGCAAAGCGAGGTGGATTTCCGACGTGCATTCCGAGGGGTTAAACGTCACGCGCGCTGAGCGAATTGCAAGGATATTCAAGTGGGGATGCGCGAGTCGGTTACAATGCCGGTCGGACGGGCCTCCTCGCATGGTGGCGCGGTCAACCTGGTCAGGTCGGGAACGAAGCAGCCACAGCCGTTTTCCGCCAGTGCCGAGGGTCAGGCTCGTCCCCTTCTCTTTTCTCTCCTGCATCACCCCTCCCCCTTCTTTTTGTTGTCCCGCCCGCGTCAGAACAGCGCGCCCTGGTTGCCGTCGCCTGATTGGTCGTGTGACGTCTGCGCCAGCTTGGGTAGCGATTCCAGCAATGACGCCAGATCGATCCATTCACCCTGCGCCGTTGCCACGCCGGCACGTACGGTGCGCCCCGGATACATCGGCGTGACGGCGTCAACGTAGCCGCGCAACTGATCCGCATAGGCGGCGCGCTCGACGGGCAGCAAACGCAGCTTGTAGTCGACCACGAGGACATCGTTGCCATGTTCGATCAGGCGGTCGATGCGCAACAGCGCGCCGTCTGGGCCGAAGAGTTCGACCTCGTTGTGGGCGATGTCGAAGCGCGTGGAGTCGAACACATGCGCCAGCGCATCGGCCCCGAGCATGCGGCGCACAGCTTCGGCAGCGCGCGTGGCGTCGGCTTGCGTAATGCCGCTCGCGCCAAACCAGCGCGCGATGGTCGCAGCGTCGGGCGCATGCTCCGGCAAGCGACGGCGCGTCAAGCGCTCAAGCACGGCATGCAGCAATTCGCCTTGCGCGACGGCGCCCTGGTCGAACACGACGTCGGCAGCGCTTTCGGCGGATGCGCTGGTTGCGCCAACGCGCACCGTCACCGTGAGCGGTGCGCGGAAGTCGTGATACGAGACGGCCTCGGCTTGCGTTGCCGCGGCCTGCGCGCGATCCGACACGTCGAGCACCGGCGCCGGCGACGCCACACCCGTGCTGGCGAGCAGCGTGTACCAGCTCGCGGTGCCGTCCACCTCAGGTGCATCGCCCTCGTCGACCGACTGCGCCGCCGTGGCATCGCGCTTGTTTGCGACGCCGGAAACGATCAGCGCCTGCCGTGCGCGCGTCATCGCGACGTAAAGCAGGTTCCAGTTCTCGCGCTCCGCCAATGCGGCTTCCTGCGCGAACAACGGATCGCGCGCACGGCCGCGTTCGGATGTCTTGCCGAACGCAGAGAAATGCGCGGGCGCCTGCGCGCCGGGCGGCCAGTCGATCAGGATGCCGGCAGTATCGACGCGCGCATCGCTGTGGTGGCTGTCGAGCAGCACGACGAACGGCGCCTCCAGCCCCTTCGAGGCATGCACGGTCAGAATCTGCACGGCGTCCAGGCCTTCGCTGGCGACTTCGGCGTCGATGGCATCCGGCGCTTCCGTGTCGCCCTGCATGCCTTCGTCCGGGCTCTCTTCGTCGTCGCCCTGGCGAATGGCGCGCAATTCGGCCATGAACTTTGGCAAGCTGGGGTAGCGACCACCATCCAGGTCGAGCGCGAGTTTGAGGAACGCATCAAGGTTGGCAAGCACCTGATCGCGATTGGCGGCGGGCGCGCGTTCGGCATAGCGGCGTTTGAGTTCGCCGGTGTAGACGATGTGGTCAAGCAGATCGTGCACCGGCAGCGTAGGCGCCACCGCCAGCCAGCGCGAGAGCATGCGATGCGCGTGGCGCAACGCGGGCGCCGCGTCGGCCTGGCCTGCCAGCGCGATCAGGCGCTCCCACCATGTCAGTGCAACAGTGCCTTCGCCAAACTGAGCCAGTGCGATGAGGTCGTCATCGGCAGCAGCGAATACCGGGCTACGCAGCACATGCGCGAGCGACAAATCAGCCTGCGGTGTCATCAGGAAATCGAGCAGCGCGCACAGATCGAGTGCTTCCAGCGTGGCCAACAAACCGCCACGGCGCGGGCTCAGGTAAGGCACGCCCGCGTCGCGCAAGGCCCGTTCGTAGTCGGCCAGATAGCGCTTGCGGCGCACGAGCAGTTGAAAGTCGTTCCAGCGCACCGGACGCTCGACGCCACCTTCGCGAATGCGCTCGTTGGCGTGCAACGCGCGCAGGCAAGCGGCCACCTGGCGGCCCTCTTCGTAACGCTGTGAATCGCCAGCCTCTTCTCGCGGCTCGGTGAGCGTATCGCGCGGTGTCGTTTCATCAGCTTGCTCGGCGTCGGACACCGGCACCAGCGGCAACAGCAGCGCGTGCCCGATGGGCGCGTCCACGGCCGTGCTTTGCTCGGCGTAGATCGGATAGTCGCCACGGGAACGCGCCTGCAGGAAGACCGCGTTGACCCACTCCAGCACCGCCGGCGCATTGCGACGCGTGCGGTTGGTGCGCAGCACGGTGGCGCCAAACTCGGCGACGAGCATTTCGCGTGCGGCGTCGAACAACCGCGCATCCGCGCGACGGAAGCGATAGATGGATTGCTTCGGATCGCCCACCAGGAACACGCTCGGCTGCGTGCCGGTGCCCGCGTAGCCGGCCAGCCAGCCTTGCAGGATGCGCCACTGCATCGGGTTCGTATCCTGGAACTCGTCAAGCAGCAGATGCTTGTAGCGGGCGTCGAGCCGCACCTGCAGGTAGGCCGCCGTATCCTCTTGCTGCATCAGGCGTGCGGCTTCCCATTCGAGGTCGGTAAAGTCCATCGCGCGCGCCTGGCGCTTGTAGGCTTGATAGCGCTCGATGAGTGCGTCGCCCAGCGTGAACAGCGCGGCGTTGACTGCGCGCACGTGGGCTTCCTGGCGGCGTGCCTGGACCACGGTCAGCGCCTCACACAGCGCTGCGTGCAAGGTCACCAGTGTTTGTGCATGGTCATCTCCGATGGCTTTGATGAGCGCCTTGGTCGGCTTGCAGGCGCGCGCCTTGCCGGCCTGCGTGTGGAACGCGGCGAACAGCACACCGAATGCCTGTGCACGTGCGGCTTCGTCCGAACTATCCATCGCCCGCGCTGCGGTAACGGCCGACTCGATCGCGACTGCGCGCTTGCTCTCAGCTGCACCGCCTTGCCCCAGCCAGCCGGACACACGCAACATATCGGCCAACAACGCGGCATCCTGCAGCGCCTCGATCAGCGGATCGATCGTTGCATCCTCGCCAAGCAGGTCGTCGAGTGCATCGAGTGGGTGCTTGCCCGCCTGCGTCTTGTACGCCCACCAATCGCTGCGCTGATGAAACATCGCGTCCAGCAGACGGCCGGCCTGGAAGTCGCCGACCAGATCGGCAAGCGTTTCGTACACGGCGCGCAATTCGGCATGATCTTCCGCCAGCAAGCCGCGCCAGAACGGCGCCCAGGCCTCGCGGCGAAGTCGCCCCGCATCCTCGCGCAACGACGCGCCCTGCTGCACACCCGACGACAACGGCGCACCGCGCAGCAATGACCCAAACCAGCCGTGGAACGTATCGATCGCCATGCGCGACGGCGATTCCAGCACACGCGCGTACAACCCGCGCGCGGTGTCGATCAACGCCGGTGCATCGCGCTCATCCACCGTGCGCGCGATCAGCTCGCGTACAACGCCTTCGTCATCGGCGGTGGCCAGTTGCGCGAGGATGTCCAACAAGCGTTGGCGCATTTCCTCGGCCGCCTTGCGCGTGAAGGTGATGGCGAGAATGTCCGACGGCGCCGCGCCTGCCAGCAGCAAGCGCAGCATGCGCGTGACGAGCAGCCACGTCTTGCCGCTGCCCGCGCACGCCTCCACGACCACCGAGCGCTGCGGGTCGCACGCCGCGCGCGAAAACACTTCTGGCGGGACCGGCGCGCTGTCGCGCTCGTAAGCGTGGTCGCTCATGCCTCGCCCTCCGGCTCATGTGGGACGCCATGCGGGGCGCCTTCTGTCCAGTACCCCTTGCGGCACAGGCCGCGCGCCGCGCAATAGCGGCAGGCCGACTCATCGCCAAAAGCGGGCAGCGGCGCTCCGGCCGCGAGGGCCGTCATGTCCTTTTGCATCTGTTCGATCAGCCAGTCGACAACCTGGGTGAAATCGGGCAGCACCACGTCGCGCTTATCGCCACGCGCCTCGCCATCGAGCGAGACCCAGCCACCCGCATCGGCACGTGCATCGAGCACGCCGTAGAACGGGAGTTGGCAATCCTCAAACGGCGTCTTGGCGCGGCGCACCAGCACCATTTGCGATTGCGTTTTGTAGTCCAGCACCGCCACGCCGTGTTCGTCGTGGACGTCAATGCGGTCAATGCGCCCGCGCAAGCGCAACGGGCGGGCATCGGGCAAGGTGATCGACGTATCGACATCCACTTCACCGGCTTCAAAACGCCAGCCTTCGGCTTCTCGCGCGGCCTGCCACGCCAGGTACGACGGCATCACGCCTTGCCAACGGCGATAGAACCGGAGCGCATTGCCGTCTTCGGCCAGCAGCGGGCCAAACTGTTCGTCGGTGATGGCTTGCAGCCGCGCTTGGCGATGCGCCGGATCGTGCATCGGCGCCTCCAGCAACTGCCGGTGAAAGCGATGCAGGATCGCGTGCAGGATCTCGCCGATATCGCGCTTCTCCAGCTCGTCGGACACCTCGTCCAGTTCGCCGAGCCTCAACATGCGGCCGACGAAGAACTGGTACGGGCAGCGGCGCAGGCTGTTGTAGGCGGCGGCGCTCAGCGTGGACGGCACCAGCGCGGGCGCGGCCGGCGCGGGCATGTCGGTCGGTTGGCTGACCGTCTGCAGGCTGTGCAATACGACTGGCGTATCGATCCGCACGCCGCTCACCGCCAACCGGCGCTGCAAGCGTTCAAGCCAGCCGGAAAGGCGATGGGGTTCACCGCGCCCCCCGTGGCGTTGCCAGCTCAATACCACTTCGGGCTGATTGAGCAGCACCTCGGCCAGATCGCGCGCCTGCTGGGCAAAACGCTGTGCTCGGTCCGGCAAACCGAGTTCGCGGCGCACGTCGTTGGAGAAGAACAGCCACTCGGGCTGTGCCGACGGCAACTGCGCATCGTCGCAGCCGACCACTACCACGCCGTCGAAGCGCCGCATGCGCGCGCCGTTCAGCGGCAGGATAACGACGCGCCGATCCGCCGGCGGCGAAGGCTCGCTGAAGACCGCGGATTCGAGCAGCATCGACAGCAATGCGCGCCATTCGGACAGCGAGAAACGCGCACCTGCATCCGTGCTGCCGTGCACCGATGTGCGCAGACGGTCGATCCAGTCGAGCAGTTGGCGACCCGCAACATCGTTCTGCAAACCAGTGCGCATGTGCAGGCGATCCAGCGTGCCGGCCAGCAGCGTCACCCACGCATCGAGCGTGGCGCTGCCGGCGCGGCGCCACAGTGCGGCTTCGTCGGCCAGCAAGCCGAGCCGATCGGCCAGGCGGTTGGGCTTCGGCTCGCCGTCGGCATCGTCGGCAGGACGATCCGCAACCAGGCGGCGCAACCGGCCCCAGCCACCCGACACGTTGTGCCGCCGCACGCGGCGCTCCAACTCCGCGACCCACGCGGGTGTGCCGGTGCCGGCATCGGCATCGCGCAGGCAGAATGGGCTCTTGATGAGATCGAGCAGCGCCGCGGTGTCGCCATCGCCCTGCACGACGTCGACCCAGCGCATGAGCGCCGCAGCGGCGCGCGTGGTGGACAGCTTCCAGCCCGTCTCGTCGCGCACGGGCACGTTCACGCGCGCAAGCAGGGCGCGAACGCGCCGCGCGACGATGCGGTCCTGTGCCACCAGCGCCAGCGATCGGCGCCCAGCGTTCAGCCAATCGACTAGCGTATGGGCGGCAAACGCGGCTTCGTCTTCAAAGCGGGCAGCGCCGGCAATGCGCAAGACTGGCGCGGGAAGCTGGGGATCGGAATCGTCGTCCTCGGTCTGTGCGGGCGTAGCGCACTCGGGCCACGCGTGCAGCAGCAGATCGCGGAAATCCGCGTGCGTGGAAGGTGCGGCCGATGCACTGGCGTCGGCCGCATGCCAGTCGTAGCCGATGTTCAGCACCGGTACGCGTTCGGCGGCGCGCTGGAGGAAATCCAAATCGACGGCTTCGGGGTCTGTCGGGCTCATCCACACGATCGGCCCGTGCAGTTCTTCCAGCAAACGCCGCATGGCGCGCAACCGCATGGGAATCGGATCCGCAGCGCCCGAAAGCAGCCGCCAGAACGTCAGCACGATGCGCGATTCGGTGCCAAGAAAGCGCTCAGACAACTGCGCGTAGGTGTGATCAAGTGCCTCAGCCAGCGCAGACTCAAGCTCGTCGGATCGCCCTTCTGCATCACTGTGCGCAGCATCCAGCGTGAGCCAGCGTTGCGATAGCTCATCCGATACGGTCACGAGCACCTGCGCCACGCCCCACAGCGCGGCATCGTCCTGCGCACCCAGCGCTTCGCGCAGCCAAGCCTGCGTCTTGAGCGCCTGTTGCACCGCCAGCAACCGCGAGAGCGGCGTCCGCGCGGCTGGCACATCCGGCTCGGGCGGCAAATCGAGGAGCCAATGCCCCAGCGTCACGATGCGCGGCAGCAGGCGCGGCGCACCGGCCGCTTGCGCACTGACATGCATGGCACTGCGCACACCCGGAATCTGTGCAGCCGTCGGCACGACGATGGTGGCTGCGCCAGAGGATTGCGCGTGCGCATCCAGGAAGCGCCATGCAGCGTCGGCGGCACGGGAAAGGAATGCTGGGCCGGGCGCGAAGGCAAGCGTCTGCATGCAGCGTGGAAAATGTGGCGATGAACCGGAGAATGAAGACCTGCGGCTATCGGCGTGATAGCCACAATCAACAGTTGAAAATGGGGGCGCCGGTACTATATCAGCAGCATCCGCGCCGACGGTGGTCCCAATACACGCCGGTTTGCGTAATCGTGTAATGTATGGGTTCGGCGCACGTCGCCAGCTTTTACGAAATAACAGAGGTTCCCGCCATGAGCGAACAGATCAAGTATGTGAGCGACGCGTCCTTCGAAGCGGACGTGGTCAAGTCCGACAAACCCGTGCTCGTCGATTTCTGGGCCGAATGGTGCGGCCCCTGCAAGATGATCGCCCCGATCCTGGACGAAGTCTCCAAGGACTACGGCGACAAGCTGCAGATCGCCAAACTCAACGTCGATGAAAACCAGCAAGTACCGGCCAAGTTCGGCATCCGCGGCATCCCGACGCTGATTCTGTTCAAGAACGGCACCGTGGCCGCCCAGAAGGTTGGCGCACTGTCCAAGTCGCAACTGACCGCATTCCTGGACAGCCACCTGTAAGCCGTATTCCCAGGCAGCGCACGCCCCGTCGCGCTGCCCGCGCACACGCTGGCGCACTTCCTCCTGGAAGCTCGCCAGCGTTGTGCTAAGATTGCAGCCAATCTGTTTCCCCGAGCGTTCGCTCGACCTTCCCCCTCCCCGGTTTTTCTCGTTTCGCTGCCCGTTCGGGCCCTTCCCATTCTTTCGTCTATGCATCTGACAGAACTGAAATCCCTGCACGTGTCCCAATTGCTGGAAATGGCGGGACAGTTGGAGATCGATAACGCCCAGCGCATGCGCAAACAGGAATTGATGTTTGCCATCCTGAAAAAGAAGGCGAAACAGGGAGAAACGATTTTCGGTGACGGCACGCTTGAAGTGCTGCCCGACGGCTTCGGTTTTCTGCGTTCGCCGGAAACATCGTATCTGGCCAGCACGGACGACATCTACATCAGCCCGTCGCAGATCCGCCGCTTCAACCTGCACACTGGTGACACGATTGAAGGCGAAGTCCGCACGCCCAAGGATGGCGAGCGCTACTTCGCGCTGGTGAAGGTCGACAAGGTCAACACGCAGCCTCCCGAAGCGGTCAAGAACCGCATCATGTTCGAGAACCTGACGCCGCTGCATCCGAACAAGCCGCTCACGCTCGAACGCGACATCAAGGCCGAAGAGAACATCACCGGCCGCATCATCGACATGATCGCCCCGATCGGCCGCGGCCAGCGCGCACTGCTGGTGGCGTCACCCAAGTCGGGCAAGACGGTGATGCTGCAACACATTGCGCACGCCATCGCGACCAATCATCCGGAAGCCGAGCTGTTCGTGCTGCTGATCGACGAGCGCCCGGAAGAAGTGACCGAAATGCAGCGCACCGTGCGCGGCGAAGTGGTGGCATCGACCTTCGATGAACCGGCCGTGCGTCACGTGCAGGTGGCCGAAATGGTCATTGAAAAGGCCAAGCGCCTGGTCGAACTGAAGAAGGATGTGGTGATCGTGCTGGATTCGATCACGCGTCTGGCCCGCGCCTACAACACTGTGGTGCCGACCTCCGGCAAGGTGCTGACCGGCGGTGTGGATGCCAACGCGCTGCAGCGCCCGAAGCGCTTCTTCGGTGCCGCACGTAATCTGGAAGAAGGCGGTTCGCTGACCATCATCGGCACGGCGCTCATCGAGACCGGCAGCCGCATGGACGATGTGATCTACGAAGAATTCAAGGGCACCGGCAACATGGAAGTGCACTTGGAACGCCGCTTGGCCGAGAAGCGCGTCTACCCCGCCATCAACCTGAACAAGTCGGGCACGCGCCGCGAAGAGCTGCTGATTAAGCCGGACATCCTGCAGAAGGTGTGGATTCTGCGTAAGTTCATCCATGACATGGACGAAGTCGAGGCAATGGAATTCCTGCTCGACAAACTCAAGACCACCAAGAACAATGCCGAATTCTTCGACATGATGCGACGCGGCAGTTAAGTCCCTCCCGACTGGCCCCGCACGTACAGAAAAGCGCACCCGAAACGGTGCGCTTTTTTATTGCCGCGTCAACCGCTTGATTTTCGAGCAAATTTGTCCGGCACCTTTGTGAAACTCGCTAGTTCATTTGCATTACGAGCCGCGGGCGCAACCGTTTGTACCCCTCGTCCTTAAACGTCATCGCAAAAGCGAAACCCGGCAACCATACTGCAAGCCTGCCCTGGCCGAGCCGCCCTGGGCAATGAAGGAACCACGAAAAATCGAACGGGGGAAACCATGCGAGAAGAGTCGCTGGAATGTACTGCTGCGTGCCGAACCGTCGTAGTGGCGTCACGCACGGGGATGGGGGAGATCGACGAGACGATTCTGGGTGCCGACTGGCACGTCCGGCGTGTAACGTCGATGCGGGAACTGGGCTGCGCGATCCGTGATGGTGCGCCCAAAGCAGGGTTGGTCGACTTCGGTAGTGCCTTCTCGGCCGCCGAGCTGGATCTGCTCGAACGCTGCATGCAGGTGCCGCATGTGGGCTGGGTGGCTGCATTGCCGCCGGCCATGCTCAGCCATGAACGCGTACGCCAGCTTGTGCGCGATTACTGCGTCGACTATGTCCAAATGCCGCTGCGCATGGAAGAGACTGCATATTCGCTGCGGCATGCCTGGGGAATGGCCGCGCTCGCGCAGGAAGCCACGCCGGCGCCCAAGGCCAGCCATGCGCGCATGCTGGGCGAATGCCCCGCCATGCATGGTCTGTTCCGCGCCATTCGCAAGGTCGCGCAGAACAGTGCACCGGCGTTCATCGCAGGTGAGTCCGGCACCGGCAAGGAACTGACCGCCCAAGCCATTCACGAAGCCTCGGCGCGCGCGAATGGGCCCTTCATCGCGATCAATTGCGGTGCGATTCCGCCGCACCTGATCCAGTCCGAATTGTTTGGCTATGAGAAAGGCGCCTTTACCGGCGCGCACCAACGTCATATCGGCTGGGTTGAGCATGCGAACGGCGGCACGCTGTTCCTCGATGAAATCGGCGACCTGCCGCTGGAAAGCCAGGTCAGCCTGTTGCGTTTCCTGCAGCAAGGCACCATTACGCGGCTGGGCGGGCACCAGTCGATTCCACTGGATATCCGCATCATCTCGGCAACGCACGTCGACCTGGAAGCGGCCCAGCATCACGGCGGATTCCGCACCGACCTTTTTCACCGGCTGTGTGTGCTGACGCTCTTCGTGCCGCCGCTGCGCGAGCGTGGCAGCGATATTGTGTTGCTCGCCGAGCACATCCTCGCGCAACACGCCAACGAGGCCTCGCACCGCATCCGCGGCTTCACGCCTTGCGCGCTGCACGCGATGATGCACTACCCGTGGCCCGGCAATGTGCGCGAACTCATCAACCGCGTGCGCCGTGCGCTGGTGATGACTGACAACCGCAAGATCTCCGCCGCAGATCTGCATCTGGAAGGCTACGCATCGGTGTCGGGCCAGACGCTGGAAGAAGCGCGCGAAGGCGCCGAGTCGGATGCCATCCGCACGGCCATCGCCCGCAACGGCTTTCATATGGGCATGACGGCGCGCGAGTTGGCTGTATCGCGCGTGACGCTGTACCGGTTGATGCAGAAGCACGGCATCCGGGCAGAACATCCGTTGCATCCGGCCTGATTCCATCGGTCTCATTCCCTTCAACGGGGCGTAGTCTGTGTGCTGCGCCCCGATTGTGTTTTGGGGCTTCCGTTCTCTCGCAAGCGGCAAAAAAGAAAAAGAAGGCCCAGCCACAGGCCTCGCACGCATGCTGGCTGGCGATCTCCCCCCCCTTTTTGTTTGGTTCAGTCCGATTCGACCCGCCGCGCGAGCCCGTTGCCGGGCAAGTGCGGCGTGAAGCATCGAAACGTCAGATTGGCTTGTATCGTGATCCCCCATCGGGGATGGCCATGTAGAAAAGAGTGCCCGCCGGGGGACGGAGCACGAAACCGTTGATTAGCCCGTCATGCCAGCCGAGGCCGGCACGTTGCGATAACGCCACATTCCGCGCGAGACCACGTCGTGAACCCCACACCCAGGCGGCCAAAGCGCGTAGCGGTGCCTGCGCTTGGGCCTTGCGGCCGACATACCCCACTTCCGGGGGGATTGCGCCCGCCCCTTTGCCGTTGGATTGTTAAGCCACGCATGCGACGTACTCAGTTCGCCGTCCGATAGCACGGACACGACAGAAGCGGTGGATGGATCGAATGCGCGGGTGGGAATCAGACCGAAGGTGAGTCGCGCCGGCAACGTATCGGCGAGAATGCTTCGAAGAGCGGCCAGCAGCGCGATCGCGCGCTGCACGATGACGCCGCAGTCGACTGCGAGCGCCGGCACCATGACGACCATGGCCGCGCGGTTCGCGACCACTCCGGTCTTCTCGACCGTCCACCTGAACGGCAAACGTCGAGCACATCGCTGCGCGATTGCTGGCATGGCTCGCTCCTCCCCGAAGAGCATAGAGCGACATCCGTGCCATGACGAATAACGCCTTGTTTTTACGGGATATTTTGCGCACGGAGAACCTGCACCCCCGGTACGGCAAGCGGTTTTGTGTCGTGGTTGAAACAATCGCCGCCACAAAACCTCAGCGATTGGGAGGCCAGTTTTCCGGCGGGCGAATTGCGCGTGCTGGCAAACGCTGGACTACAGTAGCCAAAACGCGTCAACGAAGGTCCCGAGGCATGGCCGTGATGGCTGTCATTTTTGACATCCGCCACTAAAATGATTCGGAACGGGGGTCTGCTCCGGCCTGTTTCTCGCCTGGGCGACAAGGATGTTCGCAAGATCGGTAACAGGTCGAGAACAACGATGAACACTGTTTTGATCGAAGCCCATCCGTTGGTGCGCACGGGCATTGCGCACCTGCTACGGACGCTCAAGGGCGTCACCGGCGTCACCGTCGTCGAGCCAGACGAAGGGATGTTCGACGCCATCGAAGCCAATGCCGATGCCGGTCTTCTCGTGATCGGCCTGCCACTGCCACATCTCGACGAGTTGTCTGCCATTGGCGAAATCATGCATCGGCCGCACGCGCGCCACGCGGCGCTGCTCGCCGAATCGGAATCCCCCGACATCATTCGTACGCTCATGCAGATGGGCCTGTCGGGCTATACGCTCAAGCACTCGCCGGGCGAGGTCATCGCGGCGTCGCTGGAACTGGTGCTGGTGGGCGGGCAGTACATTCCAGCCAGCGCCCTGCTGCCGGAATCGCGCATGGATGGCGCACCCAACCCGGCACTGGCCGGCGATCCGCAGACCGATCCCAAACTGCTCGGCATCACGCCTCGCCAATACGAGATCCTGGTCCTGCTCTCGCGCGGACACCCGGTCAAGACCATCAGCCGCATGCTGAACATCTCCGAGGCGACAGCCAAAGCGCATATCAGCACGCTGTATCGGCGGCTGAAAGTCCGCAGCCGCACCGAAGCCGTGTACGTCGCCAACCAGCGCGGCGCGCGGTTGCTGTCCGTGGCTTGATCCCCAGCACTTAGACAAGGAGACGAAGGCGGCGGCCGATATACTGGGCCCATGCTTTCGTCTGTCTTCCGCTGGTTCTCCGGCCGTGCACGCACGCGGCGCCTGGCGCGCTACGCCATCTCCGACGCGCTGTGGTCGCGCACGCTTGCCGGCCTGCCCTTCCTGCTGGATTGGTCCGACGCCGACCTCGCGCGCCTGCGTGAAACGGCCACGCTCTTCATCGCCGAAAAGGAATTCACCACCGCGCACGATCTGCCGCTCACCGACGAGATGGTGATCAGCATTGCCGTGCAGGCCAGCGTGCCGATCCTGGAGTTGGGCATGGCGTGGTACGGCGGATGGCGCGGCGTGGTCCTCTATCCCGGCGAGTTCGTCATCCGCAAGGAAGTCATGGACGAAGACGGCATCGTGCACAACGTGCGCGAAGAAGCCGCCGGCGAGGCATGGGAGCACGGCCCCGTCATCCTCTCGTGGCAAGACATCGAACTTGGCGGCGCCCTGGCCGCGCCGGGCGCACAGCCGTACAACGTAGTCATGCATGAGTTCGCGCATAAGCTCGACATGCTCAACGGCGAGTCCGATGGCATCCCGGCGTTCTCGTCGCGCCTGCATGCAGGCGTTGATCGCGAACAATGGGCCAACGATCTCTTCGCCGAATACGACGCCTTTGCCGACCGTTGCGAGCAGATTCCAGAGCGCCGATGGGATGTCGATCCGATCCTCTCGCTGGTCGATCCGTACGGCGCGCAGCATCCGGCCGAATTCTTCGCGGTGGCCTCGGAGGTGTTCTTTGTCGAGCCCGTTGCCCTGCTCGAAACGCTGCCGTCGCTGTATGCACTCCTGCAGGCCTTCTACCTGCAAGACCCGGCACGGCGCGTGCTGCATGCCGAGCAACACAATAAGGGGGCCCTGCCATGACGATTCGCCGAATACTTCAAGCAACGCTGCTGGGCTGCTGGCTCGCCGCGGGCGCAGCGTGGGCACAGAGCGCGGCGCCGGTGGTCCTCAGCGTGACCGCGCAATTCGATGGCCAATCGGAAACCAAGCGCATCACACTGCCGGCGGAGCCATCCGCCACAGGCCAACACCTCGCGCTGCTCGAGCGCACCCAGACCTACGACGTGGGCGGCTCAATGCCACGCGCGCAGTGGGAAGAGCGCTTCGCTGCGGGCTTGCCCGATGACACGATCCCCCTCGGCTGCGACACCACCACCTGCAAGTTCATGCGCCACCGTTGGGCCAAGACCGGCGTGGATGTCACCTTGCGACCGATGATCGTCTCTGGCGTGTTCCAGACGCTGTCCATCGGCGTGACACTGCACCGTTTTCAGCCCTCGCCCGACGCAGAAGCGCCCGCCCGCGTCGACACTTGGGCACGCAGTCTCGACACCTCGTTGCGCGTGGGCGACAGCCGGACCATGGATCTGGACGGCCACGGAGTACTCACGATCGAGCGTCTCGCTGCACCATAATGAAAATGGGCTTTTTGCATCACTTTTCGACGCGCCGGCACGACGGATTTTGCGGCGAGCGCGTTGCCCAAGCCCTTGTTTCTCTGGCATAATCCTCGTTTCTCCACCCGGCAAGTGATTCGACGGCTGGTCGCACGGTGTTCTTATCAACTGAGCACCTGAAGCGCGCCGCGAGTTGGCTACCTCTACCCCAGGGCCCATCATGAAAGAAGGCATTCACCCGAATTATCGCGAAGTCGTGTTCCAGGACATGTCCAGCGACTTCAAGTTCATCACCCGCTCGACCATCCAGACCAAGGAAATGATCACGCTGGACGGTAAGGAATACCCGCTGGCCAAGATCGAAGTCTCGTCCGAATCGCACCCGTTCTACACGGGCCAGCAAAAGGTTCTGGACACGGCTGGCCGCGTCGAGAAGTTCCGCAACAAGTTCGGCAGCAAGATCGGCAAGGCTGCCAAGTAATATCGGCGCCGGAGACGGCTCAGCGCATGACCCGCGCAGTGCAGACCGTCCCACTGGTCAGAAAAAGGCAGCTCCGGCTGCCTTTTTTGTTTCTCAGCAGAATAGGCGGGCTGTTGCTTCGGCCCCTCTTTACGATCCGCACGTCGCTGTGCAACCCCGGCTGGGCTCGCCCGGTCTGACACTCGATGAACACCACCCGCGTCTCGCGCATCCGTCTGACTGCCGCCGCCACGCGCGAGCTGCCGCGCTGGCTGCTGCTCACCATCTGCGTGATCTACGGCCTGTCGGGCCTGTTCTCGCGCGACCCGTGGAAGAACGAAGACGCCGCCGGCTTCGGCGCGATGTGGACGCTGGCCACCGGCAACGCGCAAGACTGGCTGATGCCAAACATCGTCGGGCGCCCGGTCGTGCAATCGGGGCCGCTGGTGTTCTGGATCGGTGGGGCGTTCATCCGCCTGTTCGGGCAATGGTTGGGGCCCGCAGATGCATCGCGGCTGGCGACAGCCCTGTTCTTCTTCGTCACCAGCGCCTGCATCTGGTATGGCGCGTACCTGCTCGGCCGCCGCGCAGAAGTCCAGCCCTTTGAATTCGTCTTCGGCGGTCAGCCGAATACTCGCGATTACGGCCGTACGCTGGCTGACGGCGCGCTGCTGATCTTCCTCGCATGCGTAGGCTTGGCGCAGCGCGGCCACGAAACCACGCCACTCGTTGGCGCACTGTGTTTCGTGGCGGTCGCGGTGTATGGCTTGATTCGCGCGCTGGACAAGCCGGTGCACGGCAGCCTCATCTACGGCATCGGCATCGGTTGTCTGTCGCTGGCGGGCGGACCGGTCCTGCCGCTGGCTATCATGGTCGCCGTGCTGATCACCGCGCACGCCACGCGCGTGCTGCCGTTGCGCCCGCTGCTGACGGTGGCGCTCCCGGTGGCGCTCATGCTGGGCTGGTCCTGGCCGGCCATGGCCTACTTGCTGGCGAACAATCCCACCGACGCCGTCACCCATATTCGCGAATGGGCGCGTTTTGATCGGCGCCAGTACGCCGGCCCGACCGGCCATTCGCTGGGCTTCATCGCGCGCAACCTACCGCTGTTCGCCTGGCCTGTCTGGCCACTGGCCGCGTGGGCGTGGAAGAGTTGGGGTGGCATGCGCACCGCACCGCATATGGTGTTGCCGCTGGCGGTATTGCTGCCTCAGTTGGTTCTGCTGTTGATGCAGCCCCACCCGGGCGACGATGCCTTCCTGCTGCTGATTCCGCCGATGGCCGTCATGGCCACCTTCGCGCTGCCGACACTCAAGCGCGGCGCGATCAGCGCGATCGACTGGTTTGCGCTGCTGGCATTCACCATCCTGGGTGGCACAGTGTGGCTGCTGTGGATCGCCAAGATGACGGGCTTTCCCCCGCAACTCGCGCGCAACGTGTACCGCATCGTGCCGGGCTATCGCCCCGAGTTCAGTTGGACCGCACTGGCCAGCGCGCTGCTGGTGACGGCAGCGTGGGTGCTCATCGTCGTGTGGCGCACATCGCGCGCACCCAAGGCCATCTGGCGCGCGGTGGTCATCTCGGCCGCCGGCACCACGCTCATGTGGGTGCTGATGATGACGCTGTGGCTGCCCACCATCAACTACGCCAAGACCTACCGCGACGTCGCACAGTCGGCCGCGCTGGCGCTGCCGCAAACCTACACGTGCGTGCAGCCGATCCGCATGGGCGATGCGCAGCTCGCTTCGTTCGCCTACTTCGGCCACATCCGCTTCGGCAGCCCCGACGACAATTGCGACATCCTGCTGCGCCATGACCCTTACGACTACGGCGCCCCGTCGAGCGTCTCCAACTACGAGTGGCGACTGATCTGGGAAGGCCGCCGCCCGGCTGACCGCGACGAGCACTTCCGCATGTATCGTCTGACGGAAGCCGCCGCCGCGACGCATCCGCCGCCCACCCCGGCGAACACGCGCCGACGCAGGCTGCGTCAATAACGTCTTCGGTCGCGCCCACATGTTTGTCGCCGACGTCCGCCGCATTGCCGCGCTGGCCTGGCCAGTACTGATCGGCCAGTTGGCCGTGATCGCTTTCGGCGTGCTCGACACGGCGATGGCCGGCCGCGCCTCTGCCGCAGACCTGGCCGCGATCGGGCTGGGCGGGTCGATCTACGTGACGGTGTATATCAGCCTGATGGGCGTGCTGCAGGCGCTCTCGCCTATCGCCGGGCAACTTTACGGCGCACAGAAGCACGGCGAGATCGGCGAGGAAGTCCGCCAGGCTGTCTGGCTCGGGCTGGTACTCGCGGGCATCGGCATGCTGATCCTGTGGTTCCCCGCACCGCTTTTGCAGCTGGCCAATGCGACACCGGAACTGACCGAGAAAGCCACCGCCTACCTGCGCTATGAAGCGCTCGCATTGCCGGCCGCGCTCGGGTTCCGGATCTACTCCGCGCTGAACAACGCCCTCTCGCGCCCGGTGATGGTGACGGTGCTGCAGCTTGCCGGTCTCGTCATCAAATTTCCGCTCAATGCGCTGTTCCTCTACGGCGGCATGGGCATCTCCGCAATGGGCGGCCCGGGCTGCGCGCTCGCCTCGATGATCATCAGTTGGCTGTGGTTTATCGCTGCCGCCGCTATCTTGATGCGCAATCCGGCCTACAAGCCGTTCGCGATCTTCACGCACTATTCGCCGCCGAATCGCGTTCGGCTATGGGCGCTCGTTCGCCTGGGCGTGCCGATGGGCTTCACCTACCTGATTGAAGTCACCTCGTTCACGCTGATGGCGATCTTCATCGCGCGTCTTGGTACCGTGGTGCTCGCGGGGCATCAGATCGCAGCCAACCTTGCGGCTGTGGCCTACATGGTTCCACTGTCGCTATCGATTGCGGCATCGACATTGGTGGCGCAGTCGATCGGCGCGCGCGATCACATCGCGGCCCGGCGCATCGCATTGAACGGCATCAAGTTAGCCGTGGCTTGTGCAGCCGTCGTCGGCGTTGCGGTACTCGTCTTGCGGCGGGACTTGGTTGGTCTGTACACGACCGACGCAGCCGTCATGGCGATCGCTGTGACGCTGCTCCCGTTCATCGCGCTCTATCAGATGTTCGACGCGCTGCAGGTCATGACGGCGTTCATCCTTCGCGCATACAAGATCGCGCTGATCCCGACGATCATCTACGCGCTCTCGCTATGGGGTGTGGGGCTGGGCGGTGGTTACGTACTCGGCTTCGGCTTGCTGGGCAACGTTGCGACTGCACTGCACGGCGCTACCGGCTTCTGGGCGGCCAATGGCATAAGCCTGATGCTGGCGGGCGCCCTGCTGCTCGGCTACTTCCATCGCGTCAGTTGCGCTGAATCCTGAGCATGTTGAATTGACCGCGATTTAACACTCCACTTTAAAAAAGTGGGATGCAATTGCCGTGAAATACTTTTCCGAAAGGCAAAAGAAAAACCCGCTGCAAGCAGCGGGTTTTGATTTGGCGGAGCGGACGGGACTCGAACCCGCGACCCCCGGCGTGACAGGCCGGTATTCTAACCGACTGAACTACCGCTCCGTGTCGGTTGCAAAACCAGCTAGAGACTGGCTTTGCTAATGAGCTTCTGGTTAAGCTCTTGTTTTGGCGTCCCCTAGGGGATTCGAACCCCTGTACTCACCGTGAAAGGGTGATGTCCTAGGCCTCTAGACGAAGGGGACAGAAACTGTTTTGCAACGCTTTCTGTCTTACGCTGCGAAGTCCGCCATTATAACGACCTTCTTTGCGTTTTGGAAGCCTCTTTTCAAATTAATTTTTTGAATCGAATCTTCCGGCATTTTGGTGGAGCTAAGCGGGATCGAACCGCTGACCTCTTGCATGCCATGCAAGCGCTCTCCCAGCTGAGCTATAGCCCCGAAGTATTGCCTGGATACTACCTCTTACTGCTTGCTTCTTACTGCAATTCGCTTCGTGTTGCAGCGAAAACAAGAGTATAGGGGAAGCAATTAGCGCTTGGCAATACCCTTTCGCAAAATTTTTTGCGTCGCACACATCACGCGGTCAGACGGCGCAGAACGACGTCGCGGCCGAACAGTTCCAGCACCGCATCGATCGACGGCGTCTGCAATTGCCCTGCGACCAGCAGGCGCACCGGCATCGCCAGCTTCGGCATCTTCCAGCCGTGTGCCGCCAGCACTTCCTTGAAAGCCGCGCCGATGGCCTCGCGCTTCCACTCGGGCAACGCGCCGAGCTTTTCAGCCAGCGCAGCAATGCCCGGGCGCACGTCGTCGGTCAGGTGTTGCGCGAAGAGTTCCGGCTCGACCGTCAGATCCGTGCGGTAGAACAACAGCGCGGTCTGGGCGACATCGCGCAACGTGTTGGCGCGATCCTTCACCAGTGCGATCACGTCAGCCAACACAGGGCCGCCATCGACTTTGCCGCCGATCTCTTCGACGAACGGCTTCACCAGATCCGCCAGGCGCGTGTTGTCGGCCTGCTTGATGTAGTGGTTGTTCAGCCAGGCGAGCTTCTCGGGGTTGTATTGCGCGGGCGACTTGCCCAGGTGCTCGAGGTCGAACCATTCGATGAACTGCTCGCGCGAGAAAATTTCCGCATCGCCATGGGCCCAGCCGAGGCGGGCGAGATAGTTGATGACGGCTTCGGGCAGGTAGCCGGCGTCGCGATAGCCGGTAACGCTCATGGCGCCATGACGCTTGCTCATCTTCTCGCCCTGCTCGTTGAGCACGGTCGGCAGGTGCGCGTAGACCGGCGGCGTACCGCCGAGCGCGCGCAGGATGTTGATCTGGCGCGGCGTGTTATTGACGTGGTCGTCACCGCGGATCACGTGGGTGATCTGCATGTCCATGTCGTCGACGACCACGCAGAAGTTGTACGTGGGCGTGCCGTCCGGGCGCGCGATGACGAGGTCATCCAACTCGTCGTTGGAGATTTCGATACGGCCCTTGACCGCGTCGTCCCACACCACACTGCCACCGATAGGGTTCTTGAAGCGCATGACGGGCTGCACACCCGCCGGCGGCGTCGGCAGGACCTTACCGGGCTCCGGGCGCCAGGTGCCGTCGTAGCGGGGCTTCTCGCCACGCGCACGTTGCGCTTCGCGCAGAGCGTCGAGCTCTTCAGTGCTCATATAGCAGGGGTAGACGAGTTCCTGCTGGACCATCTGCGAGATAACTTCGCGATAACGATCCATACGCTGCATCTGATAGAACGGACCTTCATCGATGTCCATGTCCAGCCAGTCCATCGCTTCCAGGATCACGTCGACGGCCTCCTGGCTGGAGCGCTCCACGTCGGTGTCTTCAATGCGAAGGATGAAGTCGCCCTTCATCTTGCGGGCGAAGGCCCACGGATAGAGAGCCGACCGGATGTTGCCGAGGTGGATGAAACCGGTGGGGCTGGGAGCGAAACGGGTGCGGACGCGCTGGGTCATAGGAATGGCTGAACGAACAAGGCCGCATAATCGGACCCGAAGCGCGGATCCAGAGCGGCCTTTATCAAAACCGAAATTATAGCAACCGCGCCACGCAACCCTGGTCGCGCCTTCGCCGAACTTTGGCACAATGGCGACCGGCCGCAGCGCGCCCGCATATCACCGGGTACGACTGCGCGGCATATCACACCGCCCCCATCTCCTCATGCAACGCCGCCTCTTCCTGGGTGCCGCCGGCGCCTCCGTGCTCTCCGCCTGTACAGTGACAGGCTTTTCGTCCGGCAAGACTGAAACACCCGCCACACCGCCCACAGCCGTCTTGCCGCCGACGGCCCAGCCGGCCACGCAGCCCGTGCGCATCGGGCTGGCGCTGGGCGGCGGTGCCGCGCGGGGCTTTGCGCACATCGGCGTCATCAAGATGCTGGAGGCGCAGGGCATTCAGATCGATTTCATCACTGGCACGAGCGCCGGCAGCGTGGTCGCGGCAATCTACGCGTCAGGCATGTCGGGGCTGGAGATGAACCGCATGGCGCTCAAGATGGACGAGGCCATGATTGCCGACTGGGCGCTGCCGTTCGGCACGCGCTTCGGCGGCTGGCTCAAGGGCGAGGCGCTGGAGAAATACATCAACCGGCTGGTCAAACAGAAAGCCATCGAGCAGATGCACGTTCCGCTGGGCATCGTCGCCACGGATCTGGCCAGCGGCAAGCCGATCCTGTTCCGGCGCGGCAATACCGGCCAGGCGGTGCGCGCCTCTTGCAGCATCCCGGGCGTATTCCAGCCGGTGACGATCAGCGGCCGCCAGTATGTCGATGGCGGCCTGGTGGCGCCGGTGCCCGTCACCTATGTCAAGCAGATGGGCGCGACGTTCGTGATTGCGGTGAACATCTCGGCGGACCCGTCCAATCAGGCGGTGTCGGGTCAGGCCAGCATGCTGCTGCAGACGACGGCCATCATGGGCCAAAGCATCAACAAGACGGAATTGGGTCAGGCGGATGTGGTGATCACGCCTTCGCTGCCGTTTGTGAAGGGCAGCGACTTTACCGCGCGCAATGAGGCAATCCTGGCCGGCGAGCAGGCTGCCCAAGCCGCCGTGCCGCTGCTGCGCGAGAAGCTGCGTCTGACGCAAGCCGCGTTGGCCTCGCCACGCTGATGCCATGTCAGCGAGCAACAAAAAAGACCGCCGCGGCGGTCTTTTTGTTTGGCGACGAGCGAATCAACCGCCGTACATTGCCAGCGGCTTGCCGGCGGCGTTCGGATCGACGCGCTTGAGCTGTTCGACGAAGTTGTCGGCGCCGTCCTTGATTGCGGCACCGGAGTTGCCCTCGATGCGGCGTGCGCCGTTGTAGCGCGTCACCCAGTACGAGGCGGTCATGTCGTCCACGCGGATCTTGCTGCCGGTGGACGGCGCGTGTACGAACTTGTTATCACCGATGTAGATGCCGACGTGCGAAAACGTGTGGCGCATGGTGTTGAAAAATACCAGGTCGCCGGGACGCAGTTCAGCCGTTTCGACACTGGTGCCGACACGGCTCATTTCCACAGCGCGGCGCGGCAGGAGGAAACCGAAGGTGTCGTTGAAGACGTAGCGGACGAAGCCGCTGCAGTCGAGGCCCGATTCCGGCGTGTTGCCACCGAAACGGTAGCGCAGGCCGATCATGCCCAGGGCGTTCATGACCACGTCGCCGGTCTTGCTCATCACGTTCGAGATGAGGCCGGGCTTGGCTTCAGGCTTGACGTCGGCACGGACTTCCGTGTCCTTGAAGACCGTATCAGCCTGTACAGCATTCGACACGATCACGCCGCAGCCGATCACAACCCCTACCGCCAGGCGCGCCATGGAATGAAGTACGAAGTGCTGCATTGGTTCTCCTAGGAAAGCGGGCAATTATGCGGCGGACATACGCCACCGCAAATGAGACCCGTCCGAATCCCGCTCTAAACAATCTCGCAGGATGATAAAAGTGACACGTTGACTTGTCAAAGGTCGTTACAAATTACCCTAAACTCATAGGCGAATCAGGCACTTAGACATGACTTTAGATGCGCATTCTTACAAAAACGGCGCATCGAAGTTGCACTGATTCAGGGCATCAGCGGCCGGTTTTACGGGTTATCCCGCGATGGGATGAGCGAGGCGGCCGCCATCAGCTTGCAGGTGTAGGGGTGTGAGGGTGATGCCAACACCGCTTCCGTGTCGCCCTCTTCCACCACTTTTCCGTCCTTCATCACCACCACGCGATGCGACATCGCACGGATGACGGCAAGGTCGTGGCTGATGAAGAGATACGACAAGTTGTACTTTTTCTGAAGGGCAGACAGCAGCGACAGCACCTGCTGCTGGATCGACACGTCCAGTGCCGAAGTCGGCTCATCGAGCACCAGCAGTTGCGGCTTGAGGATCAGCACCCGGGCAATGGCGATGCGCTGGCGCTGTCCGCCCGAGAACTCATGCGGATAACGCCCCAGCGCCGTGCGATCCAGGCCGACTTCGCGCAGGGCTTCGATCACGCGATGCCGGCGCTCGGTGGCGTTGACGTGCGGCTGATGCAGCGCCAGCCCTTCGCCGACGATCTCCTCGATCGTCATGCGCGGCGACAGCGAGCCGTACGGATCCTGAAACACCACCTGCATCCGCGCACGCACGGCGCGGCGCTCGTCGCGCGAAATGCGCAAGAGCGAGTCGCCGAGAAACCGCAAGTCGCCACCCTTGGGCGCTTGCAAACCGAGCAGCGTCTGCGCGAGCGTGGTTTTGCCCGAGCCGGATTCCCCCACGATGCCAAGCGTCTCGCCCTCGCGCAGTTGCAGAGACACGGCATCGACTGCGGTGAACGGGTCGGTGCGAAACCAGCCGGCAAACCCAGGGCGATGGCGCTCGTAGGTGACCGTCAGCTTGTCCGCTTCAAGCAGCACGGGCGCGAGCGGCACCAGCGGCAGTACGTCGCGCTGCGGGCGGCTTTCCAGCAGGCGCACGGTGTACGGATGCTGGGGCGCAGCGAACACCGTGGCGGTGTCGCCAGTTTCGACCAGTACGCCCCGCTCCATCACGCCAACGCGCTCGGCAAAGGCACGCACCATGTTCAGGTCGTGCGTGATGAGCATGATGGCCATACCGAACTCGGCCTGCAGCTCGCGCAGCAATTGCAGGATCTGCATGCGCACCGTGACATCGAGCGCGGTGGTCGGCTCATCGGCCAGCAGCAGCTTGGGCGAGCACGCGAGCGCCATGGCGATCATCGCGCGCTGACGCTGACCGCCCGAAAGCTGGTGCGGAAATGCATCGAAACGGCGCGGCGCCTCGGCGATGCCCGTGCGCTCCAGCAGCGCAATCGCACGCGCCTTGGCGGCGCGCTTGTCCAGGCCCTCGTGTAGCTCCAGCGTTTCGACGATCTGGTTACCGATGGTGTACAGCGGGTTGAGCGCCGTCATCGGCTCTTGGAACACCATGGCGACATCGGCGCCACGCAGGCCACGCATCTCGCGCTCGCTGGCGGCCAGCAGGTCGCGGCCTTCAAGCAGGATGCGGCCGCTGTAGTTCGCGTCGGCCAGCAGACGCATGATCGACAACGCCGTCACCGACTTGCCGGAACCCGATTCGCCTACCAGCGCGAAACGCTCGCCGGCGTGCAGATCGAGCGAGACATGCTTGACGGCTTCCGTCGCCTCACCGTGCTCGGATTCGAAATGCACGCACAGATCATCCAGTCGCAGCAGCGGGCCGTCGTACTTGGGAGCGGAAGAACGCAAATCGACGCGGGTCATTTCACCCCCGCCGGTTTCTGGCGCGCGCGCAGTTGCGCGAACGACAGGCGCGTGTCGAAGGCATCGCGCAGGGCGTCGCCCATGAAGGTCAGCAGGACAAGCGTAAGCACGAGCACCACGAAGGTCGACAAGGAGATCCACCACGCATCGAGGTTGGCCTTGCCCTGCGCCAACAGCTCGCCCAGGCTGGGTGTCGACGGCGGCACGCCCAACCCGAGAAAATCCAGGCTCGTGAGCGCGAGAATGGCCGCGCTCATGCGGAACGGCAGGAAGGTAATGACCGGCGTCAGGCTGTTGGGCATGATGTGGCGCCACATGATCTGCCAGCTGGACAAGCCCATCGCCCGCGCCGCCTTCACGTAGTCGAGCGAGCGGTTGCGGTAGAACTCGGCGCGCACGTAGTCCGACAGGCTCATCCAGCCGAACAGCGACAGCAGGATGATCAGCAGCCCGAGGCTGGGCGTGAAAATCGACGCGAAGATGATCAGCAGGTAGAGCTCGGGCATCGAACTCCAGATTTCGATCAGCCGCTGCGACACCATGTCGAAGCGTCCGCCAAAGAAGCCCATCAGCGCGCCGGTGAGCGTGCCGACCAACACGCCAAGTACCGTCAGCGCCAGCCCGAACAGCACCGACACCCGGAAGCCGTAGAGCAATCGTGCAAACACGTCCCGCCCGCGGTCATCGGTGCCCAGCCAATTTTCGGCCGACGGCGGCGCCGGGTTGGGTTCCTTCGAGAAGTAGTTCAGGGTCTCGTATGAATACGGATTGGGCGGGTAGATCGCAAAGCTGCCCGGCTCCTTGAACTTGTCGCGGATGTACGGATCGAGGTAGTCCGTGGGCGTGGGGAAGTCGCCGCCGAAGACTGTCTCCGGATACGTCTTCACGATCGGGAAGTACCAGGTGCCGTGGTATCTGACGACCAGCGGCCGATCATTCGAGATGCATTCCGCGCCCAAACTGAGCACGAACAGTACAACGAACAGGATCAGGCTCCAGTACCCCAGCCGATGCTGCTTGAAGCGTCGCCACGCACGCTTGAGCGGCGACGGCGAATGGCGTACCGCATGCGGCGCCGCCACGTTGGACGGATGGAGAGAGGTGCGCGAATACTGGGTCATGATCGTCGGCCCGCCTATCGCCCAACCGAGCCGAAATGGATGCGCGGATCGACCAGCACGTAGCACACGTCGGAAATCAACCGCGCGGCCAGGCCAATCAGCGTGAACAGATACAGTGTGCCGAGCACCACCGGGTAGTCGCGCCGCATCACCGCCTCGTAGGACAGCAGCCCCATGCCATCGAGCGAGAACAACTGCTCGATCAGCAGGGAGCCTGTGAAGAACGCGCCGATGAACGCCGTCGGGAACCCCGTCACCAGCGGCAGCAGCGCGTTGCGGAAGATGTGCTTCCACAGCACGCTCCGCTCGGATAGGCCCTTGCTGCGCGCCGTCAGCACGTATTGCTTGCGGATTTCCTCCAGGAACGCGTTCTTCGTCAGCATGGTGATCACGGCAAAGCTGCCCACCACCGATGCCATGACGGGCAGCGTGATGTGCCAGAGGTAATCCGTGATCTTGCCGAGCAGGCTCAGTTGGTCCCAGTTGTCGGACGTAATGCCGCGAATCGGGAACCACTGGAAGAACGTGCCGCCACCAAACAGCACCAGCAGCAGCACACCCAGCACGAAGCCTGGAATGGCATAACCGACCAGCACGATGATGCTGGTCACCAGATCAAACCGACTGCCCGCCCGCACCGCCTTCGCAATGCCAAGCGGCACCGCTATCAGGTATGTGAGAAAGAACGTCCACAACCCGATGGAAATCGACACTGGCAGCTTGGATTTGATCAAGTCCCACACGCTGCGATGCTGGAAATAGCTCTCGCCCAGATCGAAACGTGCGAAGCGGCCCAGCATCAGGAAATAGCGCTCGACCGGGCTCTTATCGAAGCCATACAGCGCGCGGATTTCCTTGATCTTCTCGGAGTCGACACCACGACGGCCGCGGTAGTCGAAGGCACCGCCACCACTGGCCTCACCGCCTGCGCCGGCGCCGCGCCCTTTCATCTCCATCATCATCTGCTCGACCGGGCCGCCGGGCACGAACTGGATCACCACGAACGTGAGCGTGATCACGCCGATCAGCGTCGGAATCAAGAGCAGCAGCCGTTTGATCAGGTACGCAAACATGGTGTCACCGATACGGTCATTGGGCGGCTCATTGGGTAGATTCCGGCTTGCGCCACCAGGCCGTCAGCACCCACGCTTCGGCCGAGTAGTAGTACGGCAAGCGATCCGGATACATCAGGTTCTTGTTGTAGGCCACGCGATGCGAGGCCGAGTACCAATGCGGAATCACGTAGCAGCCCTGCATCAGCACGCGGTCGAGCGCGCGTGAGGCGACGATCAGCTCGTCGCGATTGTCGGCTCGCAGCACATCGTCGATCAGCGCATCCACGGCGGGCGACTTCAGGCCGATCACGTTGTCCGAGCCGGGCTCGTCGGCGGCGGCAGAACCGAAGCGGTCTTTCAGCTCATTGCCGGGGCTTTGCGAATCGGGAAAGCGCAGCGAGATCATGTCGAAGTCGAACTCCTCAAGCCGCTTCTGGTAGAGCGCGAAATCGGTCATGCGCTGGTTGACCTGGATACCGAGCTTCTCCAGATTGCGCACGTACGCCGCCATCACGCGGCTCATGGCGCCGCCGTCATCCAGCATCTCGAAGACGAACGGTTCGCCCTTGGTGTTGCGCAGTGCGCCGTCGTCATAGGTCCAACCGGCCTGGGCCAGCAGGCGACGCGCCTGGCGCAGGTTGTCACGCAGCGAACTGGGCGGATCGGTGGAAGGCGGCGCGGGCAACACGCCGAACACGTCCGCATCAAGCTTGCTGCGCAACGGTTCCAGCAGCGCCAATTCGCCTTTGCTGGGCATGCCCGTGAGCGAATCCGCGGCGGCCAGCTCGCTGTTGGCGAAATAACTGTCAAGCCGGCGATACGCGCCGTAGAACAGCTGGCGATTAAGCCATTCAAAATCGAGCGCGAGCGCAAGCGCCTTGCGTACCCGCAGGTCCTTGAACAGCGGCCGCCGCAGGTTCATCACAAAGCCTTGCATGCCAGCGCCGTTGCGATGCGGGAATTCGCTCTTGATCAGCTCACCGCTGCGGAATTTCACGCCCACATAGCTCTTCGCCCAGTTCTTGGCGCGGTATTCGACCATGGCGTCGTATTCACCGGCCTTGAAGGCTTCCAGGCGCGCGGTTTCGTCTTTGTAGAGCTTGTACTGGATACGCTCGAAGTTGAACGAGCCACGACGCACATTCAAGTCGCGCCCCCAGTAGTCCGGATTGCGGCGGAAGGTGATCCCGCGCGACGGATCAAAGCGCTCGATGACGTACGGGCCGCTGGCAACGGGGTCCTGAAAGGTCAGCTTATCGAACGCAACATCCTTGCCGCCGTCGGGGTCCTCCGGCTTGCCACTGCCCTTGCCCCACTTTGGCGAGAACACCGGCAACCCGCCGACGATCAGCGGCAGTTCCTTGTTCTTGCGCTTGAAGTCGTAGCGGATGGTGCTGGCGTCCACCACCGTCACCTTGGCTACGTCGGTGGTCATGCTGCGGTAGGCCGGGCTCGCGCCCTTGCCCATCAGCATGTCGTACGAGGTCTTCACGTCAGACGCGTGCACCCGGTCGCCATTGGAGAAACGCGCGCGCGGGTTGATGTGGAACGTGACCGACAGCTCGTCGGGGGCGACCGCCACATCATCGGCAAGCAGGCCATAGCCGCTGGCCGTTTCGTCCCAGCTCGTGATGAGCAGGCTCTCGAATACAAGCTGGGTCAGCCCCGGCGCAGACGTCCCCTTGATGGTGAACGGATTGAACTTGTCGAAGCTCGTGCGTCGATCCGGATTGCCCAGCAGCAGCATGCCGCCGATGGGCGCCTTCGGGTTCAGGTAGCCGAAGTTCGAAAAGCCGGCCGGATACTTGAGGTCGCCGTATTCAGCGTAACCGTGTGCCGCCCAGGCGGCGGGTGTGGCGCAGATGGCGCAGACGGCCGCCAGCAGGCAGGCCAGTGCCATGAGTCGCTTGTGTGTCGCAACGCGCACGCTCATTGCGCCCAGTGCCCCCGTTGTCCTTGCATGCGTTGATCCAATTGATCGCTGTCTGAAAAACTGTTTCAGACGATTCTAACGCCCTCCTGCGCCAATCCCGCCAATTCTGGTCCGGGGATCGTCCCGCATTGACAAGGCTGTCGGGGCATATGCGGCGGTGCGCAAAAGCGGAGACGCCCAGTGCTTTCCGGTATGATCGCGCCCACCAAATCGCGCCGAATGCTGCGGCTGAGTGATCGCCATGGCATGGGGGCGCGACATTGCCCCACATTTGTACGGAGAAACCATGGGATTCCTCGCAGGCAAGCGCATTCTGATTACCGGCCTTCTGTCCAACCGCTCGATCGCCTACGGCATCGCCAACGCCTGCAAGCGCGAAGGCGCTGAACTGGCCTTCACCTACGTCGGCGAACGCTTCAAAGACCGCATTACTGAATTCGCTAACGAGTTCGACAGCAAGCTGGTGTTCGACTGCGACGTCGGCAGCGATGAGCAGATCGCCAAGGTGTTCGAAGACCTCGCCCAGCACTGGGGCCACTTTGATGGCCTGGTGCATTCGATCGGCTTTGCGCCGCGCGAGGCGATTGCCGGCAACTTCATCGAAGGCCTGTCGCGCGAATCGTTCCGCATCGCGCATGACATCTCGGCGTACAGCTTCCCGGCACTGGCCAAGGCCGCGCTGCCGATGCTCTCGCCCAATGCCTCGCTGCTCGCCCTGACCTACCTGGGCGCCGAGCGCATCGTCCCGAACTACAACACGATGGGTCTGGCCAAGGCCTCGCTGGAAGCCGGCGTGCGCTACCTGGCTGGCGCGCTGGGCCCGAAGGGCATTCGCGCCAACGGCATCTCGGCCGGCCCGATCAAGACGCTGGCCGCGTCGGGCATCAAGGATTTCGGCAAGCTGCTGAAGTACATGGAAGACGTGGCACCGCTGCGCCGTAACGTGACGATCGAAGAAGTCGGCAACGTGGCCGCGTTCCTGCTGTCGGATCTGGCCAGCGGCGTGACTGGTGAGATCACCTACGTGGATTGCGGCTTCAACGTGACCGCAGGCGTGCCGGAGAGCGTCGGCCAAGGCTGATGCGTTAGCGCCTGATGCATGTGCCATCTTCGGGTGGCGCATGCACCGACTGCTAAGAACGCGCAGACAAAGAAAAAGCCCGCATGGCGCAAACCATGCGGGCTTTTTGACGTGCATTGCAATGCGAGCCGTCACGTCAGCTCGACTCGCATCCGCCTGTTAGATGCGCTTCCCGCGAGAAGCGCCAAACTGGCGGAGACGGAGGGATTCGAACCCTCGATCCAGGTTTTGGCCCGGATGCTCCCTTAGCAGGGGAGTGCCTTCGACCTCTCGGCCACGTCTCCCAAACTTGCGTCGCACGAAGGAGCCCGTGCAACGAAGCGCGTATTCTAGCCACTTCACCCCAGCCGGTCAACGACAACAGCGTGACAACGTGGTGTGAGTGTGGCCCCGGATCGCCATCCGGTACTGGCTACTGACTGGCTCAGTCGATTACGCCTGATCCAGCTCGAACGCCTTGTGGAGTGCGCGCACAGCCAGCTCCATGTACTTCTCGTCGATCAGCACCGAGATCTTGATCTCCGACGTGGAGATCATCTGGATGTTGATGCCCTCTTCCGACAGCGTGCGGAACATCTTGCTGGCGATGCCCACATGCGAGCGCATGCCCACGCCCACCACCGACACCTTCGACACCTTCGGATCGCCCGACACGCTGGCAGCACCGATGTGCGCCTTCACGCTGTCGTTCAGGATCGCCAGGGCGCGCTGGTATTCGCCGCGCGGCACGGTGAAGGTGAAGTCCGTCTTACCTTCCACCGACTGGTTCTGGATGATCATGTCGACGTCGATATTGGCGTCGGCAACCGGACCCAGGATCTGGTAGGCGATGCCGGGCCTGTCCGGCACACCGATCACGGTGATCTTGGCTTCGTCGCGGGCAAAGGCAATGCCGGAAATGGCGGCGGCTTCCATGTTCGAATCTTCCTCAAAAGTAATCAGCGTGCCCGAGTTCATTTCGACATCGAGCGACATCAGCGGATCAGTCAGCGACGACAGCACGCGGGTCTTCACGCGGTACTTGCCGGCAAACTCCACCGAGCGAATCTGCAGCACCTTCGAGCCGAGGCTGGCCATTTCCAGCATCTCTTCGAAGGTGATTTTGTCCAGGCGGCGGGCGTCGTCCACCACGCGCGGGTCGGTCGTGTAGACGCCGTCCACGTCGGTGTAGATCAGGCATTCGTCGGCTTCGAGCGCGGCGGCAACCGCAACGGCCGAGGTATCCGAACCACCGCGGCCGAGCGTGGTGATATGGCCTTCGCTGTCGATGCCCTGGAAGCCGGTGATGACGACCACGCGACCAGCGTCGAGATCCGCCTTCACGCGCTCGTCGTCAATCGACTGAATGCGCGCCTTGGTGTAGGCCGAATCGGTCTTCACCGGGACTTGCCAGCCTGTGTAGCTGCGCGCATCGATGCCCTCGGCATGCAGCGCGATGGCCAGCAGGCCCACACTCACCTGCTCGCCGGTGGAGGCAATCATGTCGAGTTCACGCGGGTCGGGCTGGGCCGCAATCTCTTTGGCCATACCCAACAGGCGGTTGGTTTCGCCGGACATGGCCGAAGGGACGACCACGATCTGGTGACCGGCACGATGCCACTTGGCAACGCGCTTGGCGACGTTCTTGATGCGTTCAACTGAACCCATCGACGTGCCGCCGTATTTGTGAACGATGAGAGCCATCTTGGAAAGATCGAAAGGAGGCGGAGCGGTGCAAAAGCTTTTGAAAATACAGCAATTTGCACCGATCAGCAAGAAATTGGCCGATAAAGCCTAGTGAAGATGTGTATCAGGGTGCACTCAGTGAGGCGGCAGACCATGTGATCTGCCAGCTGGGACCACTGCTCACGGTCGCCTGGTCCATCCCCAACCCGGCTGCAAAAACAAGCGTCTCCCCTGCGTAGAGCAGCGGCAAACGCCCGCGTTCCCAAGCGGGGATGCCGGCTTCCTGATACGCCTGCTTGAGTGCACGCGACGGCCCGCCGGGGCGCAGCACAATGCGTTCGCCGCCGCGCCGGGGCGCCAGTGAGAGCGGCGCCTGCAAGATTTGGGCGGCGATGCCCGCGGCCACCACGGGCGAAAACAGTAGCGCCCCGCCCCATGCGCCCACGTCTACGCGTTGATCGATCCGATGCGCAGGGTCGAACTGTGCGACTCCGATCGTGACGGCACCCCACTCCGGCGCCTCGTCGGCATGGGCCTCGATTCGCGCAACGCCGCGATAGCGCCTGATCTGCCCGGCCGGTAATTCGATGCGCAGGGCGCCATCGTCGCGCGCGTTGGTCAGCTGCGTGCGCAGATCATCAAGGCGGCGCGTGGACAACGCGCGCATGCCCGCTTGGGCCAGCCACGCCCGCAGCGCCGCACGCTGGCGCGGCTCCGACAATGCGATCAACGCCGCCACATCCAGCCCCTCTGCCGAGGTGATCTGCGTCAAATCGGCCCGCGCGATCTCTTCGATCAACGCTGCGGCATCCGCCAGATGTGCCGCGCTGCGCGCGAGCGCCTCGCGATACGCGGGGAAATGATCGGCCATACCCGTCAGCAACGGGCGCAGCGCATTGCGCGCATAGCGTGCGTCGCTGTTGGACGGATCTTCGACCCATGTGAGTGCGTTCGTGTGCGCGTACAGCTCGATCTCACTGCGCGGCACATCGATCCATGGACGCAGCAATGTGACGGCGCCTGCGCGGACCATCGGCATGGCTGAAAGGCCGTCGAGGCCAGCGCCGCGCATCAATTGCAGCAGCACGGTTTCGGCCTGGTCGTCCTGGTGATGCGCAGTCAGCAGAATGGACGCGCCCGTCGCCGCACAAAGGTCGTCCAGCGCGGCATAGCGGGCTTCGCGTGCTGCTTCTTCGACGCCCTGCCCTGCGTCACCTGCGACCTGGACACGGCGTGCGTGGAATGCAACGCCAACCGCCTCGGCCATGCGCTCGCAGGCGCATTCCCAGACATCAGCATCAGCGTGCAAGCCGTGGTGGACGTGCAAAGCAACGAGGCGCACCCGAGCGCCCGCATCGCGCCACGCCGCACACGCATGCAGCAGCGCGGCGGAATCCCGCCCGCCCGACAGCGCAATCGCCACGGTCGGCAGGACATCGCCTGACGCGCCAGAAACAACAAAGGCCGCACACGCGGCTACGCGTTGTGCGACCTTGTCGATCAGCGCGGCGGACGAATCAGCGCGCCTCGGTTTCCTTGAACTTGCCATAGCCCATCAGGCGCTCATGACGACGAGCTTGCAGCTCCGACGTCTTCATGCCTTGGAACTGGCGCAGCGATTCGGCCAGTGCTCGCTTGAGCATCGTCGCCATATTCTTCGGATCACGATGCGCGCCGCCCAGCGGCTCGTTGACGATCTTGTCGATCAGGCCCAGCGCCTTCAGGCGATGCGCGGTCAGGCCCAGCGCTTCCGCGGCTTCCGGCGCCTTCTCGGCGGTCTTCCACAGGATCGACGCGCAGCCTTCCGGCGAGATCACGGCATACGTGGCGAACTGCAGCATGATCACCGAGTCGCCCATGGCGATGGCCAGTGCGCCGCCCGAACCGCCTTCACCGATGATGGTGGCGATCAGCGGCACCTTCAGGCCTGCCATCACGAACAGGTTGTGGCCGATGGCTTCGGACTGGCCGCGCTCTTCCGCATCGATGCCCGGGAATGCGCCCGGCGTATCGACGAAGGTGAAGATCGGCAGGCCGAACTTGTCGGCCAGTTCCATCAGGCGCTTGGCCTTGCGGTAGCCCTCAGGCTTGGACATGCCGAAGTTGCGCAGTGCGCGCTCCTTCGTGTCACGGCCCTTCTGGTGACCGATCACCATGCAGGGATGGCCATTGAAGCGCGCCAGACCACCCACGATCGACAGGTCGTCCGCGAAGGTGCGGTCGCCGTGCAGTTCGTGGAAGTCGGTGAAGATTTCGCGGACGTAATCGAGCGTGTACGGACGCTGCGGGTGACGTGCGATCTGTGCGACCTGCCAGGGCGTCAGGTTGGCATATAGATCTTTGGTGAGCTGCTGGCTCTTGGAGGCCAGGCGCGAGATTTCTTCAGAAATATCGACAGCGGAATCGTCTTGAACGAAGCGAAGTTCTTCGATCTTGGCTTCAAGTTCTGCGATCGGCTGCTCGAACTCCAGGAAGGTTGTTTTCATGGATTTTCTGGAAGGCTCTTGAAGGCGCGCATTCTACCGGATTTTGACCGCCGATCGACGCTGCGCGTTTCATCGAAATTAACGGATCAATAGGTGGTCGCCGTATCGAGGCTGCGCCACATATACCAAGTGGCCACGGTGCGCCACGGTTCCCAGTTGGCGGCCACTTCGCGCGCTTCGCTGCGTGTGACGGGCTCGCCACTGAAATAATTCTGTGAGATCGCATTGATCAGCCCGATATCGTCCAGCGGCAGCACATTCGGGCGCATCAGATTGAACATCAGGAACATCTCTGCCGTCCAGCGGCCGATGCCGCGAATCTGCGTCAGCTCGGCAATCACGTCCTCATCTTCCATCTCGGCCCACTTGGCAACGTGCACAGTGCCGTTACGGAAGTGGTCAGCGAGATCAAGGATGTACTCGGCCTTGCGCTTGGACAGGCCGCAGCCTGCCAGCTTCTCCTGGCCGGCACGCAAGAACTGCGCAGGCACCAGCTTGGGGCACGCCGCCGCCACACGCTCCCACACCGATTGGGCGGCCTTGACCGAAATCTGCTGGCCGACAATCGAACGCGCCAGCGTAACGAACGGGTCGCCGCGTGAGGCGAGGTGCGCCGGGCCGTACGTCGGGATGATCTTGCGCAGGATGCGATCGCGCTTCATGAGGTCAGCGCACGCTTCCTGCCAATAGTCGGGTGGGCCCGACAGCACCACTTCGGCCGGCACAGGCAGCGGTTCGTTGGTAGCGAGCGTTTCGGGCAGCGGCACTTTGCTCGCAGGCGCGCGCTTGGCCGGCGCCTTGGCGGCAACTTTGCCGGCCTTGATGGTCGTGCTCTTGGCGACGACCGTCTTGCTCGCCACGCCATCAACCTTCTTGGCCGCGACCTTCTTGGCAGCTGGCGCTTTCTTGGCGGCCGTGCTGCGCACTACGTTGGCTTTCTTGGCCACCGCGTTCATGCGCGTCTCCACTCGGTCACGCCGCCCGGCTTGTCTTCCAGCACGATGCCGGCGGCCAGCAGATCGGCGCGGATGGCATCGGCGCGAGCGAAGTCGCGGGCGGCCTTGGCAGCGCGGCGCTCTTCGATGCGCGCTTCCACGTCGGCGCCGTCCAGGCCGTCTGCCGACACGCCGCCTTGCAGAAACGCATGCGGATCACGGCCCAGCAGGCCCATCACACCGGCCAGCGCGGCCAACTGATTGGCCAGCTCGGGTGAGCGCGTCTTGTTCACCTCGCTCGCCAGCTCGAACAGCACCGACACGGCGACCGGCGTGTTGAAGTCATCGTTCATCGCTTCCAGGAAGCGCTTGCCGTGCGACTCGTTCCAGTCGGGCTTGGCGCCGACAGCGGCGGGCACATCCTTGAGCGCGGTGTACAGCCGCGTGAGCGCGTGGCGCGCGTCGTCCAGGTGGGCGTCGCTGTAGTTCAGGTCGCTGCGATAGTGCGAGCGCAGGATGAAGAAGCGTACGACTTCAGCGTCGTACACCTTCAGCACATCGCGGATGGTGAAGAAGTTGCCGAGCGATTTCGACATCTTCTCGTCATTCACGCGCACGAAGCCGTTGTGCATCCACGTGTTGACGAACGTGTTGCCGTTGGCGCCCTCGGACTGGGCAATTTCATTTTCATGGTGCGGGAACTGCAGATCGGCGCCGCCGCCGTGCAGGTCGAAATGCTCGCCGAGCAGATCGCAGCTCATCGCCGAGCACTCGATATGCCAGCCGGGGCGGCCTTCGCCCCACGGTGAGGCCCAGCGCGATTCGGCCGGCTCATCAGCCTTGGCGGATTTCCACAGCACGAAGTCCAGCGGATCCTGCTTGGCGTCGTTGGCCGCCACGCGCTCGCCGGCGCGCAGGTCTTCGAGCGACTTGCCCGAGAGCTTGCCGTAGCCAGAAAACTTGCGCACGGCGTAGTTCACGTCGCCGTCGGTCGCCTGGTAGGCCAGACCGTTCTGCTGCAGCTTGCCGATCATGCTCAGCATCTGCGGCACGTAGTCGGTGGCGCGCGGCTCGTGGTCGGGGCGTTGCGTACCGAGCGCGGCGAAATCTTCGTGCATCGCGTCGATGAAGCGGCCGGTGAGCGCGCTCATGGTCTCGCCATTCTCGACCGCTCGCTTGATGATCTTGTCGTCGATGTCGGTGATGTTGCGCACGTAGGTCACGTCATAACCCGACGCACGCAGCCAACGCTGCACCATATCGAACACCACCACCACTCGCGCATGCCCGACGTGACAGTAGTCGTACACCGTCATCCCACATACGTACATGCGCACGCGGCCGGGCTCGATGGGGACGAACGTCTGTTTCTCACGCGCGAGCGTGTTGTAGATCTTGAGTGATTCCATGAAGCGGTGTCGGGAGACTCAGCGCGCCGCGCGTGCGAGATACAACGTTGCGGGCGGACTAAATTGGAGGCAATCGGCGCCGGCGGGGCGCCTGCAAAACTAGCGGCATATCTTACCGGAACTGCATGAACAGGGGCGGCGGACCGGGCTGCCAGTGCGCCAACATGTGCTCCCCGTCAAGAACCTTTCCCGGCGCGCACGGCCGCTGCTGCGCACAAAGACGGTTTGTTAGAATGCGGCGGAGTATAACGGAACCGACCCTCATGAACAGACCGCTGCGTCAGACCGCTGCAACCCTGGCTTGCCTGCTCGCCGTGTCAGCCACACCGGCCCTTGCCCAGACGGCCGGCTTTGCCCTGCCGGCTGATTTGATGCCCAGCACCCAGCAGGCGCCGCAGGTCGCGCGCCAGAAGCGCATCGACGACCAGCTCGCCAAGAAGCAATACGCCGATGCACTGACCGAGCTCGACAAGGACGTCGCCGCGCAGCCGCGCAACGCGCAAGCCCGCTTCCAGCGCGGCGTGGCGCTCGCCGGCCTGGGCCGCGCTGACGATGCCATCGTCGCTTTCAGCCAGATGACGCAGGATTTCCCTGAACTGCCCGAGCCGTACATCAACCTCGCCGCGCTGTATGCCGAACGCGGCGAACTGCTGCGTGCCCGCGACAACCTGATCATGGCGAACCGCGTGGCGCCGGAAAACGCGCTGGCGCAGTCGAACCTTGGCGACGTCTATGTCCGCCTGGCCGCGCAGTCGTACCAGAGTGCCATCAAGCTGAACCCGAAGAACGCCACGGCACGGGCGCGTCTGGATGCCCTGCCCGATCTGCCGGGCGT